>Ga0079225_10001109_pt1 | contig 14986 bp, 17 predicted proteins | sample Poulit2012_FD_76344 | JGI IMG/M metagenome (GOLD analysis project Ga0079225, IMG submission 76344) | Agricultural soil microbial communities from Georgia to study Nitrogen management - Poultry litter 2012 | ecosystem: Environmental > Terrestrial > Soil > Agricultural land | place: USA: Georgia... | reverse complement strand
TTCATCGACACCAACGATTCGCCGGAGGTCAGCGTGTCGCCGGGGCGCAGGGTGTCTGCCATGGGGATCCCTTCGCTCGGGCCGGTTGCCAACCGGGTGGTCCGAAGACATGGCCGAGCCGGTCGCGCCACCGGGTCGCGGCGGCCACATCGCGGGCCATCGCCACGTATTCGTAGGTTTGCAGCGTCCAGATGTTGTAGGTGTCGACCTGGGTGGTCAGCCCGTAGTGCGGCCGGAACACCTCGGGGGTGAACGTGCCGAACAGTCGGTCCCACAGGATCAGGATCCCGCCGTAGTTCTTGTCCAGATACGGTGCGTCCGTGCCGTGATGCACTCGGTGGTGCGACGGGGTGTTGAACACGAACTCGACGGGGCGCGGCAACTTGTCGATGCGTTCGGTGTGCACCCAGAACTGGTAGACGAGGCTCACCGAGAAGGCGGCGAACACCACCCACGGGGGGATCCCCAGCAGCGGCAACGGAATCCACATCAGGACCTCGCCGCTGTTGTTCCACTTCTGGCGCAGCGCGGTGGCGAAGTTGAAGTACCGGCTGGAGTGGTGGGCCTGGTGGGTCGCCCACACCAGGCGGACCCGGTGGGCCATCCGGTGATACAGGTAGTACAGCAGGTCGACGCCGAGCAGCGCGATCGCCCACGTGGACCAGTGGGTCGGCGAGAGCTGCCACGGCGCCAGGTAGGTGAAGATCGCGGCATAGCCCAACAGGGCCAGCAGCTTCCAGCCGGCGGTGGTGGCCATCGACACCAGCCCCATCGCGATGCTGGTCCAGGCGTCGCGGGCCAGATACCCGCCGGGCGCGGGCCGGTCGTGCTCTCGCGCCTGGAGCTCATCGAGTCGGCGGGCGGCCAGCCACTCCAGGGTCAACAGCAGCAAGAAAAACGGGATCGCCGGGAGCACCGGGTCGCGCATCGGCTCCGGAAGGGCCGCGAGGACGCCGGCCAGCCCGATCGGGTCCGACACCGCCACCACCTCCCGCACTCGAGGGTAACCGGCGTCGGTTCCCGGTCAGTCCCGGTCGGTCGGTCCGAAACCGGCGACCGGGTCCGTCTCGTCGGCGTTCCAGTGCACGCCTTCGACCCCGGGCTGCAGCGACAGTTCGGCGACCAGGCGCTCCAGCCGGTCCGGGGCACGGCCGTCGACGAGCAGGTACGCGGTGACCACGGCGTTGTCGTCGTCGTCGCGGCCGGTGCGGATGCCGTGCAGCACCGGATCGCCACCGCTGGTGTGGCGCACGATCTGGGCGCGGGCGATCTGTTCGACCTCCGGGGCGCAGATCAGCTGCAGCCGATACGGCCGGGGGTCGACGTCCTCCTCGATGTGGTGGTCGCGGTCGATCCACCGACCCAGCGGCCGGCCCAGCAGGTGGGTGCTCACGATCACCGCGGTCGCGATCCCGGCGAACAGCAGGTGTCCGGCCGCCGCGAGCACCCCGACCGCCGCCGAACACCACAGGGTGGCCGCGGTGTTGAGGCCACGCACGTTGAACCCCTCCCGCAGGATCACCCCACCGCCGAGGAACCCGACCCCCGAGACCACATAGGAGGCCACCCGGGTGGGGCTGCCGGCGTCCTCGGCGGCCACCGAGTAGAGCACGAACAGCGTCGCGCCCGCGGCGACCAGCGCGTTGGTGCGCAGACCGGCCATCCGGGCGCGCCACTGCCGTTCCAGCCCGATGAGAGCCCCGCAGCCCAGCCCGACGGCCAGGCGCACCGTGAAGTCGGCGATGCTCAATGTCTGCACGGTGTCTGTGATACCAGTGCCGGGGCCGTCGCGCGCGCCGAGATCGGCCACCGGGCCGGTGTTGACCGGGTGTCGCGGGCGTGTTAAGCACGGTCGTGGACTGGCAACGGCTCGCCGACGAACAGGCGATCAGGGCGCTGCTCTACCGCTACGCCCGCGCGGTGGACACCAAGGACTGGGCGCTGTACCGGTCGGTGTTCACCGAGGACGCGGTGATCGACTACACGTCCGCCGGCGCGATCGCCGGATCGGTCGACGAGGTGGCCGACTGGCTGGAGGCGGCGTTCGGCGGGATCGCCATGAGCATGCACCACATCACCAACATCGAGATCCTCGAACTCGACGGCGAGCGCGCCGCGGTGCGCGCCCTGTTCTACAACCCGATGCAGCTGCCCGGTCACGACGAACCCAGCTACTTCGGCGGCTACTACCACCACGAACTGGTGCGCACCCAAACCGGTTGGCGCAGTGCCGGATTGCGCGAAGAGACCCGCTGGAGTGCGGCGCTTCCCGGTGCGCCGCGCCCGCCGGGCTGACCGCACCCGCTAGCCGGCCGGATCGGCGGTGATCCGCCAGTGCGCCGCCTGCTGCTGGTGGCGCCAGAACTGCGCGAACGGCCCCCCGGCGGCCAGCAGCTCCTCGATGCTGCCGTCCTCGACGATGCGGCCGCCGTCGACGAACAACACCCGGTCGGCGTGGCGGATGCTGGCCAGCCGGTGGGCGACGACGACCTGGGTGCGTGGCCGCAGCGTGGCGGTGAGCGCGGCGACCACCGCGGCCTCGTTCTCGGTGTCCAGGGCGCTGGTCGCCTCGTCGACCAGCAGCACCGGTGCCGGCTTGAGCAGGGCCCGGGCGATGCTGACCCGTTGGCGCTCCCCGCCGGAGAGCGCCCCGCCGGCCTCGCCGACCCGGGTGGCCTCCCCGTCGGGCAGCCGGCTCAGCAGCTCGTCGACGCGCGCCAACTCGGCGACCTGGCGCCAGTGCTGCTCGTCGGCGTCGGGAGCGCCGGCCAGCGCGTTGTCGCGCACCGAGCCGTCGAACAGGTAGGGGTGCTGGAACACCACGCTGGTCGCCGCGCGGCGCTGCTCGGGGTCGAGGCCGGCCACATCCACCCCGTCGAGCAGCACCTGCCCGCGGGTGGGGCGGTGCAGCCCGGCGATGAGCGCCAACAGGCTGCTCTTGCCCGATCCCGACGGCCCGACCACCGCGGTCGTGGTGCCCGGCTGCAACACCACGTCGATGCCGTGCAGCACCGGCTCGTCGCCGTAGCCGAAGGTGACGTCGACGAACTCGATGCGCGGGGCCGCGGCCGGGTCGGGCAGCCGCGCACTGCCCGACGGCAGTCGCGGCGCGGTGAGCACCGCGTGGATGCGCTCTAGGGTGGCGCGGGTGGAGTCCCACGCCGGGGCCAGCTCGCTGACGGTGCTGAACGGTTCCAGGTAGCGCACGATGACCACGATCAGCGCGATCGCCTCGGGCACCGACAGCGCGCCGGTCACCGTCAACGCCGTGGCCGCACCGGCGAGCACGATCAGTGCGGCCTGGCTGGCCAGGCTGAACAACAGCTGTCCGGGGATCTGCATGCGCAGCAGCCGCAGCATCGCGCCGTGCTGGGCGGTGAGCGCCGTGCCCACCAGGCTCCGCGACTGGTCGGCGCGGCGCGCCGCGCGTAACGCCGGCTGGGTGCGGGCGAACTCGATGATGCGCTCGGTGAGCACGCTGTTGGCGGTGTCGGCCGCGGCGTCGGCGTTGCGGGACAACCGCACCGAGGCCGCCATCGCGCCGAGCAACAGCGGGACCCCGGCGAGTGCGGCCAGGCCCAACGGCCACGAGATCGGCACCAGCGCCACCCCGATCGCCGCGGGCAGCAACAGCGCGGTGGTCAGCGGCGCGCCGAGATAGACCAGCAGGCCGAGCAGTTCGGGACCGGTGGTCGCGATCGCCTGGCGCGCGGTGGCGGTGGTCTCGGCGGTGAACCAGTCCAACCGCACCTCGGCGAGCCGGTCGGCGACGACGTGCTGGGTGCGGTCGAGGGTGGCGAACCCGAGCTGAAAGCCGCGCCGGGCCGCCGCCGCGTCGATCAGCCAGCCCGCGGCGGTGGCGGCGGTGAGCGCGCCCAGCCAGCCCAGCGCGTCGGCGGGGGTGTCGCTGAACAGTGCGGCCACCAGCGGCACCAGCAGCACGATGGCACCGGCCCGGACCGCCACCGACAGCAGGGTCAGCGCGCAATAGACGGCGGCGCGGCGACGCTGATCGACCGGGAGCAGCCGGCCCAGGGTGCCGATCACAGTGCCACCTGCTCCCGGGCGCCGACCTGGCCGCTCTCCCAGAGCCGCCGGTAGCGGCCGTCGGCGGCCAGCAGGTCGGGGTGGGTGCCGCGTTCGACGACCCGGCCCGCGTCGAGCACCACGATCTGGTCGGCGTCGGTGATGGTGTGCAGCCGGTGGGCGATCACCAGCACGGTGCGCCCCCGGGTCAGCCGACTCAGCGCCTGCTGCACCAGGTACTCCGATTCTGGGTCGGCGAACGCGGTGGCCTCGTCGAGGATGAGCACCGGGGTGTCGGCCAGCAGCGCACGGGCGATCGTGAGCCGCTGGCGTTCCCCGCCCGACAGCGCGGCATCCGGGCCCAGCACGGTGTCGTAGCCGTGCGGCAGCGCCAGGATGCGGTCGTGGATCTGGGCGGCCCGCGCGGCGGCGTGCACCGTCTCGGCGGGTGCGTCGGGCACCGCCAACGCGATGTTGTCGTAGACGCTGCCGTGCACCAGCTGGGTGTCCTGCAGGACGAACCCCACCCGCCGGTAGAGCTGGTCGGCGGTGAGCGTGCGCACGTCGTCGCCGCCGACCGTGATGGTGCCGTCGTCGGGGTCGTGGAAGCGGGCCAGCAGTGCGGCCAGGGTGGACTTGCCCGAGCCCGAGGGGCCCACCAGAGCGGTCACCGTACCCGGGGCCAGGGTCAGGGTGACGTCGTGGAGCACCGGCACGTCGGCGCGGTAGCCGAACGTGACCGCGTCGACGACGACGTCGCCGGGCGCGTCCGCGGCGCGGCCCCCCGAGGTGGTCGGCGCCGCGAGGGTGGCCAGCTCCGATTCGTCGAGGGCGGTCTGCACCTGCCGGGCGGCCAGCACCCCGGCGCGGATCCCGCCGAGGCCATAGGCGATACCGAGCAGCCGAGCGCCAAAGGTGGTGCCCAGCAACAGAAACGGCAGCAGATCCATCGGATCCATCCGGTCGCCGACGATCAGCAGCGTTCCGGTGGCCGCGATCAGCCACAAAAAGGTCGCCGGGCGGGTGATCAGATCCATCACGGTTTTCTTCCCGGTCAGCGGCTGCTGCCAGGCCACCAGGAAATCCAGGTACTGCCCGAGGTTGCGCCGGAAACTCGACGCCGTCGACCCGCCGAAGATCCGGATCACCGGCTGGGCCGCGAGGTAGGTGACGGCCTCGTCGTTCATCGTCTGCGACCAGCGTTGCGCCTGGCCGGTGCGGGCGCCGGACTGGATCGACATCATCGACATCATCACCAGGTAGGCCAGCACCGGCACGAACAGCACCAGCGCCACCCGCCAGTCCACCGCGAACAGGTAGACCAGCACCGCCACCGGGGCCACCACCGCGGCGACCGCGTCGGGGATCGCGTGGGTGATCAGGTAGTGCAGCGCCATCGTGTCGTCGTGGACGAGCTGTTTGATGCTGCCGGCGCCGCGGGCGGTGAACCAGCCCAGCGGCAGCCGCGCCATCTTGTCGAGCAGCCGCCCGCGCAGTGCGCGGGCGAAACGGGCGTCGACGACGTGCAGCCACAGCGTCAGCGCGGCACCGAGCAGCGTGCCCACGCCCAGCAGCGTCACCGCCGCGATGCCCACCGGCCACAGCCGTTCGGCGGTGTCACCGGCCAGCAGCCGCCGCGACAACTCCACCAGCAGCACGAACGGCGCCAGCTGGACCAGGGTGATCAGCGCCTGCAGCACCCCGGAGAGCACCATCGGGGTGCGCAGCGGGCGCAACAACCGGCCCGCGGCCTGCGCCTGCCAGCGTCCCGGGGTCGGCGCCGCGGGCGCCGCGGCGGGTTCGGACGGGGCGGGCTCGGTCACCGGGGGCGCCGCGGCGTCGGTCTCGGTCTCGGTCTCGGTCTCGGTGTCGCGCACGGTGCCCATCGCGCGCCCGGCCTTCCAGTAGGCCTGCGCGTGGACCTCGGATTTGGGGAAGCCGAAGCCGTCGCGCAACCGGGCGCGCACCTGTTTGAGGCTGCCGGCCTCCGGGGTGGCCCAGGCGTACCAGTTCGACCAGTCCCGGTTCTCGATCGCCTCGGCCAGCGAGCCCACGCCGCGCCGTGCCACCCAGTGCACCCGCAGTCGCGGATGGTCGGTCAGCGGGATCGCCCGGTCGTGCCGGTCGTGCTCCTCCAGATACAGCTCGATCGGCACGTCGTCGGCGACGGTGGCGATGATCGCGTTGATGCCCGGGATCGACGCGGCGTCGCCGATCAGCAGATACCCCGCGGGGGGCTCGTCGGGCACGGCGAACCGCAGCGACCCCATCAGCGGGGTGGCGGTGATCGTGGCCCCCGGCTGCGCGGTGCGCGCCCAGCGTGAGGCCGGGCCGGCCGGCTCGTGCAGCAGCACGTCGACGGCGAACGCCCCGGTGTCCGGGTCGGCCTCGGTGAGGGTGTAGGCCCGCTGGAACTCGGTCGAGGAGCCGTCCGGGTCGGGAAACCAGAACCGCAGCCACGCCGCGGGTTCGACCACCGCGTCCTCGAACAGCGTCGGCGAGACCATCCGGATCCGCACGAAGTGCGGGGCGATGGGGACCGTCTCGACCACGGTGGCGTGGTGATCACGGGCGCCGAACCCGCGCAGCATCATCCCCTGCAGGCCGCGGGCCATCAGCGTGGCCCACCCGCGCCGGGCACACCGTGCTCGGTCTTGATACCGGTCACTGGACACCACCTCACCTAGCCGGCCGAATTCAACTAAGGCTTACCTTACCTGTCGGGGGAATCGGCGTGAATCCCGGTGCGGCCGCCGTGCGGGCGGAGGGACTCGAACCCTCACGCTCTTGCGAGCACCGGCACCTAAAGCCGGCATGTCTGCCAATTCCATCACGCCCGCTGGACCCCGGAATCCTACCGGCCCGCCGTGTCCCACCGGCGGCGTGAGGGCGGTCACCGCAGCTCAGCACGGTACGGTCAGGGTATGTCCACCACACGGCGTCGCAGACCGGCGCTGGTGCTGCTGGTGACCGCGGCGACCTGCGGGTGCCTGGCGCTGGGCTGGTGGCAGTGGACCCGCTTCGAGTCCGCCGCCGGCACCGTCCAGAACCTCGGGTATGCGCTGCAGTGGCCGCTGTTCGCCGGGTTCTGCGTCTACGCCTACCGCAAGTTCGTCCGCTACGAGGAGGTGCCGCCGGAGCTGCCCGCCGACCGCGCGCCGACCGAGATCCCCGCCGGGCTGCTGCCCGAGCGCCCCGCCGCCGGGGCACCGCCGGGCGACGCCGAGGATCCCCAACTGCGCCAGTACAACGCCTATCTGGCGGAGCTGGCCCGCGCCGATCGCCGCGCCGCAAAGACCCGCGACGACCACGACGAGCAGAACAGGACCACCGCATGAGCTCCTCCGATGCCCCCGCCGGCGCGGCCCCGGTCGACAAGATCCGCACCGCGCTGACCGGCTACCGTGCGCTGGCCTGGGCGACCGGGATCTGGCTGATCGCGCTCTGCTACGAGATGGTGCTGAAATACCTCGTCAAGGTCGACGACCCGCCGGTCTGGATCGGGGTGGTGCACGGCTGGGTCTACTTCGCCTACCTGTTGGCGACGCTGAACCTGGCCACCAAGGTGCGCTGGGGTTACGGCAAGACGCTGGGAATCCTGCTCTCCGGCACGATCCCGCTGCTGGGCATCATCGTCGAGCACTTCCAAACCCGCAGCGTCAAGGCGCAATTCGGCGTGTAGGGGCGCGCACCCGACGACACCGTTAGCGCAGCGCCCGCAGCGCGGGCACCAACAGCGCCAGCGCCCGGCCGCGGTGGGAGGCCGCGTCCTTCTGGGCGGGGGTGAGTTCGGCGGCGGTCCGGGTGCCCCCGGCCGGGACGAACACCGGGTCGTAGCCGAAGCCGCCGTCGCCGCGGGGGGCACGGGCGATGCGGCCCGCCCACTCGCCGCGCACCACGGTCTGCTGGGCGGCGGCCGGGCCCCACACCAGCGCACACGCCGACACGAACGCCGCGTCCCGGCGGTCGTCGGGAACGTCGTGCAGCTGGGCCAGCAGCAGTGCGGTGTTGGCCGCGTCGTCGCCGTGGCGCCCACACCAGCGCGCCGAGAGCACCCCGGGCATCCCGCCCAGCGCGGCCACCGCCAGCCCCGAGTCGTCGGCGACGGTGGCCAGCCCGGTCGCGGTGAACCCGTCGCGGGCCTTGGCCAGCGCGTTCTGCTCGAAACTGGCGCCGGTCTCCGGCGCCTCGGGGAACGGCGGCACGTCGGCCAGCGACCGCAGCGTCAGCGCGGTCAGCCCGGCGTCGTCGAGGACCCGGCGCAGCTCGGCCAGCTTCTTGGGGTTGCGGCTGGCCACCAGCAGCGCGGTCAGCTGCCGAACGCTTTCTTCGGCTCCGGGCCCTGCGGCAACTCCTTCGGGTAGGGCAGCTCCAGGGCGTCGCGCTGCACGGTGAACAGGCGCTCGCATGCCCCCATCGCGGCGTCGAGCATCTTGTCCAACGTGGAGCGCGGGAACGTCGCCCCCTCCCCGGTGCCCTGGATCTCCACCAGGGTGCCGGTGTCGGTGGCCACCACGTTCATGTCGACCTCGGCGCGGGAGTCCTCCTCATACGGCAGATCCACCCGCACCCGGCCGTCGACCACCCCGACGCTGACCGCCGCGATCGCACACGACAGCGGCCGGGGATCCGACAGCCGACCGGCCGCCGACAGATAGGTGACCGCATCGGCGAGCGCGACGTAGGCCCCGGTGATCGCCGCGGTGCGGGTGCCGCCGTCGGCCTGCAGCACATCGCAGTCGACGGCGATGGTGTTCTCCCCCAGCGCGGCCAGGTCGATGCAGGCGCGCAGCGACCGGCCCACCAGCCGGCTGATCTCCTGGGTGCGCCCCCCGACACGCCCCTTGACCGATTCGCGGTCGGAGCGGGTGTGGGTGGCCGCCGGCAGCATGGCGTACTCGGCGGTCAGCCAGCCCAACCCGGATCCCTTGCGCCAGCGCGGCACCCCCTCGGTGACGCTGGCGGTGCACATCACCCGGGTCTGGCCGAACTCGATGAGCACCGAGCCGGCGGGGTGGGCGGTGAAACCGCGCGTGATCGTTACCGGGCGCAACTCGTCGTCGAGGCGGCCGTCTTCGCGTGTGGACACCCGCACCACCCTAGTCGGCGGGTCAGCCGGTGCGACGGACCCGCTCGGAGTGCCCGATCTCGAAGGTCTCGTCGCAGGAGACGACGTGGACCGGCCCGTCGAACTCGGCGTTGGCCTCGGCCAGCACCTCCTCGCGGGACGTCCACGGCGGGATGTGGGTGAGCAGCAACTCCCCCACCTGGGCCTCCGCGGCGATACGGCCCGCCTCGGTGCCCGACAGGTGCAGGTTGCGGGGCCGGTCGGGGCTGTGCGTCCACGACGCCTCGCAGAGGAACACATCCGCGCCGCGGGCCAGGTCCACCACCGCCTCGCAGTAGCCGGTGTCGCCGCTGTAGACCAGCGACGAGCCGGTGCCGTCGGTGAACCGCAGCCCGTAGGACTCGGTCGGGTGGCACACCGCCTTCGGGGTCACCGTCAACGCCCCCAACGTCACCGTCTCGCCGTCCCGCCACGGGTGCACCTGGAAGATGTCGGAGAAGTCGTCGATCTCCCCGCCGTACGGCGAGGACGCCGCGCCCAGCCGCGACACGGTGTCGCTGGGCCCGTACATCAGCGCCCGCCCCACCGGGGCGGCGGGGTGGAAGCGCCGCCACACGAACAGCCCGGGCAGGTCCAGGCAGTGGTCGGCGTGCAGATGCGACAACAGCACGTCGACCTCGCCGGGATCGACGTAGCGCTGCAGCGCCCCGAGCACTCCCCCGCCGAAGTCGACCACCAGCGGCGTGGTGTCCGGGGCGCGCAGAAGGTAGCCCGATGCCGGCGACGACGGGCCGACGACGCTGCCGGACCAGCCGAGCACGGTGAGTTGCACGGTGACCACTGTGCCACGTTCGTCACCGTGATGGCCACGACATGGCCGGTTGCATCCCGATTGTTATCGCCGCGGCCCGCCCGGGTGGGTCGGGCGCACCTCGGTGAGCACCGGCCCCAGAAACCGGGCGGCCAGCGCGGTGAACGCCGCCGGGTCCCCGGTGGCCTCGAACCGCCGCAGCGGCGGCGCGGCGTCCCCGGCGTGCGCGTCGCGGTGGGGCCGCAGCAGGTCGGCCTCGGTGAGCACCCGCAGCAGCTCCTTGGCGGTCTCCTCGGCGCTGGACACCAGCGTCACCTGCTCGCCCATCACCAGCTGAATCAGCCCCGACAGCAGCGGATAGTGGGTGCAGCCGAGCACCAGGGTGTCGATCCCGGCGCGCTGCAGCGGCTCCAGATAGCCCTGGGCCAGGCCGAGGACCTGCCGGCCGCTGGTGATCCCGCGCTCGACGAAGTCGACGAACCGCGGGCAGGCCACGGCGGTGATCTCGGTGTCGCGGGCCGCGGCGAACGCGTCCTGGTAGGCGCGGCTGGTGATGGTGGCGTGGGTGCCGATCACCCCGATGCGGCCGGTGCGGGTGGCGGCCACCGCGCGGCGCACGGCCGGCAGGATCACCTCGACGACCGGCACCGGGTAGCGTTCCCGGGCGTCGCGCAGGCAGGCCGCCGAGGCGGTGTTGCAGGCGATCACCAGCGCCTTGACACCGCGGTCGACGAGGTCATCGCCGATCGTCAGGGCGTGGCCGCGCACCTGCGGAATGGTCAACGGGCCGTACGGGCCGTTGCCGGTGTCGCCGACGTAGATGACGTCCTCGTCGGGCAGCTGGTCGATGATCGCGCGGGCCACGGTCAGCCCGCCCACCCCGGAGTCGAAGATCCCGATCGGCGCGTCGCGCGGCGGGGTCGCGCTCACCGTCGGGCGCCGTTCCCCGCGTGCCCGCGCCGGCGGGCCTGCCGGTCCGGGCGGCTCAGCAGGACGGCGGCCAGCACCCCGGCCAGCGCCCCGCACAGGTGCCCCTGCCAGGACACCCCGTTGCACCGGTCGAGCACCGGGACCGCGCCCCACAGCGCCCCGCCGTAGCCGATGAGCGCCACCACCCCCACCGCGATCTGCCAGCCGCGGCGCACCAGGAACCCGAAGACGATGAGAAACGCCAGCCACCCGAAGACCAGGGTGGACGCCCCGATGTGGTCCGACGGCAGCCGGCAGGCGCCCAAATCCCCGATGAGCCAGGTGCCGGCGCCGCCGACCAGCCACACGATCGCGGTGGCCGCCACCAGCCGGCCCACCCCGTTGAGCGCCAGCAACAACCCCAGCACCACCAGCAGACCGGTGTTGGCCAGCAGATGCGCCCAGTTGGCGTGCAGCAGGGGGGCGAAAAGGATGCCCCACAACCCGTCGGCGCGCAGCGGCCGGATCCCGTTGGCGTCCAGGCGATGCCCGCTGAGCTGGTCGGCGAGCTCCACCGCGTAGAGCACGGCGACGAAACCGAGCACCAGCAGCGCGCCGGTGCGCCAGCCCGATCCCCGCCCCGGGTTGGGCCGGGGCCCCGCCGCGGGTGTCGGCTGCGCCCCGGTCACGCCCACAACTGGCCTTCCAACGCCTCCTCGGCGTCCTCGAGGGTGCCGCTGTAGGCGCCGGTCGACAGGTACTTCCAGCCGGCGTCGGCGACGACGAACGCGATGTCGGCGCGCTTCCCGGCCCGCAGCGCCTTGCCGGCCACGCCGAGCGCGGCATGCAGCACCGCGCCGGTGGAGATCCCGGCGAAGATGCCCTCGGCGTCGATGAGTTCGCGGGTGCGACGCACCGCGTCGGCCGAGCCGACCGAGAACCGGGTCGTCAGCACCGTCGGGTCGTAGAGTTCGGGCACGAACCCCTCGTCGATGTTGCGCAGCGCGTACACGCCCTCGCCGTAGCGTGGCTCGGCCGCGACGATCGCCACGTCGGGAACCCGTTCGCGCAAAAACCGGCCGGTGCCCATCAGGGTGCCGGTGGTGCCCAGGCCGGCCACGAAATGGGTGATCTCGGGCAGATCGGCCAACAGTTCCGGGCCGGTGCCGCGGTAGTGCGCCTCGGTGTTGGCCGGGTTGCCGTACTGGTAGAGCATCACCCAGTCGGGGTGCTCGTCGGCGAGCTGTTTGGCGGTGGCCACCGCGGTGTTGGAGCCGCCCTGCGCCGGGGAGTCGATGATCTGCGCGCCGTAGAGTTCCAGCAGCTGGCGCCGCTCGATCGAGGTGTTCTCCGGCATCACGCAGATCATCCGGTAGCCCTTGATCCGCGCGGCCATCGCCAGCGAGATGCCGGTGTTGCCGCTGGTCGGCTCCAAGATGGTGGTACCGGCGCGGAGCAGGCCCTCGGCCTCGGCCCGTTCGATCATCGCCAGCGCCGGGCGGTCTTTGATCGAGCCGGTCGGGTTGCGGTCCTCCAGTTTGGCCCAGAGCCGCACGGGGGGGCCCTCGGCGGTCGCGCGCCACCGCGGCGAGAGCCGGGGCAGCCCGACCAGCGGGGTGTCGCCCACGGCGCTGAGCAGCGAGTCGTGCCGCGTCATCGGCGTGCTCAGTGCCCCGCCACCGCGGAGCCGCCGGCCACGGCGGGCAGGATCGTCACCTCGTCGCCGTCGCCGAGCACGGTGTCCAGGCCGCCGGAGAACCGCACATCCTCGTCGTTGACGTAGATGTTGACGAACCGGTGCAGCTTGCCGTTGTCGACGAGGCGCTCACCGATGCCGGCGTAGTTGGCCTCCAGGTCGGCGATGACCGCGGCCAGGGTGGCCCCGGTGGCCGTGACGTGCTTCTCCCCGTCGGTGTGCGGGCGCAGGATGGTCGGGATGGACACGGTCACACTCATGGTGGCTCCTCGCTGTTGGGTCGGGACTAGTACTGCTCGACGACGTTGACGGGTTCCTCGGTGACCACGCCGTCGCGGATGCGGAAGCTGCGCAGCTCGACGGTGTCGGGGTCGCGGGTGGACACCAGCACGTAGTGCGCTCCCGGCTCACCGGCCAGGTCGACGTCGGTGCGGCTGGGGTAGGCCTCGGTGGCGGTGTGGGAGTGATAGATCACCACCGGCTCCTCGCCGGCGGCGTCCATCTCCCGCCACACGCGCAGCTGTTCGCCGGAGTCGAACCGGTAGAACGTCGGGGACCGTTCGGCGTTGATCATCGGGATGTGCCGGTGCGGTCGGTCGCTGTGTTCCGGGCCGGCGAGCACCCCGCACGCCTCATCGGGGTGGTCGGCACGGGCGTGGGCCACCATCGCGTCGACCAGGTCGGCCCGGATCACCAGCACGCCGCTCCTCCTCGTCAGTCCTCGTCACGGCGCCGCGCGGCGGCGCCCTCGGTGAACGCCCCGGGCAACAGGTCCCGGTAGGTGGGTATTCCGGCCACCGGCTGCGCGGCCAGCACCGCCACCAGCACCGCCCGCGCCAGGCAGTCGGCGGCCGCGGCCCCCACCGCGGTGACCACCGCGGTCTGCGGGGCCAGCCCGGCCGGGATCTCGGCCGCCGGGGCCACCTCGACCGCGCCGGTGGCCAGTGCGAACACCGTATCGCCATCCATCGGGGTGTGGGCCGGCCGGATGGTGCGGGCCAGCCCGTCGTGGGCGGCGATCGCCACCCGCCGGCAGCCGCTGGGGTCCAGTGCGGCATCGGTGGCCACCGCCGCGATGGTGGTGTTGAGCACCGATGCCTCGGCGCCGGCGGCGGCCAGCGCGCCGACCTGCTCGGCCGGCGGGGGCCGCAGCCCGAACTCGCGGATCTGGTCGGCCTGCCAGGGCAGGCCGGTGGCCGGGTCGACGACGTCGCCGGCGCTGTTGACCACCACCAGCGCCCCGACCGTGACCGTCGCGGTGCCCACGTCCACGGTCGTCGACGCGGTGCCGATCCCGCCCTTGAGCGCCCCGGCCCGCGCCCCCACCCCGGCGCCGACGGTGCCGACCGTGACCGCGGCGCCCTCGGGGCCGGCGGCGGCCGCGGCGGCGGCGTAGCCGAACTCGGCGGTGGGCCGATGGTGCCAGGCGCCGACCGGCAGGTCGAAGATGACCGCGGCCGGCACGATCGGGACCAGACCGCCCGGCAGCGCCAGGCCGCGCTGCTGCTGCTCCAGAAAGGTCATCACCCCGTCGGCGGCGGCCAGCCCGTAGGCGCTGCCGCCGGTCAGCACCACCGCATCGACGAACCGCACGCTGTTCGCCGGGTCGAGCAGGTCGGTCTCGCGGCTGCCCGGGGCCCCGCCGCGGCAGTCCACCGCCGCGACCGTGCCCGGTGGGGCCAGCACCACGGTGGTGCCGCACGCCCAGCCGTGCCCGGCTCGGGCGTCGGGATCGAGGCGCTGATGGTGGCCGACCCGCACCCCGGCGACGTCGGTGATCGCGTTCATCGGCCCGGTCCATCGTGCCCGTCGATGAGCGCGAGCACCAGATACTCCTGCAACCAGGTCAGCCACTGGTAGACGTCGAGGTGCCCGGCCATCGGATGGTCGTCGGCCAGCCGCTCGGGGCCGTCGGGGCCGACGTCGAGCAGGGTGCCCAACGCCAGCCGGACGTCGTTGACCGCGGCCAGCCAGCTGTTGGCGTCGTCCTCGGTCAGCTCGAACCGGCCGCCCTGCGGGGGCACCGTGGCCAGCACCCGCTCGGCCGCGGCGCGTTTGGCGTCGATGATCTCCGGTTCGTGCAGGCCGCGCAGGGCGGCGTTGAGACTCGCCGCGGCGTCGGCGCCCTCGGCGTCCTCCGCGTCGGCGCCCCCGGCGTCCGGGCGGTGGAAATCCGGCAGCAGCCGGCCCAGCGTGGCGTCCTCAGGGCGGCGGCTGTTGCCGGTGCGCATCCCGGTGATCGCCTCCAACTCGTCGTCGGGCGCCGAGTTGGCGCGCCCGTCGAGCATCTCGATCAGGGAGCTGACCAGCCCGCAGAGCACCGCGGCCTCTCGGGCGTCGACCCCGGAGCGAAAGCGGGGGCCGTCGGGGCCGTCGATCCGTCTCCATCTGCGCACGACGTGCCGGCCCCGCTCAGCGGTCCTGCTGCAGGGTCGCCCACAGGCCGGCGGCATGCAGCTTGGCCACGTCGGCCTCC
>Ga0079225_10001108_pt1 | contig 14986 bp, 9 predicted proteins | sample Poulit2012_FD_76344 | JGI IMG/M metagenome (GOLD analysis project Ga0079225, IMG submission 76344) | Agricultural soil microbial communities from Georgia to study Nitrogen management - Poultry litter 2012 | ecosystem: Environmental > Terrestrial > Soil > Agricultural land | place: USA: Georgia... | reverse complement strand
CTCCACAATGGGCTGATTCACGGTGACGTGATCGCCGGCAGCCACCAGCCAGGTGACAATGTCTGCTTCCGTTAAACCCTCACCGACGTCCGGCAGGCGGAAATGCTCTAAATGTGCCACGAAACTCTCCTGTGAGGTTAAAACGCGAAAGCGCGGTCGACGGCGTCCAAAATACGGTCCAGATTCGGCAAATAATTCTCTTCCACCGAAGCCGCCGGATACGGAGTGTGGAAACCACCCACCCGCATCACGGGAGCCTCCAGTGAGTAGAAGCACCGCTCAGTAACAGCTGCCGCCAACTCCGCACCGGAACCAAAAAACGTGGGAGCCTCGTGAGCAATCACCAAGCGCCCGGTGCGCTTCACGGACTCAACGACCGTGTCGACGTCCATCGGGGAAACTGAACGCAAATCAATGACTTCAGCACTGCGACCCTCTTCACGCAAGGTAGCCGCCACATCTTTAGCCGTCGCCACCGTTGGACCGTATGCTGCCAACGTGACGTCACTTCCCGATTCAATGATGCGGGCCCCCGCGAACGGCGCCGGAGCGCTGGAGAGTTCCGGAACTTCGTCACCGAACTCAAGCTCACCGCGTTCCCAGTAGCGGCGCTTAGGTTCAAAAAAGATCACCGGATCGTTGCTGGCAATCGCCTGGCGCAGCATCCAGTACGCATCGACCGGGTTGCCCGGGTTCACTACTCGCAGGCCAGGCGTGTGCGCAAAAAGCGTTTCTGGCGACTCACTGTGATGCTCAATAGCACCGATCCCGCCGCCGTACGGAATGCGCACCACCACAGGAATGCTCAACCGTCCCTGCGAGCGATACCGCAGCTTCGCCAACTGAGTCGTGATCTGGTCATAGCCGGGGAAAACGAACCCGTCGAACTGGATCTCACACACCGGGCGGTAGCCGCGCAACGCTAAACCAATCGCGGTACCAATAATTCCCGACTCGGCAAGCGGGGTGTCAACAACACGCTGCTCACCGAACCGCTCCTGCAATCCCTCGGTAACGCGAAAGACCCCGCCCAGCGGACCGATGTCCTCCCCCATCAACATGACCTTGTCATCGGCGAGCATCGAGTGACGCAGCGCCAAATTCAAGGCGCTAACAGTTGTTACCTTGGTCTTCACCGGGCTTTCGACCTGCGTGACGGCGCTCATTTAGCGTCCCCCTCGTCAATGAATGAGGCGTTGTATTCCGCAAACCATGCCCGTTCGGCCTCGACCTGGGCGTGCGGTTCGCTGTATACGTGATCGAATAGTGACTCCGCTTCCGGACCGGTCATGGCACGCACCTCCGAGCGCACATGCGCGGCCAATTCATCAGCTTCACCTTCGAGTGCCGCTAGGTCACCGGTGGTCAATTCGCCACGGTTTTGCAGGTAGGTGATGACCCGCTTGATGGGGTCTTTTTCTGCCCACGCCTGCTCTTCTTCTTTACTGCGATAACGCGTCGGGTCATCGGTCGTGGTGTGCGGCCCCATGCGGTACGTCACAGCCTCAATCAACACCGGGCCCCTGCCTGAGCGCGCATAGTCAGCAGCCCACTTGGTTGCCGCCCACGCAGCCATCGGGTCGTTCCCGTCAATGCGAAGGCTCGGTATTCCGTATCCCAGGGCGCGGCGTGCAATCGGGACGGAAGTTTGGGAATGCGTCGGCACGGAAATTGCCCACTGATTGTTTTGGCAGAAAAACACCACGGGAGCCTTATTCACCGACGCGAAACCCATCGCCTCAGCAACATCACCCTGTGAACTGGCACCATCCCCGTAGTACACAATCGTGGCGGCGTCCTTCGTTTTATCGCCAGAACCCACCAACCCATCGCGCTGCAGTCCCATCGCGTAACCGGTCGCGTGGAGGGTATGAGAGCCAATCACCAGCGTGTACAGGTGGAACTTCGAATCTGAGGTGGGGTCCCAGCCGCCGTGCTGCGTGCCGCGGAAAAGCCGCAAAATATCGACCATGTCGATCCCGCGGACCCACGCGATCGGGTGCTCCCGGTAGCTGGGAAACACATGATCATGGGCGGCAATAGCGTGTGCCGAACCGATCTGACCGCCCTCCTGGCCCAGCGCGGATGCCCACAAGCCCAGTTCGCCTTGCCGCTGAAGCGACGTCGCTTCTTGGTCAACACGGCGAGTAAGAGTCATATCACGCAGGAAGACACGCAGGGCGTCAACAGGAAGCGTGTCCGCTAGTGCAGCTAACTCCTTGTGCAGGCGCGGTGCACGCAGATTTGAGCGCGGGTCTACACGATTGCCGTCCTGATCCAGGAGCTGAAAGATCGTGTCGGTGGATGAAAAATCAGGGGCGCTGGAGCCGAACTGGAACACCGGGTTGGCGCTCACGTCGTCAGCAGGTGAGTGTGTGCGCGTCACGCGCTCTCCTTCAGCCGGGGGACTTAACCTCCGGTCACCGCAAGCTCTCATACCTACGGGACCGTAGGTTACTAGCGAACCTACGGAAGCGTAGGTTGTCAACCCCTAAACGGAAACTCGCACGAAAAAGTGACGGGGTTCACTCCTAATAAACCGCATACTGGCGCTGTTTGTCCCGCATTAATACGGCGAAGAATATTTTTCACCAAATTCGACACTCCACAGCATTTTCCGCCGTAATAATGGACGCTTACTGGTCAGCCAGCAACATCAGCGGTTACGGGCTCTGCCTCATCTTCGACGAGTTTCTTAGCGCGATCACCGTAATCAAACTTTTTGATAAAGAACGATCCAACGATTCCGAAAGCACCCAAAATTCCGGCCACTAGGAAGGCCACGTTCGATCCATGCACCATTCCATCGACACCGTACTCACTGGGATCTTTTGTGGCGGTTGTCATGATCGTGATCAGCACCGCGGTACCGATCGAGCCCGCAACCTGCCGCATTGTGTTGTTCATAGCCGTCCCGTGAGGGATGAGATGGGGCGGAAGCTGATTAAGTGCAGCCGTGGTAACCGGCATCATGACCATGGCGACACCAAACATGCGCCCGACATTCACCAGAGCGACAAAGGTGAACGAACTGTGGGAATCCATCGTCGCGTACAACAGCGTTGTACCGCTCACGAGTGTAAAGCCACCGACAGCCAACCAACGAGCGCCATAACGATCAAAAAGACGACCAGTAATCGGCGACATCAACCCCATTACAACTGCACCTGGCAAGAGCGCCAAGCCCGATTTAGTCGCCGAGAAACCCTCACCGGGAACATCACCATTCATGGTCTGCATGTACAGCGGCAACAGCATCATGCCGCCCACCATCACGATAAACACGCACATACCCAGCGCCGTGTTCAAAGTGAACATCCCGTACTTAAACACTCGAAACTCGAGCATGGGCTCATTGAGTTTTAACTGCCGAATAATGAACCAAAGCAGGATGAACGCACTGGCGGCCAGAGCAATAACTACCTGCGGGCTGCCCCAGCCTTCCGCTCCCGCAATACTCGAGCCGTACAGCAAGCCACCGAAGCCCAGTGACGAAAGCATGATCGAAAGAGCATCCACTTTAGGATCTGTTCGTCTATTCACATTCTTCAACAAGAAGTACGACAACACCGTCGCCGCGATCGCGATGGGCAACACCATAAAGAACAGGTAGCGCCAGTGGTAGTTGTCAATCATCCAACCCGAAAGGCTGGGCCCGATTGCCGGCGCCAGCGCAATGACGAGCCCGAAGGTCCCCATCGCCCCACCGCGTTTGTCGATCGGGAAAATCGAGAACAAGATGGTCTGCATCAGCGGGATCAAAATTCCGCCACCCGCAGCTTGCAGCACCCGCCCGACGATCAGGACGGAAAACCCGGGCGCAACACCGCTCACCACCGTCCCGATCACAAATAGGATCATCGCCGTCAAAAACAGCGTTCGCGTGGTGAACTTATTGATCAACATGGCCGTCAGCGGAATCATGATGGCGTTCACCAACATGAAAACCGTCGTCAACCACTGCGCAGTGTTTTCCGTGATCTGAAAATCTTCAATAAACGCCGGTAGCGCAGTATTGAGCAAGGTCTGATTAAGAATGACGACAAACGCGCCAGAAATCAGGACCGCAAGCAGAACATTACGATTGGGAACCGCCACAGTTCCTTGCTCACGGCTTGTATTGTGCGTTGTCTGACTTCGCACGTAAGTACACCTTCCGTTTTAAAATAAAAATCTCTCGACGGGCGGGCTGCTGCGGAAAACAGCGCACTCCCCTAGTCACAAACGAACCGTGGGCTCACCACGAGTTTGTCACTAATTCATGACGCTCGATTTGATCAAAGGCTGACTCAACCAACTGGTTCAAAGACTGTGACTCGTCAACCACCCAGCGCTGGATCGCTACTCGCATAGCGCTGGCGATAATGGTCGCTAAGAGCGCGGGCCGCATATCAATATTGGTGTTGACTTCGAAGCGTTCAGCGATTCCTTCGGCCAGCATTTTCTCTATCGCCGCGTAGTAGGCCAACTGCCGGGGAAGCAAAGCTGGGTTTTCATGAACGAGGCGCTGTCGCGCATAGACCTCGTCTCGATCCGCACTATCGAGTCCAATCATGGCGCTCTCCAGCAACACTTCACGCAGCATCACAAACGGTGACTCATGGTCTGGTCGCTTCTTAATCAACTCTCGCAAGTCAGCAGAAACCAGAGTCGCGTCGCCGACCAGGGCGTTTTCTTTACAAGAAAAGTAGTTAAAGAAAGTCCGCGTCGAGACGTCAGACGCCTCGGCAATCTCTTCGACAGTCAGACTCTCAACCCCGGTTTCCAACGCAAGATCTAGCGCGACTCTTCGAATAGTCCGGCGGGTTTCGCGTTTCTTGCGGTCTCGCCTACTCAGCGAGCCTTGGATTTCTACAGCAGAAGCATGGTCAACAGTCATGTGCTTGCAGTTTATGCATATTTGCACACTGTGCACAATTTATTCCGCTACGCTCTCGGCGGACATGGCGCTAACCGCCATAAAGATGGTCAAGCCAGAAGGTTTTTACTGGGAAAAGTGATAGCCCCGAGTCGAGTCTCGCTCCACCAAACGTGGATTGATTTTTTCCACACCCGGATCTTCTTTACCTTCAATGGCCGCGAACAGGCGCGCGGCAGCGCGACGCCCCAGTTCTTCAAGGTTCATATCCACACTGGTGAGCCGAGGACGAGAATGCCCCACAATTGCTTCCCAGTTGTCGTGCCCGGTCACCGCGACATCATCCGGTACTTCCCTACCGTGCTCTCGCAGAGTGTCTAGCGCACCACGCGCGATCTGATCGCTGCCACAAATCACCGCGTCAACATCGGGATAGCGCCCCAGAATGGTCTCTACGGCCGTTCGCCCCCAAGCTTCATCCCACGACCCATACAGGGCTTTCTCCCCCACCGGCTGCAGACCAGCTTCCTTCATGACACTCATCGCTCCTGCAACGCGCTCCCCCGCAGCACCATAGGTGTCATCACCGCTGACCAGCGCGATCTTGCGCCGGCCGCGAGCAATCAAGTGTTCGGCAACCCGCTTACCGGCCTCCACGTTGTCACAAACTTGCGACATGTCGTCCGGATCGTCCGACGGCGCGTAGGCGTACACCACCGGCACCGGAAGCCCGCCCAGAGAGGGGCGGGTATCCGGCCGAGCGCCCACAACAATGAGGCCATCAACGTGACGTCCAAGCAGCGCTTGAACGTGATATCGCTCCCGCAACTTATCGCCACGCGCATCACAGAGCAGAACCGACAATTCTCCCGTGCCAGCTTCATCTTCCGCCCCCATCAAAATGGGGATCGAAAACCGGCCCTCCAAGTCGTGGGTAACCAGCCCGATCGCACCGGAGCGACCGCGCTGCAGTTGACGAGCCAGCATGTTGGGGCGGAAAGACAGCTGTTCAGCAGCACGAATCACACGATCGCGAGTCTCATTTTTGACTTGGCTGCGCCCATTTAATGCTTTGGACGCCGTCGCGATCGAGACATCAGCAACCTTGGCGACGTCCGCCAACGTTGGACGCTTATCCGTCATGCCCATTTCTCCAACCCTCTTTCCGCAGATGCACTCAACATACCGGTGAGGTTCTCGTGGCCACCAGGCTCAAACGTCCTGCGCCACCGGAACCCAAATACGCATCGTGCTGGGGCCACGGTTGGCCCACGAGTGATAGGGAACAAAAGCGATATCTGCTTTCTCCTTCTTCGGAGAACCAGGCTCCGAATAGTACGGCGAACTATCGCTGTCATGCGCGGCAATCCAGCCCTGTGCCACCACGGTTTCACCGTGATCGACCAGGGGCTGGGCAGCATCAACGCTCAAACGTGAAACATCGGCCGAGTCAACCTGATCCACAGATTCAGCGCACAACACCAACGGCCCACGTTCGACGGCCACCGTGCCTCGCACCGCATCGATGCGCTCATCGGCATAAACCCACCGCGGCGCCATGGGCAAATCAACTTCGACCACGTCACCAGCCTGCAAGTCCTCAGCAACAAAAGCCGGTGCCGCAGCATCGTGCTCCACGCCCGCGATCGAAACCCGCGCACCCTGCGCCCAGCCCGGAACGCGAACGGTTAACGTCCAAGGCCCCTGCGGCGCCTCGACAACCTCGATCTTTACCCGACCACCACGCGGGTAGTCGGTACTGACCTCCAGTGACGCACGCCGTCCATCATCGAGGCTTGCCGTGACCGTTCCCGGCACGAACTGCAACAGCTGCACACCGTCCGCATTCGAGGTCGCAACATAGGCACTGAACTGTGCAAACGTGCGCGCTACATTCGTCGGGCAGCACGAAACGTTAAACCACGCAGCGCGCCCCGAATCAGTGGCTCGTGGACTGGCCTTATCGGTAGGCATCGGCTTTCCATTCACGCGCTGATGCAGCGTGTTGGTATAGAAAAACGCCTTGCCGTCCTCAGCGGGGCTCGCCGCCACCAGGTTGTACATGGTGCGTTCGATGATGTCGGCGTACCGAACATCCCCGCGTGCCAATAACAAACGCCACGCCACCATTACCGAAGCAATACCGGCGCATGTCTCGCAATACGCACGGTCTGGCGGAAGTTCATAGTCCGCACCAAACGCCTCGTCCTGGTGATGAGACCCCATACCGCCCGTGATGTAGGTGCGCTTAGCGAGCGTGCGTAAATACTGGTTTTCCACCAGCGTCAACAGTTCGTCATCGCCGCGTTCCACGGCCGCGTCAATCGCCCCGGCCGATAAATACAGTGCCCGCACGGCGTGACCGCGCAGCACCTCGGCGTCCCGAATCGGCTGATCGTCCTGAAAGTACCCGCGACCAAACTCGATGTCATCTAACGTGCCGTGACCGCGACGATCCAAAAACAGTTGCGCCTGCTCCAGGTACTTCTTCTCACCCGTCACGCGGTAGAACTCGGCCAGTGCCACCTCAATCTCGGGGTGGCCGCCCACCTTGTCCTTCCCACCAGGACCGAACACGACACACACGTGGTCGGCTGCGCGCGTGGCAATCTGCACCAGCGGATCATCCATCGTCAAACCGTTGCGAAGACGAGCCACCGCAGCCTGAATTAAGTGCCCGTAGTTATAGAGTTCGTGACCCCACTCAAAATCTGAATAACGAGGCTCCTGGCCCGGATTGTCGAACTTAGTATTCAAATACCCATCCGGCCCCTGACTCTTACCAATCAGTTCGACTAACTGATCCAACTGCTGCTGCAAATTGCCATCACCCGTGCGGCCAATCTCCCAAGCCATGGCCTCCAGCAACTTATAAACATCCGAGTCAGAAAACTCCCGTCCCTGACGCTCCGTGAGCAAGGCACCGCGCTGCTGAGCCGAGAAGTTATTGATCCAGCCAACCTTCTCTTCCCAATACAAGCAGTGGGGAATGATCGCGTTAGCGTTCAGAGTTTGCCGCTCGCCCCAAAATCCACCACTGATCGTTGAGTCATGAATCCCCAAAGGGCGAAGAACCGTTTCAACCCGCGGTGAAACCGGAGCTGCCACCGAACCAGAAAAGTGCTTTTCCATTAGATTTATCATCCTTTAACAGCGCCGGAGGTGAATCCCCGGATGTAATGCTTTTGTAGAGAAAGAAAGAGAACAACAGCTGGAATGGCCAACACCACGACACCTGCCGTTGTGATGCCGTAGTCGATAACGCCCATCGTTTGCTGACGCATATTGACCATCGCCAGAGGCAGCGGCGCATTTTTCGGCCCCACCAAGAAAAGCGGAACCATAAAGTCGTTCCACGCGATTAAGAAAACAAACAACCCAACCGTGAGAAGTGGGGCGCGAACAGCAGGGATCATCACTCGAATGAAGGCACGCAGGGCACCACACCCATCAATTAGCGCTGCTTCTTCTAATTCCTTCGGGACAGCTTCGAACGCGTTACGCATCATGAACGTGGCGAACGGCAATTGGAACAGAGCCAAAACCAGGCCAACGCCAATCAAACTGTCCTGCAACCCGATTTCGTTCATCCACACGGCCAACGGAATCAACAGCGCCGCATAGGGAACCATCAAGATCGCAAGAACACACAAGAAAACCGTGTTCTTACCGCGGAAATTAAAACGAGCGAATCCGTAGCCACCCAGTGAGCCGACGATGAGAGCCGTACCCACGGCAACGAAAGAAACCACGACGGAGTTCCACAGGTAGCGGCCCAGCCCCTCGCCGTAGTTCATGAGCGCTTCGTAGTTCCCCACGCCGTAGCCTTCTTGCTGCGACGTGGCGGTATTCGGAGCCACCGAAGTGAACAGAACCCACAAAATGGGCAGCAGGAACGTGACCGCGATCAAAAATGTGAGGAAAAAGTAGGTGCCCTTCCGCACAGCCTTATTACTCATAAAAATCGCCTACTCTCCGTTCCGTTTGCCTGCAAAGGCGCGCAACTGGAAGACATTGATAAGTACGAGTGCGATCAGCACCAGTACAGATAGCGCAGCCGCCATACCCAAATCGCGCCGCGTTTCAAAGGCGTAGCGGTAGATCAGCAACACGACGGTCATCGTGGAGTTATTCGGTCCGCCCTTGGTGAGAATGAAGAACTGGTCGAATGCGAGCAAAGAACCCGTGATCGAAAGAATCATCACCATGGCGATGGTGGGGCGCAGCAGCGGCAAGGTGATGCGACGAAGCTGCGTAATGCGGGTAGCACCATCCAAACTGGCGGCCTCATAAATGTCACCCGGGATCGCCTGCAAACCCACCATCGTTAAAAGCATGAAGTAGCCCGAGAAACGCCACACGATGAGGATTACGGTGGCCCACAGGGCACCGGTTGGCGTTCCCAAAATGGATTCACGGGCATCCATGAGCCCAAGTTTTGACAGGATTCCATTTAAGGGCCCGACTTGCGGCGAATACAGCGCGTAAAAAAGTAAGGACGCAGAGGCGATACCCAGCGCAGAAGGCACCAGAATTGCGATTCTTAAGAAATTATTCCAACGCCGTGCCTCTTGCACCAAAAGTGCCAGGAAGAACGAAATCGGCATTAAAATCACGGTGGTCCACAGCGTGTACTTCAGTGTGAACTTCACCGACTCCGCCAACATCGGGTCGTTAAGGACGTTCTCAAAGTTCTCGCCACTGTTGGTTTCGTTAAAACCACCCAGGAGCGTCCAATCAGAACCCGACATGAAAATGACGAGTCCGATGGGGGCGATAAAGAACATTAAGACTAGGAGAACCGTGGGGCTAACGAATGCCCACCCTCGCAGCGCTTCACCTCGCCCATGGGTGAATCGTCTGCGACCGGGTTTCTTCGAGCCCTTGACGGTGTTGTCCGCGTCTCGCCGTGAGATGGCGGGGGTTGAGGTAGTCATGGTGCTTCCTGGTCGGGGAATGAGAGGTGGCCGGCCAAGAACTGACGAGGGAGCCTTGGCCGGCCAGTTTTAGTTACTGCGAGAGAATCTGATTGATCTCATCGGTGTGAGTTGCGATTTCTGAACCGTCGCCCCACACAGCGTCTTGGATCAGCAGTTGCCACGGAGAGCCTGCTGCATTGAACGCCTCATTGAAGTTGCGGGCAACCGGTGTTTGGCCGTCGGCGACCGTGTCGTTCGCAATCTGCGTGCGTTCATCGGCATCTTCGTACCCGTTAGCGAGGACTTCCAGGTTTGATGCCGTGTCATCGTTGTCGGCGAAGACCTCTTGTTGCGCTTCGTCAGACATGAGCCAGGTCATGAAGTGCCACGCCTGGTCGACGTTTTCGGAACTGCTGGAAATGCCGATCGCGTCGCCACCGAGGAACGTGGAGCCGCCACCGTCAACACCGGGAAGTGGGGCGACGCCGACTTCAAAGTCTTCGTCGTCAAACATTTCTGTCACCGAGGTGTACGGGTAGGGCATCACGCCGATCTTTCCTTCCTGGAAAGGAGCGGTCCAGGTTGCACCAGTTTCTTCTTTGGAGCCAGCGCCTAAGCCGTCTTCGGTTTCGGCGAGTTCGTGGAAGGCTCCGTACACCTCATTAGCCACGTCGGAATCCAAGGCCGCTTCAGTTCCGTCGGCGTTGATGACTTCTTCACCGCTTGCCCACATGGAGGGGAAGAGTTTGAAGGCTAAGCCACCGCCGGACTGCCCGGCGAGGTAACTACCGGCTACGCCGTCTTCATCCAGATCGGCGACTGCCTTGGCCTGATCGACAAAGTCTTCGAGGGTTTCTGGTCCCTGTTCGGGGTCGAGGCCGGCTTCATCGTACAGGTCTTTATTCCAGACCATGACGGAAATATCAGTGACGAACGGCAGGGTATGCATTTTGTCGTCGATCGTGCCGGCGTCGATGTGCCCCTGCTGGAGGTTATCCAGATCCAGCGATTCCATCTGGTCTGTCACGTCAGCGAAGATGCCCTGCTCGGTCCAGTACGGGATACGCACCACGTCACCGGCGAGGATGTCGGGCAGGCTGTCAGTTTGAGCGGCTGATCCGACCTTGCCCTCGACGTCGTCGTTGGGCAGGATTTCGAGTTCAATTTGGTTTTCGTGCTGATCGTTATACGCCTCTACAGCGTTTTCAGCCTGGCGCTCTAGGGGTGCGCGGCTCCACATTTTGAGTGTCGTGCCGTCGTCGACTCCTTCAAGCGAGCCGGTGGAACTACCGCCGGAGTCGCCGTCATCCGAACCGCATGCGGCAATTCCGCCGAAAATCAGTACGCCTGCCACCACGACGGCGCCGGGGCGAAATTTTCTGGATGTCCTCATTGAGCTTTCCTTACCTACTTGGTTAAACATCGTTGTCATAGCGGGCATTTCCGCTGATGCATTAAGGAGTAAATTCCCATCGTGCATGAAAAAACCGAAAGCGTTATCGGTAACATTACATTAGGTTTCGGTGAAGTCAACCAACAAATAGGTGAAGCAACACTGAAACCGCATCATGTAGCCAAAAAGTCAGTGAGTAGAACTCACAGGCAATTACCGATAACGCTTTCGGTTAGTGAAAGTGACTTACTGGCATTCACGAGTCTCGTACGACTCGCTCAGCTCTTCTGTCACAGTTTCGCCATCAATCTCTGCCTCCACGACAGCCTCAACATCGCCCGCATCAATACCGGGTTCGCGCGTGGAAAACGCGTGCGAGCCCTTACGGTCCGGAGCAATGTCAGCAATGCTGGTTTCTCCGTGGTCAGAGGTGATCGTGGCATCCACATCCATTTCACTGCCGTTATGCACGCGTGCCGTCAGAATCACGTTCCCGGCAACGCAACGAGTGTCGACCTCTAGGGACGCATCGATCTGTGGATCATCACCGTCGTCGTCCTCAATAACGGTCAACGTTAAAGAAGTACCCGTCGTACCGGAATCACTGACGTACCACGGCAGGTCCAGTTCACCGTCGATCTCATAGGTGCCCGGTGTCTCGATGACCTCCGGATCGTAATCCCAATCAACGCCGACCGCTTGATTGTCCTTAGAACCATCGTTATAAGAGACCTCCACGGTCTTTGGCAGGTAAGGTTCCTCGCCAACGACAACGGTTTCTTCAAACTCCTCGGCTCCCTGAATGGAAATACCGCCCTCAGAAAGCTCCGGACGCACGTAAACCCGAGCCTCAGCTTGCAAGCCATAAGTCAGGTTCGTTCCATGAATCACAAACGGGTCAACGTTAGTTTCTTCGACCATGTCTTCGGTGATTTCTTCCCAATCGAACTCCACATCACCATGCGATCCGCTCGCGAAAGTGACATCAAGCGTCTCGGGAAGTTCAGGAATCTCACCCGTCTTAGTACGAATCAACACGGGGCTGGAGACCTCATCGATGGCATCACCGTAGGCGCGCCAGCGCAAGAGCCCCGTGCCGTCCTGGTCGTCAGCAATTCCAGTGATGCGCACGCGGAGGTATTGCGCATTAATGGGTTCAAAGTCCAAGGCGTTGTATTCGTCTTTCTCCATGGCGTCTTCATAAGAAGTGCCGTCGGTTAATTCGACTTCTTCCCACTCTTCGCCGTCATCGGAATACTCCACAACCCAGGACTCTGCATCAGGCATCCTGGTGCCGCCGCCGTCGTCGTACCAGTAGATCTCGGTGGACGCCAGGTACACCGGGCTATCCCACGAGTATTGAATCCAGGCGGCGTTGTCTTCCGAAGAGCCGTTATTTTCAATACCCCAGGTTCCCCAACCGTTACCGGCACCGGGACTGGAACTCTTGGGATCGGAGGAGTCGTTCACTTTATTCGGGTCTTCGTGCCCCGCGGATCCACTGGTTTCAATATCGGCGGATGCACCAAACTCTGCGACGCCATCCTTCTCTTCCAGCGTCACCGATAATTCGCGTTCGGTGGTTAGTTCGCCGTCGGATGCCCAGAATTTGATCTCGTAGTCACCTTCAACTGTGCCGGTGATCGAGGTTTCTAGCGCCTCATCATCGCCGAAGATCAACGAGCCGTCTTCCGGAGTCGAAACGGTTTCCCATCCATAGGTGAGTTCGCCGTCTACCGGGAGACCGTCATCAACTGCCGTTGCTTTCACATTTGCAGACAAGCTGGAACTAGTCGAATCGTCGACGGATACCGTCACCTCGGGCGGATCATTAACGACTTCGGGCACATCGCGACCGGAATTGAATACCTGCACCTGCGATAGCGCCGTATAGTGATCCTTCGCGTTGGTCATCGACACCCGAACCTTGTCGGTTGTGACCGACTCGAAGAGGACCTCATTGAACTTCGGATTCGGGATCTTGGGCAACTTGGCTTGCTCATTGATCGGCTGCCACTCGCCGTCCTCGCCCTGGGTTTGGATCGTGTACCGGGACGGTTCTTTATATCCGCCTTCCTGCCGATCGCTGACGAAGAACAGTTTGACGTTGTCGATCTCGGTTGGTTCACCGAAATCGAGTTCGACCCAGCTCTCATCTTCATCTGTGCCGTAGTTGCCCCAGTAGGGTTCGTTCACGGTCACGCCGTCATTAATTGCATCGACCGATACCGGGCGTTCCAGTTCGCTGGTCGCTCCCGGCGTGTAGTTCATGCCGCTGGTGCTTACTCCGGGGGTGTGGAATTCACGCCAGGGCGCGGGCCGCTCACCTTCTTGAGTTGAGGACGCCGACACTTCCGCATTAAGGGCAAGATTCTGTTCCGATTCCTCCATGTCAATACCGGCGGTTTTTAGGTACGAGACCACGGCATCGTCTTCAATTGCGACGTCGACTGCTGCGCTGAAATCGCGGCCGGAGTCGCTCACCGCCTGGGCGCCGATGCCGTCATCGGATTCCACGATTTCGTTCGCTTCAGGGTCGTAAACGAAGCGGCCCAGTTCATCGGATGCCGCCACCCGATCTCCGTCGATGAACAGCGAGTAACCGGCACCCAGGCCGTACTCTTCACCGTCCGGATCCCACACGATCGTGACGTCACTACCGTGATAGCGCAGATTGTTGATCATGAAGTGGTCGTAGTCGAAGTCGATCGGCCACAGTTCGATCAGGTCGTCCGAGCGCGGCTGAATCCCACCCATATCTTCGATATAGATGTAGTTCATATTTCCGAGCATGACGTGGTTCGGGTTGTTGCGCTGGAAGGTCTGATCTTCCTCGTCCCAATCGGAGTAATACTCAGCCTGGTTAGGCACCCGCACATCGCCGTCCGGGTAGATGCTCCACGCCATCCAGTCCAATAGCTGGTTCGCGTACTCGGGCGTCACGTATTGACCTTCCGGATCGTAGTGGCGCAGAGCCGAGCGAATAGCACGGTATTGAACGGTGAAGTTGATGTTGGAGAAGTTATTCGAACCACCGATACCGAACTTGTCCCGGTCATACTGGTTAGCGGTGTAGAACGGGAAAATGGGGAAGTTATCGCCGTAGCGCATGAAGCGGAACGCATCGACGTAGTCTTCCCAGTCTTCGTGGGGCACGATGTTTTGCGCGAAGGCGTTGTACATGTTGGTTTCCTTCGCGGGAATGAAGTGGCTCTCATCATCAGATAGTGGGTTTTCGCCACCGTCTGATTCCGCAGCCGCTTCTGCGCCGTATGACGTGCGTGCGAGGAACATTTGCATTTCCTCACTCCAGGTGTTTTCTAGGATCGCGTCTTTAATCGCGTCGGCCTGGTCGTTCATTTCGTCGACTTTTTCACCGTTCACTCCGGCCATGTCATATAGTTCAGCCGCTGCATCGAAGGCACCCCACACGTACGCCGATTCTGGGCGCTCAATTGTGCGCGATCCCGGCTCGTCTGTGTTGACCTTGGGGTATCCGAAACTGATCGCGTCAGCGTCGTTACCTGGCATGTAGTTGGTGTCGTAGGCGATCAAGTCGTTGTCGTTGCCGTCGTAGTGTTCCAGTTGGCCGACGCCGTCCCACTCGAAGTAGTAGCCGAATCGTTCGGCCAGGCTTTCACCGCCGCCGTGGACGTTGAATGCCTCTAATCCGGCGGTGCCTAGGTACTGTGAGTAATGGTTGTTCCAACTGGTGTGGCCGGGGCTATCGAGGAACGCGGATGATCCGGAGAGTTCTCCCACGTTCATGATCTGCCCGTAAGGAAGGTAGGGCGTGCGCAGCCACTTGGTGTCTTG
>Ga0079225_10001106_pt1 | contig 14990 bp, 11 predicted proteins | sample Poulit2012_FD_76344 | JGI IMG/M metagenome (GOLD analysis project Ga0079225, IMG submission 76344) | Agricultural soil microbial communities from Georgia to study Nitrogen management - Poultry litter 2012 | ecosystem: Environmental > Terrestrial > Soil > Agricultural land | place: USA: Georgia... | reverse complement strand
GGTCAAGCTGGAGCCCTTCGAGCGGGCCATTCGAGAGCTGAACACCGAGGTCTGGATCACCGGAATTCGCCGCGAGGAAACCGAACACCGCCGCTCTCTGGACATCGTCACGCGCGATGGCCGGGGGTTGCTCAAGGTGGCGCCTCTGTTTTACTGGACTGCAGCGGATGTGGCGGCTTACATGGCGGAGCATGAACTGCCCAGTTGCAAGCATTATTTCGACCCCACCAAGCTGAACGACCATGCCGAGTGTGGGCTGCATACGGCGGCGTAACAGAGCGTATCGCAGCCTCGCCTGCCATCATTGACACAACCCTGCGGGAATCCGCACGGTCTGTTGAATGCGGGGGTATCGAGCTGGGCGGGTACCATCTGGGTTTGATGGCTTGCAGGTTGGACCGTGCTGTCCAGTCTCAGATCAAGGTCTTCGATCAGCTTGTCCACAAGCCTTCTGGGCTCATTGTGAATGAGCCGGTTCGTCCTTTGTGAGCCGGTGCAGAATCGGTGCGGACCAGAGCCAGGTGGCGGAATCGTGTATCAGCCCGGAATTGAACGTTGGCAGCCGTACAGGAATTGGCTGGCCGCTTCAGCAGCCAGTGCCGCTCGCTCCTCTTCCGATGCCGGGGTGATGAAAATGAAGCGGTTGCCTAGCGTGCTCAAGATGAACAGCCGCCAGGCAGCCCTTGTTGCCAACTCCGGGCGGACGATGCCGGCTGTCTCCAGTCGGTGGATCAATGGTCCAAGCAGGTTTTCAATGGTTACCACCAGATGTGAGTACAGAAGACGCGTCATGTCCGGTGCATGCTCCGATTCGACCAGCAGGACGCGCTGCAACGCTACATTGTCCGGTTGAGTGAACCGATCAAGAATGATCCGAGCCACTTGCCGGATGGCTTGATAAATCGAAAGGTGGCCCCAGTCCAGCACGATTTCATCGCTGAAGGTGCGGTGAATGACGTGGATGGCACTGGCTTTGAATAACACCTTTTTGCTGGGGTAGCGGCGGTAGATCGTCGATCTTGGCACCCCGGTGGACTTGGCGACGCGCTCAATGCTGGCTCCATCGTAGCCGAACTCGCCGAATTCCATCCAGGAGGAGTCCAGTATCCTTTGCCAACGTGCCTTGCTCAGTCGGGTGCGAGAGAGGCTGCCGGGCTCATCGAGTGGAGCGGCCTTCAATACTTGCCTGTCCTGCCAGGGGGAAGAAGCATCCTGTCCAGTACTTCGGAAATGGGCTGTGGCATGTCCACGGATGAAGACGTCGACAACCTGCCTCGCATGGGTTGCCAGTTCCTCATCACTGAGTGGAGGCATCCCGAGGAGATAACGTGCTCCATCTGTTGCCAGGAAGCCCAGGCGCAGGGCGGCGAGGAGTGGGTCATCAAAGCTGAGTTTCTCTTCCGGTTGCTGAAGAACCAGGTACTCAGCAACCGGAGCGGAAACTTGTGCACGAGCCATGTGAACCGCCTCGGCGAGGCCTGGCCAGTGAATTGAGGCCGCAATGCTGGCGCGAAGCAAGGCGAGACTACGTTCCGTGAGGTGGATGCGGTAGGAGGAACACACTACATCGAGCAGGGTGCTGTCCAGTTTTCCAGCAGCAGTTGGCAGGAGCGGATGGTGCTGCTGCAGGAGCTTGTTCACGATGTGGAGCAGTACGTCGTCTCGATTTTTGAAGTTTTTGTAGAAATCCCTTTTGCTGATTCTGGCCAGCTGAACAATCTTTGACACCGTCACCTGTAAAAGACCATCACGATAAAAAAGGGCTTCGCTAGCATCCAAAATCCGAGCCCTGATGGACTGGCGCTCTTCTTTTGTCTCGCTGTTTTGCAACGGCTTCACCAAATGGTTGAGTTCATGCCAATGATAGGGGATGGCCAGGGGTATTTCTATTGACCCAAACTGGTACGATCCTGTATCGTACCAGTAATTTGGCTGGACAAAGGCTCCAGCCATGCATGCTGGATACTTCAGGCGGACAAGGAAATGGCGACTTGGTTATGATCAGACGCGACGGGCTCATGGGCCGACCCCAGGTGATTGTGGGGACTCTGTTGATTCTGGCGGTTGTGTTGATGGTCTGGTGCGTCGGCAAGCAGGGCCGGCACTACCATGGCTCACACAAGGCCTGGAGCCGGGTGATGGACCAGCTGGAAATCGAGCGGTTGATTCATGATTACACGGCATTGTTGGGACGCGAGGCTTATCAAGCCTACGGCGAGTTGTTTGCCTCAGGCTGCCTATTGAGCCCGGATGGCCGGGTCATGGCCCGGGGCGCAGATCAGGTCGCCGCTTTGGCACGCTATTTCCTGGGCTCGCAGCCGGAAAGGCACACCCGGCATATCATCAGCAGCCCACGGATTGATATCGATCCCGATGGCCGCCATGCAACAGCTCGAAGCTTTCTTACAACCATCGATGCAGAAAGTGATGGGCCGGCAGAGGTTTTTCGTATCGGCCATTACAAGGATCGGTTCCGGAAGGAAGAAGGTCGCTGGTTCTTTGTAAGTCGTCAGGAGCTCACTGACTGGGTGCTGCTTGAGCGGACCCGGAGAATCGGCTCTAACGAGCCGGTTGATGTGGGCTCGATCGTGGCTGCAGCAGAACATGGAGGCGGGGCTGGGCAGATTGAATGCTACGGCTTCGATGGTGAAAGGCTATGAAGCGAGATCATGGCTTTCGAGTGGTGGGCATCCTGGTTGCGCTGTATGGTCTGGCTCTCGGCATCTCGGGTGCCTATCTCGCTGCACTCGGTGGCTCGGCCTATTATCTCCTTGCAGGAACGGGAACTGCCGTGGCCGGTGTACTGGTCGCTGGCCGGCGGCGCGTCGGCCTGGTGGCGTACCTGGGGGTGGTCGTCGGCTCGGTCGCCTGGGCTCTCTGGGAATCCGGGATGCAACTCTGGCCGCTGGTGGCGCGCCTGGGGTTCCCGGTGTGGATTGGGGTCGTGCTGCTCATCCCCTGGATTCTTTCCAGCACATTCAGAAGAAGGGCTGTCTTTGGCGGTGCGGTAGCTGGAGCGGCGGCACTGGTTGGCTTGCTGGGCATGCTCCAGCAGAGTCCGAGCTCGACCCATGGCATGGCCTCGCTGGTAGCAGGAACTCCCACCGACTGGAAAAGCTTCGCGAACGGTAATGATGGCCGCCGCTATTCGGAGCTGGAACAGATCACACCCGATAACGTCGGCCATCTCGAAGTCGCGTGGATCTACCGGACGGGCGAGGATCCAGCGCAGAAACTCAACCCCAGAAACCTTCCCGTGTTTGAGGCGACACCCCTCAAGGTAGGGTCAGCCCTGTATTTCTGTACCCCCCGAAACCAGATCATCTCCGTTGACGCAGAACGGGGTATTGAAAAATGGCGATATGACCCAGTTGTCGATGTGCAGGGGTCGACCTACCTGCTGGCCTGTCGAGGAGTCGCCTACCATGAGTCCCAAGCCCCTCTTTCATCCTGCCAGCGGCGCATTGTGGCTGGCACCCTGGACAGTCGCCTGATTGCACTGGACGCAGAGACGGGAAAGCCCTGTCCGGCATTCGGTGATCAAGGCACCGTGTCGTTGAAACGCAATCTCGGCGAGTCTCAGCCTGGCCATGTGGGTACGACATCAGCGCCAACCATCATTGATGATGTGGTAGTTGTCGGCACCACTGTACTCAACAATATCTCTACGGATATGCCATCCGGAGTGGTTCGCGCTTATGACGTTGTTACCGGTGAACAACGCTGGTCCTTCGATATGGGAGCTGAGTATCCAACCATGGTTGGGGTGCCCGATGAGCAGCATATCTATGAGCGGGGCTCGCCCAATGCCTGGGCGCCGTTCAGCGCCGATGCGGATCTGGGGCTCGTCTATGTTCCGACCGGCAATGCCAGTACAGACTACCATGGCGCCATCAGAAGCGACGCGATGAACCGTTATGCCAGCTCGGTGGTGGCGCTGGAGGTGGCAACGGGAGCCGTTCGCTGGTCCTTCCAGACAGTCCATAATGATCTGTGGGATTACGATAGTCCGACTCAACCCGTGCTGTTCGAGTACTCCTCATCGCAAGGCTCATTACCAGCCCTGCTTCAACTCACTAAGCAGGGTGAGATGTTCGTGCTGGATCGCCGCAATGGCAAGCCGATAAAGGCCGTTGAGGAGCGGCCGGTTCCCCAGGGGGCGGTGGCTGGAGAACCGCTTTCACCAACCCAGCCCTTCTCGGTCGAAACCCCCTCTCTGAGGAGTACCGTTCGAACCGAAGCATCCATGTGGGGCATTACGCCATTTGATCAGATTTGGTGCCGGGCAAAATTTCGGCAGTTACGCTACGAGGGACTCTTCACTCCACCCTCCTTTGGGGGAACATTGCAAAGCCCGGCTCAAATGGGGGCGTCTAACTGGGGCAAGGCATCTATTGATATAGGTCGCAATATTCTCGTAGCCAACACCACTAATCTGGACTCAGTGGTTCAACTGTTTCCTCGAGAGGAGACACCTCGGAAGTTCATCAGCCACGCGCCCGTGTTCCCTCAGCATGGCGCGCCCTACGCAGCCAGCTTCACCTTGTTCGTGTCGCCGCTGGGTATCCCTTGCAACGAACCGCCATGGGGCGAAATTCGTGCGATCGATCTCGACTCAATGATGGTTCTCTGGAAGCGGCCCTTCGGAACCGCCCGTGATCGGTTGCCTGTTCCTGTGCCAGTACCGCTGGGCATGCCCAACGTCGGGGGTCCGCTGACCACAAAGAGCGGGCTTACCTTCATTGGCGCTACCGACGATGGCTACTTGCGTGCGTACCAGACCCGTACCGGGAAGCTGCTCTGGAAAAGTCTGCTCCCCGCTGGCGGTCAGGCTGCCCCCATGACTTATGTATCAGAACAAAGTGGGCGCCAATTTATTGTGATTGCGTCAGGGGGAGATGCTCGTTTGGGAACACGACTGGGAGATTATCTGGTTGCGTATGCCTTGCCAAAACAACTTTTCAAGTCAGTAGGAGCGGGTGCTGGGCCACGATATGAGCATCGTTGATGCCGGCAATATCGTGCAGTGGAACGCATTGCTTACAGTGAGTAGTCGCATGAAAGATGATAAGAAAGCAGCAGGGCTGAAGGTGGTTCTGGGGACGATCATGACAGCCGGTATCTGGGGGGAGGCCACGCTGGCAGCAAGTCAGGATCTGGTTGTTGAGGAGGTGGTTGTAACGGCGCAAAAACGCGTCGAATCCTTGCAGGATACGCCCATCTCCATCGTAGCCTTCAGCGCTGATCAGATGAGTAACAAACAGATATTTGGTCTCCAGGATCTTCAGGGGAATGTGCCGAACCTGCAGTTCATTCCACATCCCAATAGCGCGACCACACCGAGAATCTTTTTACGCGGGATTGGAAGTGCACCAGACATCACCCGTGATGGAGCCGTTGCGGTTTATGTTGATGGGGTCTACCAGGCGCGCTCACAGGGTTTATCGGTCGATATTGCCGGCATTGAGAGAATAGAAGTATTGCGGGGTCCTCAGGGAACCTTGTATGGCCGGAATGCGACGGGTGGGGCAGTCAACTTCATCACTCAGCCGCCAAGCAGGGAGACCGTTGAGTTCGAACAAAAGCTCTCCATTGGCAATCGCGACTTGTATCGATCGACCACATCGTTGAACGTCCCCCTGGCAGAAGGGCTGGCTGGCCGGCTTTCCTACATGCGGTCGGGGCAGGATGGCCATGTCAGAAATGCCGGCTCCGGATCCAGCTATTTTGGCTCCAGTGATCGTACCGCGATGCTGGCCGACCTCCTGTGGTCTCCATTGCACAACCTCGACGTGAGATACAGTTTTGATCGTTCCATGATCAAGGATTCGCCGGCTTACCTGGCGGTGGCACCGGCTGGGTTCAAACTTGGGAAAAGGCCCAGACGCAGCAGTCCCGCAGTCGAAGGGCTGGACGATAACGACATCACGGTCGAAGGTCACGCGCTGACGATAACCTGGTTGCCCATGGAGCATATGGAGTTCAAGTCCATCACAGCCTATCGGGAACTCGATTCGGAAACCAACCAGGGTTATCTGGTCGGTGCACTTGGCAATTTTCCAATCATAACGTCCTATGAAGTGAATCAGCAGGATCAATGGAGCCAGGAGTTTCAGTTGCTCGGCGATGCCCTCGATGGCCAGGTTGATTACATTATTGGTCTGTATTACTTCAAGGAGAGCGGCGACCTGGTGGATCAGTCAACGCTGTCGGTCACGGGCGAGGAAACCCATCGCTTGGTGGATATCAGAAATCAGGCCTATGCAGTATTCAGTCAAGTATCCTGGTTGCCGCCGATGATGGAGGACAAGTTGAAGCTGACCGTTGGAGCGCGCTGGTCAAGGGATCAGCGCGAGGCTGCGCGGTGGGTGGCCAGCGGTCCGATCGGAGGCACCATGGTTGAGATGCCCACGGGTGGTACCGGAAAAATGGAGTTTTCCAATTTCAGCCCCAGCTTTACGGTTGCCTATGAAATCAATGACAGCCTCAATCTGTATGGCAAGGTCGCTGACGGTTATAAAACAGGCGGGTTCAATATCCGGGCGGGCACACGGCAACGCTTTATCGATGGGTTCGACGAGGAAACATTGCGTTCTTATGAACTGGGGATGAAGTCGCGCTGGCTCGATAATCGGCTGGTCTTCAACATTGCAGCGTTCCTGGCCAACTATGAGGGAATTCAGCTCAACGTTCAGGTCAATCCTGCCCGGCCCTCGCAGGTCGAGGTGCTGAATGCCGGGGAGGCCGAGGTGCGTGGTGTGGAGCTCGAGTTGCGTGCCGTATTGCTGCCCGGGCTCAGCGTCGATCTGCAGTATGGTTACCTGGACCCGTCTTACAGGAAAGTGGTGGATGGAACCGGCGCCAGCATCAAGGACGATTTCGCCTTCGTGTACGCGCCACGGCATAGTTATACCGTGGATGTCAATTACGAGCTGGCGACCTTCCGCGTCGGCACCCTGTCTGCAAACTTCAACTACAGCTGGCAGGACAGACAGGCTTCTAGCTATACCCGCACGGTGAATAGCGAGTTCCTGGGCATACCGGCATACGGAGTGGCCAATGCCAGGCTGATGTTATCCGAAGTACAGGCATTGGGTGGCGAGTTCGAGTTTGCGCTGTGGGGACGCAACCTGGGTGACGAGGAGTATTACCTGGAGCATGGCAATGCCCTGGTTCCCTTCGGTATCTATGGAGAGCCAAGAACCTACGGCATAGACATGATATATCGCTACTGATAGCAACAGGGCAAGAAACAAGGCAAGAAAGGTGAAGCAGGCTTTTCAATAAAACAGACAATCTGCTCTTTTTTCCATAGCTGACGAATGGTGCCCAGTGATGGGCCCCGCCTTTCACCCGGGGTTGTGCAGGCCTGTGGGATGGCAGGTATTCACAAAGATGGCTGGTGATGCCCAGAATCTTGACAGCCGTGCCCGATGACAGAATTGGATTGCAACGGTGCCTCTGATCTGTCCGGGACTCTGGCGGACTATTGCGAGGAGATCTGTCCCGGACCGGCTGGATGCCGGCTCAGAACGGGTTGATGGTGGCCAATGGGGTGGCAGGAGTGCTCGCTGCGGAGTGGCGGCGCAGGCTCTTCAATCTCTTCAAGAGATCGTCGCCTTGCCAGGGTTGTGATGGGGCTTTGCCGTAGAGTTGTTGCTGCAGGGCTTCTAGTGCAGCATGCAGTGCCGGCTCACCGATGAACCGGTCGAAGGCCTGCAATGAGGTGAAGCGCTGCGGGGCCCAGTAACAGGAAGCCCAGTTCAACAGAGCACTCCGCGTCGCTGATGCGTCCCCCGCAGAGATGGCATCGCACAGTTGGCGCCAGGCGGCCTTCTCGCTGGTCATGGCGGGGGTTGCGCGGCGTCGTTTTCCCCCCGGCATGGAGCGGCCGCGCAGGCTGACCCACCATGCCCCCAGTGTTGCCAGCCACAGTACCGTCAGAAAGGTGGTAGCAAGTTGCCATGGCCACAAGGCCACCGCCGCGGGTGTGGGGCCCGCTGCAGAATCTTCAAGCGGGTCCAACGCCGGTGCATCCAGGGAGGGCAGGGTCGGTGAAGCCGCAGGCGCGGCTGCAACGTGCAGCAGGCGTTCGGGCAACTCGGCAATTTCCCATTGTCGGGTGACAGTATTCCACCACTGCACACGCACTGCGGGCAATGTGAGCGTACCAGCTTGAGTAGGCACCAGAGCCACGCTCTGGATCAGGCGGCCTTCCACGCCAGTGGAGCTTTCGCTCTCTTCACGCCGGGGCTGATCTCCATACTGCCGCAGACCATCGACCTCTGGCAGCACCAGGTCCGCAAGGTAGGCAGCGGGCTGGCCCTCTACCACCAGTTCGATACGGCGGGTGACCGCTTCTCCTTCGCGGAGCTGTGTGGGATCACCATGCCATTGCTCACGAAGGACCACGGCACGCGCCGGCAGCCAGTCATGAGGAGCCAGGGCGTCGGGTGGTGGTTGTACCGTGACCTCCAGCTGGGGGGTAAGCAGGCGCACTGGGCTGCCGCTGCCGAAATCAAATCTGGAGCGTCGTGGGTCGCGCTGTCGAGCACTGAAGACAAGCTCGGGAATGATCAGCTCGCCGGCCTGTTCGGGGAAAATGGCATACACCAGTTCATGAACGCGGTAGGGAGTGTTGCCGATGCGCCGCTGGTAACGGGTCTGGTGGACCTGGCGAACCATGGCATGATCGAAAGAGGGCTCGGTGATGCTCATGTCCTCAAGCTCTATCGCCTGAAAAATGCGGACGGTCAGCAGCACCTGTTGCTGGACGTGCACCGTATCCTGGTCGACCACCGCCTCGGTGAAAATCGGGCGGGCATCGGAGTGATCGCTGATCGGGGCAGCTGGCAAGACCTTGATGATCAGGGGTTCGGTGCGGCCGCCTCCCACGGACAGGGCGGGCACGGTAAGCATGCCGGCATGTCGCGGTGTGAGCTCGACATGCCACTCCGTCACGCTTTCCCGGCGTCCATTGGTGAGACTGTGGCGACTGCTTTTATGGCTGCTGACAATATCGAAATGATCGCGCAGTGGTGTCAGATCCGGCGCTGCCGGTGACAGCTTGTCTTGGACGCTCAGTACCAGAGTGAGAGTCTCACCCAGCTGGAGGGTATCGCGGTCTACCTGGGCAGTGGGTGAGGGGGCCGCCGCGGCGGCGCCCATGAATATCAGTAGCAGACCGGTCAGCCAGAGCAGGCTTGTCCGCACTGGCGCGCTGTTCTCTTTCACCACTGTGGCGCCTCCATGGTGGGCCGTTGGCCCTGCGCAGCCCGACGGCGAGACTCATATTCAAACTTGCGGCGGAGCAGTGCTGCCGGTTCATCCGGTACCTGGCGCAGCCAGCGCTCGGTGGCAGGGTCGCTACCGGTAGGGTCTCCGATCTCGTGCACGGCTTCTCCTTCCGACTCTGGGCCTTCGGTCCTTGCAGCAGGAGCTTCATGGTCCTGGCCACTGTCCTGGCCCTCTTCCTCTGTATCCGAGTCATCGGCAGCGGCGGCGAGGTCGTGGGCAGAGGACGTCGGGGTGTCTTCCGGGTGGGGCTCCGAGGTGCTGCTCATTGTAGGGTCGCCGGCTGTCGGATCCCCATCACCGCCCGAGGTGGCCGGGTCTCTTCCAGTGCGGTCTGATGACGTATCTTCCGAAGGGGAGGAAGAAGTGTCCTCAGCAGGCTGCTGGGGGCCATGGTCATTGGATGGATCACTGCTCGCTTCACCGGGGGAAGGGGGTGAAGGTGGCGGGGACTGCGCGAGCAGTTCTTCCACCAGTGCCTTGTTGTCCGCCGCCTGGTGAAACTCCGGGTCTCGGGCAAGGGCTTCGTTGTAGGCGGCCACTGCCTGTTCAAGCTCCCCGGCATGGGCCAGGGCATTGCCGCGATTGTAATGGGCCTGTGCAGTGTCCTGCGTTGCAAAGGCCGCTGCAGCGGCGGAATACTCTCCAGCGCGGTACAGGGCGCTGCCACGCCATGCTGGATCGTGGAAGTGCTCCGCTGCGGCTTCATGTTCACCCTGTTGCCAGAGCGTAGCGCCCTGCTGGTCGGGACGCTGCCACAGATCCCGCCATTCCAGCGCCTGGGCCGGGTGTCCCGGCAAGCACAGCAACGGCAGCAGAGCCAGCAGCCAGCCGCGGCGGAAGGCCAGGGCGGCCAGGGGCAGCAATCCGGCTGCCAGCCAGGGTGCACGGTCGAGCCAGAGATCATGGCTGCGGGAGTCGACGGGGGCGCGGCGGCCTGTGTGCCAGGGTGCCTCGGTGTCTAGCAGAGCCGTGAGGTCATCGTCCTCCAGCTGGATATCCCGATAGCGCCCCCCGCCGGAGTGAGCCAGTTCGCGCAGTGGGGCTCGTTGCAGCCGCGCCACGACGATCTTGCCCTGCTGATCCTTGAGATAGCCTCCTGGCAGGGCAATCGGAGCGCCGGCGGGAGTGCCGATACCGAGCACTGACAGGCGAAGGCCCGGCGGCAGCTGCCTGGCAATGCGGGCCGCCGTCGCTGCATCGACGCCATCGGTCATGAGCAGCAGCTGGCCTTGCTGCAAGCCATGGCGCTGAATCAACTCGGTCGCCAGGGCCAGGCCGGCAGCAGCATCACTGCCGGGGATGGGCATGATGTCGGGACTGAGGGCAGGTAGCAGATGGGCAATGGTGTTGTGATCGTCGGTCAGCGGCGCTACCACATGGGCATCGCCCGCATAGACGACCAGCCCCACCAGAGCTTCTGGCTGTTGTTCGAGCAGACTGAGTACCTTGTGTCGGGCCCGGATCAGCCGTGACGGGGGGACATCCTCGGCATACATGGAGTGGGACAGATCCAGTACCACTACCACAGCGTGGTCACGCTGTGTCACGGGTTGCGGCAACTGCTCCCAGGTGGGGCCTGCCAGAGCCAGCACTGCGATCAGCCAGCCAAGGCCCAGCAGTAGCCAGCGGCCATCCTGAAGGCGGGCGGTGCGCTCATTGACCAGCAGGTGCGGCAGCAGTTGTGGGGCAATGACAGCATGCCATTCTCCGCCCTTGCGCTGTTGGCGCCACAGATACCACAGCAAGAGAGCCAAGGGCAGCAGGGCCCAGAACCAGTGGGGCCGGAGCCAATGAAAATCCTGCCACAGGGTGGCCATGGTCATGTCACCCTCCGCTGCAGGGCCGGTAGTACAAAAAGCAAGGCACGGATCATGCTGAGAACCAGCGCCAGTCCCAGCGGCCAATGGGCGAGGCTGCGCAGGGGGCGCACCGTATCGCCATCACCTGGAACGGGCTCCAGCTGGTCCAGCTCTGCGTAGATGGCTGCCAGCTGAGCGGGGTCGCGGGCGCGGAAATAGCGCCCACCGGTCAACTCGGCGATCTTCTCCAGAGCAGATTCATCGAGATCGGCGGAAGGGTTGACCTGACGAGCACCCAGCCGGCTGCCGAATAACCCCGGGATGACCATGCGGTCGGCGCCGAGGCCAACCGTATAGATGACGATGCCCTGGCTGGCGGCCAGCTCTGCAGCGGCAATTGGAGAGACCTGGCCGGCATTGTTGGCGCCGTCGCTCAGCAGGATCAGTACATGGCGGTCACCGGGGCGTTCCCGGAGGCGCTTGATGGCGAGGCCGATGGCATCACCAATTGCAGTTTCGGGTCCGGCAAAGCCCAGCTGGGCTTCCAGCATGAATTGCACCACGGTGGTGTGATCGAAGGTCAGTGGCGCCTGTACATGCGCTTCGCTGCCGAACAGGATGAGCCCCAGCCGGTCGCCTCGACGACGCTCGATGAAGTCGGCCAGGACGGCCTTGACCGCCACCAGGCGGGAAACCGGTTCGTCATTGATGAGCATGTCTTCGATTTGCATGCTGCCGGAAATGTCTACCGCCAGCATCAGTTCCCGGCCCGAGGTGGGCAGTGTGACGGGACTTCCTTCCCAGCGTGGTGCTGCCGCGGCAAAGACCAGCAGCAGCCAGCACAGCCCCGGCAGCAGCCAGCGATGCCGGGCAAGGGCCGGGCGGGATGGTCCGGAAAGGGAGCGAAGCTGTGCGAAAAAAGGCACACGCAAGGCTGTGTCATGAACCCTGGCAGGCGGTACCAGACGGTATACCAGCCAGGGCAGGGGCAGCGCGAGCAGCCACCAGGGTTGCATCAGGTCAAAATGCTGCAGTGCCTCCCTCATGTGGACGCTCCGGCTCGATGTCGGCGGAGCCAGTGCTCCAGCAGCGGTTGCAATTGCCGGATCTGTTCCGGAGTGACGGCACCGGCGGGTTGATAGGCAGCAAGCAGGCCCTGACCTGCCGGACCGCGCAGGGCCTCGCGACCTCCGGTTGCCACCAGGAAGTCGGTCCAGTCTGCACCGTGCAGCGCGGCAACCTGGGCGCGGGGGTATGCCACCAGCGCGGCCTGTTTGAGGGTCCGGCTGGCCGCATGCAGATAGCGTCCGGCATCGTGGTCGGCCTGCCACTGCCGATAGCATTGGCGCAGTGACTGTACGGCCACCTGGCGATAGCGTTGTTGCCGCCAGCGCCGGTGAGCAACCCAGATGCCGCCAGCAATCAAGGTCACCATGAGGACTCCCAGCAGCCACCAGCCGGGTGCGGGGGGCCACATGCTTACTGGTGGCGGCAGCTGGATATCGTGCAATGCGGCCAATGGCTGGGCAGGCATCAGCGCAGGCCCTCCCGCAGAGCGCCGGCCAGCTGCAAGGGCGCGGCTTGGGTCGATGCCGAGATCCAGCGAATGCCAAGCTGCCGCAGGCGGTGTTCGCATTGCAGCCGGCGCTGGAGCATGGCTTTGGCAAAGCGGTGCTGGAGGGCGCGGTTCCTCCCATCGAGGGACAGACGTTGCCGGCCATCGCTGACGGTATATCGGCCCTGGCTCGGCAGCGCCAGCTCCAGAGGGTCATGAATCCATAACACGGTGATGGAGTGGCGCCGGGCCAGGGACTGGAGTGTGCTCTGGGCTGCAGTGTGTTCGAAGTCGGCGAGATCGCTGAGTAGCCACAGGCTGGTACCGGGCGGCGCGATATGCTGCAGCTTGAGCAGAGCCTGGCCCAGGTTGGCATCGGCTGACTCCATGGCCTGGGCGGACAGCGATCGGTTGTGCTCGGCGATGGCGGCGAGGAAGGTCAGTACGGTCCGGCGACTGCGCCGGGGGAATTGTAGTGTGGTGGCATGAGAGCCCAGTACCAGACCACCGATGCGGTCGCCCTGATCCAGTGCTGTCCAGGCCAGCAGGGCTGCCAACTGGGCAGCAAGAACCGATTTGAAGCAGGACTGGCTGCCAAAGAACATGCCGGGTCGCTGATCGACCATCAGCAGTACTGGCCGCTCACGCTCGGTGCGAAACACTCGGGTATAGGGCGCCTGACTGCGGGCTGTCACGCGCCAGTCAATGGTGCGCACATCATCTCCGGGCTGGTAGGGGCGCACCTCTTCAAATTCCAGCCCGCGCCCCCGGACGGGGCTGCGATGGCTGCCGATGTGGATGCTGGCACTGCGAGGCACCTGAGTACGCAACCAGCGACTGTGCACCCGCAATGCCAGCAAGGTGTCGAGGTCACAATAAGCGCCACGCAAGGGCTCATGAAGAGACGGGATGCTCATGGTGCAAAGCTCACGCCACGGCAACTCGTTCCAGCAGCCGGGTAATGGCCTGGTCCGCGTCGATGCCCGCAGCTTCGGCCTCAAAGCTGAGCAGCAGCCGGTGGCGGGTTACGTCTGGGAATACAGCCTGGACATCGTCGGGGCTGACATAATCTCGTCCATGGAGCCAGGCATGGGCACGGGCACAGCGATCCAGAGCAATGGTGGCACGGGGACTGGCACCAAACAGGAGCCAGTCTGCCAGCTCCCGATCGAGTTCGGCGGGGCGGCGGGTGGCCAGGATCAGTGCAATGATGTATTCCTCGACGGCGGGGGCGACATGCAGGTCCAGGATCTGCTGCCGGGCGGCAAAGACCTCGGTCTGGGACACATGGGCTGGGGCGGTGGCGGTGGGGGAGCGAGCTTCATTGCGCGCTAGGTGCAGGATGCGTCGCTCCGCCTCAGCGTCGGGGTAGTCCACCACCACATGCATGAGAAAGCGATCCAGCTGTGCCTCGGGCAGGGGGTAGGTCCCCTCCTGTTCGATCGGGTTCTGGGTGGCCATGACCAGAAACAGAGGAGGCAGGGGGTAGCTGCGCTGGCCAACACTGACCTGGCGTTCGGCCATGGCCTCCAGCAGTGCAGACTGGACCTTGGCGGGTGCCCGGTTGATTTCATCCGCAAGGATCAGGTTGTGAAAGATCGGGCCGGGCTCGAAGTGGAAGCTGCCGTCCTCGGGGCGATAGACATCGGTGCCAGTGATGTCTCCCGGCAACAGATCGGGGGTGAACTGAATGCGATGAAAATCTCCTTCCAGCCCGGCGGCCAGGGCCTTGACGGCCCGGGTTTTGGCCAGGCCGGGAGCTCCCTCGACCAGCAGGTGGCCATCGGCGAGCAGTGCGATGAGCAGGCGTTGCACCAGATGGGTCTGGCCGATGATTTGAGTGTCCAGCCATTGCTGGAGGTGATGTAGGGCAGATTCCTGGTTCATGGGACAGCAAGTACCCGTTCGCTGAGTGTGCACGGCATGTTATCAAAGCTCCGGTATGGTTGTAGATGTGAGACTTGATGATCTGAAATTCTCTACCTTGGTGTCAGGAGATAGGACTGGCCATGATGCAGGCCACGAATAGTATTGTTGTCTGTCTGTCGATCAGTGCACAGGATTACCAGCTGCGTTATCGACAGCCGGGAACCCAGGTCCAGGCTCGGGCTGTCGATGGACGTTGGGTGCAGTTGCCCGCCAGTCTGCTGCAGTGCTTTGTTGACTACAGCGGCGTGCACGGCTGTTTCCAGATCAGCTTTGACCCCGAATCGGGCCGCTGCCTGTCCATTGAGCGGCAATCCAGGCGGTGAGAGTGGTTCAGAGTTGAGTGCTGTGCGCCGAGGTGCATGGGGCGGCCTGTTGCGGGTCTGGATCGCCCCGCTGCAGACGACTCTGCC
>Ga0079225_10001105_pt1 | contig 14994 bp, 14 predicted proteins | sample Poulit2012_FD_76344 | JGI IMG/M metagenome (GOLD analysis project Ga0079225, IMG submission 76344) | Agricultural soil microbial communities from Georgia to study Nitrogen management - Poultry litter 2012 | ecosystem: Environmental > Terrestrial > Soil > Agricultural land | place: USA: Georgia... | reverse complement strand
TCATTATTTCACCTCGTTGTGCATCATTAGAATTCGACTTAAATAATCTCTCATATTCCGTCTGTCGACGACTTCATCAAGCTGGCCGTGCTTGAGCAGAAACTCTGCCGTCTGGAAATCATCCGGAAGTTTCTCCTTGATCGTTTCTTCGATCACCCTGCGTCCCGCAAAGCCGATCAAAGCACCTTTTTCAGCCAGGTTGATATCACCCACAGAAGCGAAACTTGCCGATACGCCACCCGTCGTCGGATTGGTCATGTATGCAATATACAGGAGTCCTGCGTTTTTATGTTTCTCGACGGCAACGCTGACTTTTGCCATCTGCATGAGAGAGATGATGCCTTCCTGCATCCTCGCGCCGCCGCTTGCCGTAAAGACAACGACAGGCATACGCTTTTCCGTCGCATGATTGAATGCCCTTGCCAGTTTTTCTCCGACCGCCGACCCCATACTTCCCATACGGAACCTTGGGTCCATGATGGCGATGACTACAGGAGAACCGTCTATCGTACCTTCATGTACAATGACCGCTTCATTCAATCCCGTCTTCTCCTTGTCCTTTTCCAGTTTTGACTCGTAATTCGGGAATTCCAGCGGATTCATCGAAGTGATTCCTTCAAACAGAGCTGTGCCGGAGTCTTCGTCCAACAGTGCCTCCATCCGTTCAGTACTTGTAATCATCAGATGATGGTCACAGTTTGAACATACATTCAGACGTTTATATAATTCCTTTGAGTAGAGAATCTTTTTACAGTTCGGGCACTTCGTGATGATCGATTCATTCGATTCAAAGACACCCGGTTCCTTTTTATCATTCACTTTTTTGTTCAACTTGAAAAACAAATCTTTTAACATATTATAATTCCCCATTTTTTTACCGCTTATTGTCCTGTATATTTCTTTAAAATCACATAGATCTTTTTCATGATTTTATTATCATATGACATCACAGTACTTTTTTCATCCGTTTTCTCTTCAACATAGTCTTCCATCATCTTCTGAAATTCTATCAGCTCCCGGCGCTGTTTATCCGACCGCACCAGGTATTTGGCAATCAGCTCGAAGAGCTGATGGCTGTCTATGTCGGCAAGGTATGTACCTTCGCCTCTTTTCACATAGATGATACCCAGAAATTCAAGTGCTCTTAAAGCTTCTCTGACACTCTGCCTGCTGACATTCAGATTTTCACTCAAGTATCTTTCGCTCGGAAGTTTTTGTCCGACCTGCATCTGCTCTTTGTCGATGATCATATAGATCTCTTCAATAACAGACTCAAGCCCTTTTTTTTCAGTCATATTCTACACCGTCTCAGTCAACTTCAGTGTTTTTTCATACACTGTCCTTGAACTTATTTTTATTCTGCTGACACCTGAGTTCATTGCAGCTTCTGCCACTGCCATTGCGACTTCAGGTGCAACAAATTTATTGAATGGATCCGGTATGACGTAATCACTGCTCAGTTCATCATCCTGGATCAGATCTGCAATCGCGCGGACTGCAGCTTTCTTCATCTCTTCATTGATATGTGTTGCACGCACGTCCAGTGCACCCCTGAAAATACCGGGAAATGCAAGTACGTTATTAATCTGATTCGGAAAATCACTTCTGCCGGTACCGACGACTTTTGCGCCTGCAGAGTGTGCAGCGTCCGGCATGATTTCCGGATTTGGATTTGCCATTGCGAAAATGATGGAATCATCTGCCATCGTCCTGACCATATCCGGCGTGAGGGCATCGGCAACTGAAACACCTATGAATACATCAGCGCCTTCTATCACTTCTTCGAGTGTACCCTCTTCATTTTTCAAATTCGTATATTTGCTGATTTCTTCTTTCACAGCGTTCATGCCGTTCGGGCGTCCTTCGTATATCGCACCTCTTGAATCACACATGATCAAGTCTTTGACACCGAAACTGTTGAGCAGTTTGACGATTGCCACACCCGCAGCACCCGCACCGTTCAATACGACTTTGATTTTATTGAAAGAACGGCCTGTCAGTTTCAGAGCGTTGAGCAGTCCGCTGACAGTGACGATTGCCGTACCGTGCTGGTCATCATGGAATACGGGAATATCCGTCTCCTTCTTCAGCTTTTCTTCGATCTCAAAGCATCTCGGTGCTGATATATCTTCTAAGTTGATACCACCAAAAACAGGTGACATCAGTTTTACAGTATTGACGATTTCATCCACATCATTGGTTTCCAATGCGATTGGAAAAGAGTCCACACCTGCAAATGATTTCAGTAGTACACTTTTACCTTCCATCACCGGCAGACTCGCCTTCGCACCGATATTACCCAGTCCGAGTACGGCTGAACCGTCGGTTACGACGCCGACAGTATTACTTTTAATGGTGTAATCGAATATTGTATTTGGATCTTCGTATATCTCTTTGCATGGTTCTGCGACCCCTGGTGAATATGCCAGACTTAAATCCGTCTTGTCTTTCAATTCGACTTTCGAGTTTACGCTTAATTTGCCCTGGTTGGTTTTGTGCATATGCAGTGCGTCATCTCTTAAGGACATTGAATCAACCTCTCTTTGCGTAGTGGTCATACCACTGTAATATATCAAAATATTCATCGATACACAACAACTTAGGTCATAAATCTCAAATCCACCGGATGAATTTTATCCTGCAGGTCTTTCAGACGCCCCGGATCTATATTGCCGAGAATCCTGCCGTCCTCGAATGAGTAGATGACGATTCCGTCGTCATCGAGCAGTTCATCAAAGTCATACCGGTCTTTATTTCTTATATATATTTTCCTTATACGTTTTAAATACTCATCTTTAAAAGTTTCCAGTTCATCCACCTTTTCGATAATCAGCTGCGGCTGCCCTTTCCGCTCATCCATCCTGCCCCTGACGACGAGTGCCTGTGAAGTCAGCTTCGGATGATCGGTGAAATATACATTGGGGAAGATGACCCCATCCATATCCGTCACGCCGTCCGTTATTTTTGCGAATGCCATGTTCTGGCCCTTCTTTGTCTTGATGACTTTGAGTTCATCCAGAAAGACGAGGTATGTCCCGTAATTCCTCTGCTGCCTGAACATGTTGAACGGTATCGACTGGTTCTCTCTTTGGATGAGCCGGATCGGATGGCTTGATAAATAAAAACCGAGGGCCGTTTTTTCTCCCTCTATCTTTTCCATCTGGGTCATCTCTTCGGCATACTGGTATTCTTTTTTGACGTTGAAGCCGAGTGCACTCAAAAAGGAATTATGCGAGAATTCTTCTGAATTGATGTCCCTTAAGTTTGCAATCGACTGAAGCATCGTTTTTCTGTTCTCTTCAAAGCCATCCAAAGCTCCCGAAAGAATCAGATTGCTAAGCACCTTCTCCGACAGATTATTATCCACTCTGGTCTTCAAATCATATATATCTTTGAACTTCCCGTCTTTTCGTGCTTCCATGATGGATTCTGCCACTTTATAAGTAACACCTTCTATCATGCTGAGACCGAGCACCACTCCATCGTTTACAGTATTGCCGCTTCTTGAGATGTTGATGTCGGGCGGATGGATTTTCACTTTCAACATTTTCATCTCTTCGAAAAGCTCGATGATCTTTGCATGATTACCGATATTCTGCATTAAAATGACAGCATAGAAAATAGCGGGATAGCGCGTTTTGATGTAAGCCATGATATAGGCGATTTTCGAGTAGGCAACAGCATGGCTTTTAGGAAACCCGTAATCCGCGAACTTCAGAATCAGTTCAAATATATGTTCTGCCAAAGATACTTCGTAACCTTTGTCTTTTGCGCCGCCCAGGAATTTCTCTTTCTCTTTAAGCAGCGTTTCCCGGTCTTTCTTACTCATCGCACGTCTTAATATATCCGCTTCTGCGTATGAATATCCGGCAATCTGACTCGCAATCAGCATGATTTGTTCCTGGTAGACGATGACGCCGTTCGTCTCCCGTAAAATCTCTTTAATATCATCATGCGGGTATGTCACGGTTTCAGGCTGGTGCTTGCCGCGGACGAAGTTCGGAATTTCCTTCATCGGACCCGGTCTGTACAGTGCCAGCACCGCAGCCAGGTCCATGAAATCTGTCGGGTTCACTTCTCTCAGCACTTTGCGGATGCCTGTCGATTCCAATTGGAAGACGCCGAGGCCGAGACCGTGGCTCAGCATTTTATAAACTTTCGGGTCCTCTTCCAGATTATGAATGTCGATGCTCTCCCCTTTATGGGCAATCATATTGACCATCCTTCTGATAAGCGTCAAATTCCGGAGACCGAGAACATCAATTTTCAAAAGTCCGACCGCTTCCACTTCGTTCATGGTCCACTGGCTGATGGTATGCCCTTCCGTAAACATGATAGGCACTTTTTCAGTCAGCTTGTCTGCGCTGACCAGCACGCCCGCTGCGTGGGTTGACGGATGTCTCGGCAATCCTTCGATGGACAGGCATACTTCTTTATAAACTTTATACTTATCATCCGAAGCCTCCAGCTTTTTGAACGCCTGGCTGTTGAAAGCTTCCGTCAGACTGATGCTCTGTTCGGTCCCTATCATATTCGATATATATTTAAGAGTCTCATCACTGAACTTCAATACACGGCCGACATCCCGTGCCGCCATCTTGGCACTGAGGGTACCGTACGTAACGATATTAGACACATTCATCTGTCCGTACTTGTCATTTAAGTAAGTGACCATCTTGTCTCTGTTCGTATCCTCGAAGTCGATATCGATATCCGGCATCGTCACCCGTGCAGGGTTGAGGAAACGTTCAAACAGCAGATTATATTTGAGCGGATCCACTTCAGTGATATTTAACAGGTATGATACGAGGCTTGCACTTGAAGACCCCCTGCCCGGCCCGACATAGATGTCATTATTTTTGGCATAGTTCACAGCATCGCTGACAATCAGGAAGTAATCCGAGTACCCCATTTTTGTAATGACATCGAATTCGTACTGCAGCCTGTCTTTATATTTTTCACTGCCGTCCGTTTTCTCTATGAGTCTTTTATTCAGCTGCTGCCATAAAAATTCATCTGAATCAGCATTTTCCGGGTGCGGGAAATGCGGCAGAGTCGTACTGACTTCCGGCATTGATACGTTACATTTTTCAACGATCTCTTTATTCACCTGTAAAAACGGTTCAATTTCTTCAGTAATGTCTTCTTTTTTCAACACATATTCATCACCTGAAATGGCGGTCAGATCATGCGCTTCCAGCCTGTCATTGTCCCGAATCGCATTCAGCACTTTGAGCGCTTTCCTGTCTTCTTTTCTCATGTAGCGGGCACTGTGTATGAATGCTTTTTTATACGATGCTGCACCGAGCTCCCTGGATATGTATTTGTCATCGCCACTCACCTTTATGAGCTTTCCGAGCAGTTCAGTGCCTTCATCCGTCACCGCAATGACCACGAGATCATTGGCATTGTTCTGTAAAAATTCGAAAGGCGTTCTTGTTATATCTTTATAGGACAGCATCGCGGATATTCTGATCAGAGACTGATATCCCTCATTATTTTTGGCAAGCAAAATTAAAGGGGCACCGCTGAGTCCGTCGTCGACAAGCACTTTCATGCCGACAACGGGTTTAACATTATATTCCGGCGCTTTTTTCAGCAGCTGATATATGCCGTGCATATGATTCAGGTCTGTAATCGCCACCGCACTTTGATTATCGTCTTTCAGGAGTTTCAAAAGAGGATCAATTTGTATATTGCTGGCTAAAAACTCATAACTCGAATGGACATTTAAATTGATCATTTACAGAGGCCTCCCAATTAATTATTTTCGATTTTGTCTTCCAGAGCCTTTACCAGAGTTTCGATTTCATCTTTGGATCTGAGTTTGATGCCTGATGCAAGCGGATGGCCGCCTCCGCCGAACTGATGGGCGAGATCATTGATGATGACTGACTTGGAACGCAGTCTGACTCTGATTTCATCCTCTTCCTCGATTGCCATGAACCACACTTTCACATCTTCGATGTCTCTGTATAAATTGACGCTGAGGCTCGCTTCATTGCTGGATACACCGAACCCCTTCAAATCGTCACGGCTGACAAATGTGTACAGTACACCGCTCGGCCGCAGGTTGAAATTACTGATCAGATGGCCTTTGAATCTGAACGATTCTATCGACGTCTTGTTCATCTCCTGAATCAGGGATGTCGAATCAAAGTCATATTTCTTCAGTTCCGATGCAACATGATGCGTCATGCCGGTCGTATTGTTGAATAAAAACCTGCCCGTATCGCCGACGATGCCCATATATAACGGTTTCGCAGCTTCTTCGTTGATGAAGTCATTGTCATAGCCCCACAAATTCGCAATCAGATAAAGCAGTTCGGATGTCGAAGACACGCTTGTTTCGACAAGGTTGATATCGCCGAACGGATCGTGATTTGGATGGTGGTCGATTTTTACGACTTTGGCGCCATCAGGGATATCACCATCAATTCTGTCACGGTTTGCCGTATCGACGACGATGTATAAAGCATCCTCCCTGATCTCGGCGATATCCATCGTCCCCAGAAAATCAAGGCTCGGCTCATTTTCCCCGAGCGCATTGACTGTTTTATTCGGAAAGATATTTTGGATGATTTCCTTCAGTCCGAGCTGAGCACCGTACGCATCCGGATCCGGCCTGACATGTCTGTATATGATGATGTGCTCATACTGGTTGATCAAGTTCAAAACATCTTTGTAATTCTCTTTTATGGATGTGTAATCTTTTATATAATTTGTGAACAAAGTGAATTCTCCCTTTAAAATGATTTACTAAGTAATTATAAAATATTATACTACATGAGGAATGGAGTTGTAACCGATGGAACTAGCGTATCAAATAATCGTTTCAGCACTTGTTACACTTTTGTTAGTCTCACTCTTCATGTTCATACTGTATAAAATCAGGCAGTTCCGTACCAACCGTGAAGTTCGTACTGTTTACTACAACAGTATTTCAAGAATCTGGCTGGGCATCATGATGCTCAGTTTCGGACTCAATTCAATCATCCAGTTTGGTACGGCGGTTTCTTACGTAGTGGGTATCATCTTTATCGTCATTGGTGCTTATAATATCCGGTATTTCAATAAAGCACGCAAAAAGTTTAAAGGAAACCTGCCGATTGAAGAAAAAGCCTGGGAAGAATTTGAGAAAAACAAAGGCAGGAACAAGTAGAAAAGGACCAGCAGATATAATCTGCTGGTTTTTTTGAATTGACGGCGGATCAGTTCGTAAGCTATTGCGAATAAAGACCGGAGCCTGCGTAATGCGGCTCCCATATATCCAACTTTGCCCCCTTCAAAAAGGACCGGTTTTCATTTGAAATACTGCACCATGATACCGACTTTGTTATAGACGACGCCGTCTGTGATCGTCTTGACTTCAAGCTTGATATACTGCCCGCCGAGATCGAGTATTTCACCTTTCAGCTGAATGTGCTGATTGATCTGCACGAGTTTCAGGTTTGTCATGTTCATGGAATCGATATGGTAGTTCATAATGTCATAGTCGTTCAGCAGTGTCATGATCATCCGTTCGACCAGACGCATGAAGCCCGTCTGTGTCAAAGTACCGAATTCATCCGTCATGAAGGGCAGCACTTTCATATGGATGGAATCTTCCTTGATCGTGATTTCACGGTCGATGATCTCTTCAGTCGACATGCCCGTCTGCAGCTTATGCGGCGTGATATCCTTGAAGACGTCTCTCCGGTGGACTACGCCTGCAAAGCGCTGTGATTCGTTCACGACAGGAATGATGTTCAGCTGGTGCCATGTCATCAGCTGCCGCAGGCTCTGTATGGTCGTATTCACCGGTACATGAATATCCTGGTGTAAATAATTTTTATAGTTGTCCTTATTGATCGAATGGACATCCTGTGATCTTAACGTGCCGAGAAAGCGGTCATCATCGACCAGAAACGTGATTTTATCGTTGGAGACAAAACGGGAGAAGTCGCCGTTCAGATCAATCGAGTAATCACTCTGTTTGATCATCAGATCGTTCGCGGTAATGACTTCACTGATCAGGGACAGGCTGTACAGTTCCCGGTGGATGATGGACGCGATGCTGAATGTGTCGTGTTCGGTGGAAATCACCGGCACACCGCTCGCTTCGGCCTTATCCAATATTTCCCTCGAAGCACGGAACCCGCCGGTAATCAAAATGCCGGCGCCATTATTAATCGCCCTGTGCTGGGCGTCTTCCCTGTTTCCGACGATGAGAAAAGCGCTGTCTTCCAAATATTTTTCGATTTCTTCAGTTCTCATCGCCCCGATGATAAAGCGGCTGATTTCACGGTTTAAATAAGCAGCGCCCGTAAGCACCGTCCCCTGAATCACCCGGTTTATCTGTTCAAATGTAAGGTTGCCGACGATATGGTCCTCCCGTTTAATGATCCTGATCGTGCCGACACGCTCAATCGTCTTGACAAGGCCCTCTTTTTCCGCCTGTTTGATCGCCCGGTAGCTCGTCCCTTCCGAGACCCCCAAATAGCTCGATACCTGCCTCACCGAAATTTTCGTGCCTTCCGGCAGACCTTTAATATATTCTATAATTATTTCCAATTTTGATTTTGCTTTAGCCATCTTAATCACCTTAAAATCATTATACTGGATTTTAATATGGTTTTATAATGAAGACCCATAAAAAATGACCTGCATCACTGCAGGCCATCGATAATCCCATCCATTAAAATTTGACGGAGTCGCCGGGTTTGAGCACCTGGCAATCCGCGTTCACTTTTTCTTTGAATTTACCTGTATCCGCTTTGATCGGCGGGAAAGTATCATAGTGCACCGGGACAACGATGCCGGGTTTGATGAGTTCATTCGACGCATAGGATGCATCGTCGATACCCATCGTGAAGTGGTCGCCAATCGGGACGAACAACAGATCAATTGGGCCATTGACTTCGCTGATCAGTTTCATGTCGCCGAAAAGTCCTGTATCTCCGGCATGGTAGATTTTCTTGCCGCCAACATTCAGGATGAGGCCTGTCGGCATGCCTGTATACTGGATTGTCCCATCATCGTGCGTGAAGCTGGATGAATGGAATGCATGGACCATTTTGACCGTCCCTGCTTCGAAATCGACAGTGCCGCCGATATTCATGCCGACCGCTTCAACACCATTCCGGTCCATCAAATCCGCAAGTTCGACGGGTGCGATGACTGTCGCATTATTGTTTTTGGCGATTTCAACCGTATCACCGACATGGTCGTTATGCCCATGAGTCAAAATAATATAGTCGACTTTAATATCATCCACTTTCAGATCCGTCAGCTCATTACCGTTGATGAACGGATCGATGATTGCTTTTTTACCGTTATTTTCAATAAAGACTATAGAATGACCATGAAAACTAATATTCATGTATTTTCCCTCCAAAGAGATTGTTTTTAAACTCTTCCCTAAAGAGGAATCATTTAATCATTTTTTCTTTATTATAAACTGTACTGAACAACCAGTCTTTCAAAGCCAGGAACAAATCGTCATTCAATCGGTCCGGGTAACTCATCAAAACGAGCGGCACACCTTTAATATCTGCATTGATTGTCGGCTGTACATAACTGTACTCACTCAAATGATAGCCGTTCTTCCTATAAAACTTGATGCGTTTCTTTTGGACATCATTTTCTGGCGGTTCGACTTCCAGTACAACCGGTTTGTCGCTCAAATCATGATAATCATTCAGCAGTCTCGAACCGACTCCATTGCCCCGACATGCTGCATCCACTACAAAATGTTCGACAAAACGATATTCCGGTCCTTCCCACTCTGCGACAAAACCAATAAGATTACCTCTTTCTTTCAAGCCGAAAATACTATATTCTTCCATATCCATAAGCTTTTTCTGATCAGCTTTTGTACGCCTTTCACTTGGCGGGAACGCTTCTTCCAATATTGTGAATATTTCATCAAAGTCTTTCTTATATAATTTCTCCAACATATACGACTCTCCTTAAAGCATATCTTTAAAATCATAACCAGACAGAATTTACTTTCAGGAAGTTTCTGTCCGGTTATGAACGTTTTTTCCGGATGGATTTTCTGTATTTCAGATTTCTGTCCGGATTTCCACTCATTTTCCGGATAGAATATCATATTCCACATTTCTGTCCGCTTTTCCACTCATATTACGGATAGAATATCATATTCCACATTCCTGTCCGCTTTTCCACTCATTTTCCGGATAGAATATCATATTCCACATTTCTGTCCGCTTTTCCACTTATTTTGCAGATGGATTTTCTTTATTCTAAAATCTGTCCATACTTTCATAAATAAAGACCGTAAACTACTCGATCAGCCCCATGCTCAAGTATCTCTCACCGGAGTCCGGCGCGATGCACAGCACTCTTTTGCCTTTGCCGAGCTTTTTGCCGACCATGATTGCAGCATGCACAGCAGCTGCCGCCGACGGGCCGACAAAGAGACCTTCTTCTTTTGCCAGTCTTCTGAACATGTTCACCGCGTCATCATCATCAATCTGGATGATCTCATCATAAACATCCTCGTTCAAAATGATCGGTACAAAGCCCGGGGACGTACCGACGAGTTTGTGTTTCCCCGGTTGTCCGCCGGACAGAACAGGCGAACCGCTCGGTTCGACTACAGCGACATGCAGGCCCGGAAGTTTTTCTTTCAACGTTTCACCGGTGCCCGTAATTGTGCCGCCGGTGCCTGACGTTGCGACAAATCCGTCCAGGTCATTGTCCATCTGGTCCATAATTTCAAGTGCAGTCGTCGTTCTGTGAATGTCCGGGTTCGCATAGTTTTCAAACTGCTGCGGGATGAAGGCATTCGGAATTTCCGCTTTCAGTTCCTTCGCTTTTCTGATTGCACCCGGCATTTTCTCATCGCTCGGAGTGAGCACCACTTCCGCGCCGTATGCTTTCAACAGATTGATACGCTCTTCAGTCATATTATCCGGCAGCACAAATATTGCCCTGTACCCTTTTGCCGCAGCATTCATCGCAAGACCGATCCCCGTATTACCGCTTGTCGGCTCTATCAAAGTGTCTCCCGGCTTGATGATACCGTCTTCTTCAGCTTTCTTGATCATATTATAGGCTGCACGGTCCTTGACACTTCTGCTTGGGTTGAAGAATTCCAATTTCACAAAAATGTCTGCACAGTCTTCCGGCACGACGCTGTTCAATTTCACCGCCGGCGTGTTGCCAATCAATTCAGTCATATCATTATATCGTGTCATTTTTTATCACCTTTATATCAGAGTCAATAAAATTATATATGAAATCATTTTGCATATCAAATAAGTAGGAATTATAATCATCTTATTCCAACCGTGTATATGTTAATATATTCTCGAGGTGAATAAAATGAAAACACTGTTTCACAGTCATAATTTAAATACGGAACACCCCTCAGTGGTCATTTCCCAGCACAATTTCAATGCACCGAATCCGGTACTTCCTGATATGCTGAGAGCTTTGAACCCTGATGTTGAAATCTTCACGATTGTTGATCATCTCGAAGAAGAAGATGTTTTTATGCATAAGAACATCGTTTTTGAAACGATAAAACATTTCAAAAATGTCGACGGCTATATAACAGACCGGATATTCACAGACGAGCACCATCATATCGATGCGATGTTCGTCAACGAATTATCCAAACTGATCGGTGATAAACATTTCATCATCGGTCCTTCATTTTCAAAGATTCCATATTTCAGGCAGAGCCAGATATTGGATGAACTCATTGAATACGATGTCTCAGGTGTAATGTTCGACATTAGAGATATCGATTTTAATAATTACAGTGAACTGCAGCCGTTGGCTAAATTAAAAATCCACGCTAAAAAGAGGATTGAAATCATACCGGTGGTATCTTCAGAAGAAAAACGGGATGAACTGATTAAGAGCATTCCTTTTGATATGGTATACATTCATCCATAAAACTACAGATTGGTGGAATCACTTTGTTGGAATTAATTAAGAACCCATCCCGCAATGTCATCATTGCGGTCTTTATGATTGGGACATTTGCGGTCGGCATGACAGAATATGTCGTCACCGGACTGCTGACGCAATTTGCTGTCGACCTGAATGTCGAAATCGCAACGACCGGTCTGTTGCTGAGTGTGTACGCACTGAGCGTTACAGTATTCGGACCCGTCATACGTCTGCTGACATTAAAGTTTTCACCAAAACTGCTGCTGATTATTTTAATTTCAATTTTCATCATCAGTAATACAGTCGCTGCGACTGCGCCAAACTTCGAAGTCCTGCTCCTTTCAAGACTGTTGTCCGCGACGATGCACGCGCCCTTTTTCGGTGTCATGATGAGTCTTGCGATGGCTATCTCCGAGCCGCATAAAAAGACAAGTGCAGTCGCACTGGTCAATGGCGGGCTCGTCATTTCAGTCATGATCGGCGTCCCGTTCGGCGCATTCATCGGCTCGGCGTTAAGTTGGAGAACAGTGTTCTGGATCATTGTACTGCTCGGAATCATTACATTGATCGGTCTCATTCTGACCACCCCGAACTATAAAATCAAAGAGGCACCGAGAATCATGGATGAGCTGACAGTATTCAAAGATAAGAATGTTCTGCTCTTGATATTCACCATCATCTTCGGCTACTCCGGAGTGTTTACAGCATATACATTCCTTGAACCCATGCTCAGGGATATTACCGGAATGGGTAATTTCGGCGTCGCATTCAGCATGCTGATGTTCGGGACGTTTGCTGTAATCGGGAACTTTTCATCCGGCAATATCCAGCCATCACGGCTGACTTTCACGGTCACCATGACGTTTTTATTTTTAGGAATCGTCCTTGTATTTTTTACATTCATGCTGGAAAATCAAATACTGGCATTTATCGCTTCCGGACTGTTCGGTCTCGGCACCTTCGGCATTTCACCGATGCTGAATTCGAAAATAATCTTTGCGGCGATTACAGCACCGGCACTTGCAGGCACACTTGCCGCCTCTGTCTTCAATCTGGCGAATTCAATCGGTGCGACACTCGGTTCCGCACTGTTGTCCAATGGACTGAACTATATGCAGATTACGATGATTGCCGGCGGCATGCTGTTCTTCGGCGTCATATGCATGATCATCACCCACTTTATAGAGGATAAAGAACGTTTCATGCCAAATGAATAAAATAAAAACAAACGATCATCACTTCAGATGATCGTTTGTTTTTATGTTTAAATTAATTTACTTACGTCTGTATATTCAAGATTTTGTGCTTCTGCCACTGCTTTGTATGTGACATGGCCGTCCAGCGTGTTGAATCCGCCAAGCAGCATCGGGTTGTCTTCTGCAGCTTTTTTGTACCCCTTGCTTGCGATTTGAACACCAAGGTTCATCGTCGCGTTTGTCAGTGCGATTGTTGATGTACGCGGCACTGCACCCGGCATGTTTGCCACTGCATAGTGAACCACTTCATGTTTTACATAAGTCGGATCGTCATGCGTCGTGACTTTATCCGTCGTTTCAAAAATACCGCCCTGGTCAATCGCAATATCGATGACTACAGAGCCCGGGCTCATCGTTTTCAGCATTTCTTCAGTGACAAGTTTCGGCGCTCTGGCACCCGGAATGAGTACCGCTCCGATGACGAGGTCACTTTCTTTTACCGCGTTGGAAATGTTGAGCGGTGATGACATCATTGTCTGTACGCCTGAACCGAACAGGTCGTCAAGCTCTCTCAGGCGCTGTGGATTGAGATCAAGGACGTTGACTCTCGCACCAAGTCCGATTGCCATTTTAGCAGCGTTTGTACCGGCCATGCCTCCGCCGATGATTGTCACCGTTGCACGCTCCACCCCTGGGACACCTGCAAGCAGTATACCTTTACCGCCTTTGGTCTTCTGTAAGAATTCACTTCCAATTTGTGTTGCCATTCTTCCGGCAACTTCACTCATCGGTGCAAGGAGCGGTAATGAGCCGTTCGGTGCCTGGATCGTTTCATATGCGATTGAAACGACTTTCTTTTCCAGTAAAGCTTTAGTCAATTCGACTTCCGGAGCCAGATGTAGGAATGTATAAAGAATCATGCCCTCTTTGAAAAAACCGTATTCTTCCTTCAAAGGTTCTTTGACCTTGACGATCATTTCTGCATCCCAGGCTTCGCCTGCAGAACCTGCTATTTCAGCTCCTGCATCTATGTAATCCTGATCTTCGAAATAAGAAGCAGATCCCGCACCGGACTCAACTTTTACAGTATGCCCCGCAGTCACAAATGCGTGCACTCCCCCAGGTGTCAAACCTACTCTGCTTTCGTTATTCTTAATCTCTTTAGGTACGCCTATTATCAATCTAAAACATCTCCCTTCCATAATTGAGTCAATTGTATCACGAGTTCTTAAATTCGTCATGATTTAGAGTTAGAGATTATTGTCAATATTCACAATTCAAGTTATAATATAAATGAAAGAAGAGAACTTAATCAACGTATCATGAAAGGGGTTTCACATTATGATAGAATACAAAAACATTTTAATCGCAGTTGACGGGTCCAGAGAAGCAGAATGGGCATTCCACAAAGCGTTGGGAGCGGCCAAGCGTAATAATGCAAAACTCAGTATCATCAACATCATTGATACCCGCTCATTTGCATCAGTTGAAGCCTACGACCGTTCAATTTCAGATCGGGCGAATGAATTTGCCAAAAAATTATTAGACGGTTATGAAGCGCTGGCTCTTGAAGAAGGAATCACTGAAGTGGATAAAATCATTGATTATGGTTCACCAAAAGCGATCATCCCAAAAAAAGCAGTTGAAAAAACAGGCGCCGACGTCATCATATGTGGTTCCTCCGGTCTGAACGCAGTCGAGCGTTTCATCGTCGGTTCAGTATCGGAAGCGATTGTAAGACATGCTCATATTGATGTATTAGTCGTCAGAACAGAAAACATTCCAGAAGACTTTGAAACGACTGTCGCAACAGAAGAACTTGTTTCTGAAAGCGATGAAAAGGTCGAATAAAAACTAAAAAAGCCCCGAGGGGCTTTTTTATTGTCTTCTT
>Ga0079225_10001104_pt1 | contig 15012 bp, 15 predicted proteins | sample Poulit2012_FD_76344 | JGI IMG/M metagenome (GOLD analysis project Ga0079225, IMG submission 76344) | Agricultural soil microbial communities from Georgia to study Nitrogen management - Poultry litter 2012 | ecosystem: Environmental > Terrestrial > Soil > Agricultural land | place: USA: Georgia... | reverse complement strand
TGTGGAATAAAAGTATTTTACTTGTAGAAGACGATGAAGGTATTCGTGAAATGACCGAACTCTATTTGAAAAGTCGGGGATTTTCCGTTGCCACAGTAGAAGACGGTGAAGCTGCATTGGAATATATAGGAAGGTCCATCCCAGATTTGATTTTACTTGATGTAGAGCTACCGGGTAAAAATGGCTTTGAAATTTGTAAAATTATACGCAAGTCACTGTCCATTCCGATAATCTTTTTAAGTGTTCGAAGTGGTATTTTCGATAAAGTATATTGCTTTGAAATCGGCGGGGACGATTATATAACAAAGCCCTTTAAATTTATGGAATTAGAGGCAAGGATTTATGCCAACTTACGCCGATATTACGAAAAAAGTCCCCGCAATCTAATAACCTGTGGCCCCTTAATCATAAATTTAGATCAGTATAACTGCTTCGTAAACGGTAAGAAAATCAATTTATCAAAAAAGGAAATGGAAATACTTATTTATTTAGCAAAACACAGAGACCGAGTTTGGTCCCAGGAACAATTGTATGAAAAAATATGGGGAATCGATGGCACGAGTAATTTGAATACAATCAAAGTCCACATAAGTAACCTAAGACAAAAGCTCGAACCTAACCCAACCAAGCCCCAATTCATAAAAACCGTCCGGGGCTTTGGCTATAAATTTTGCGGAAAATCCGTCCCCTTTTAAGAGTGTAGGCAAATTACTACACTCTTTTTTTACGCAGTGTTTAAAACCTGTAACAAACTCATTATCTTATACAATTACTGTGGAAGAGATGAAGCGGGAAGTTAGTAAAGAAATAAACCTTTCATATTCACGGCACTCAATATAAAGTTGTTTCCATAAATGGGGAAAACTACCAAAGGAAATGCAAGGCTATGAAGATACAATCCATTTAGACCCAGGAGACTGGATGAAGTTAGCTGTTAAATTCGTAACGCTAGGTGTCTATATGTATCACTGCCATATTTTAGAGCATGAGGATAAGAAAGTGATGGGGCAGATTTTGGTTGAGTAACCCCCTGTATCCCTTTAATTGGAGGTTTAATTTAATTATAGGGATTCTTTTATATGGTACAATATAAACTACTAATTTACGGGAGGGATTCTTATGATGTCTTTACAGGGAAGGACTGCAATTGTCACAGGGGCGAGCAGCGGAATTGGTGCTCAAATAGCAAAGGATTTGGCGATGGCTGGAGTTAATGTCGTCTTAGCGGCGAGAACAGAAGAAGCCCTTGCAAGGCTTGCTAAGGATATTAAGCAGGAGGGGAGAGGAAAAGTAATATATGTCCCCACCGATGTAAGGGATCGGGAGTCAGTTAGAAGATTAGTTGAAAAAGCTGAGGAGGCCTTTGATGCTGTTGATATACTAGTTAACAATGCTGGTCAAATGCTTACAGGCACTGTTCGTTCGGGATTAGTCGATGAATGGGAGGATATGATTGATGTAAATATAAAGGGAGTTTTATATTGTATAAATGCTGTTTTACCTAAGATGATTGACCTTTCCTTTGGTCATATTATAAATATATGTTCCGTATCAGGCTTTGAAGTAACAAAAAACAGTACAGTCTATAGTGCGACAAAATCTGCTGTAAAAATGATCTCCGCAGGCTTAGAGAAGGAGTTGGCCCGGACTGGGGTAAGGACTACGAATATTTCCCCGGGAATGGTTGAAACACCTTTAGCTGAAGGTAGTAACTGGAATGATGAACGGAAGAAGCTAAAGACTACAGATATTGCCCGGGCGGTTATTTATGCCTTAAGCCAACCGGATTACGTTAATGTAAATGAAATTACAGTACGCCCTGTATAAACATAAAAAGGAGATAGTTATGCAAAAAGAATATATAAGTAAGGTCCTTCAATTTCGTGGCTCTCATTATGAATTTGGATTATTTCAAGGGGAGAAAATTAGAAATTCCCCTCTCTTATCAAGGCGGGAGCGACAGTGGCGTCTTTATAAACCAAAATTTAAAATTGATGTGAAAGAGGCAAGGTTGGCTTATAAAGATTATGCGCCAGGTCTATGGGAGGAACTAGAAGGCTTAAGTGATAGTTTGGAAATGCCCATGGAACAAGTGTTACGGGATTTTGGTGGCTACCGCGTGCCTGGACCAAAGAGTGGTTGTTCAACGGTCGTAAGCAAGGATTATATCGTCCGAAATTACGACTATCTTCCGAGTACTTATGACGGTAGATACGTTCTTTTTCAACCGACCGATAAGGGATATGCAACAATTGGACCGAGTCAACGAATCGTTGGGAGAATGGATGGTATGAATGAACATGGTTTAAGTATAGCCTACAATTTTACCCACCGAAAAGATCCTGGCTTAGGTTTTATTTGTCATGCGATAGGGAGGATTGTTTTAGAGCAAGCTAAGGACACTGAAGAAGCGGTAGAACTCCTTAAAGAACTACCTCATCGCCATTCTTTTACCTACCTAGTTCTTGATCAAAAGGGTGAAAAGCGAACGGTTGAAGCCACCCCTAGGAAGATCAAGGTTCATAGTGCTTCCCTTTGTACGAACCATTTTCATGTACAAAAGAAAGAGAACCGCAATTTTATTCAAGAATCCCTTAAAAGGTTACAAGCTTTAGAAGAAAACTGGAGGGAGTATTATTCAGTGAGTGAAAGCTTTTCTTTATTAAATGATCCGACAAAGGGCATTTTTGTTGAAGAATATAAAAATTGGGCGGGGACGATTCATACTTCAGCCTATGTTCCCAAAAAACTAGAAGCCCATATTACTTTAGGGACAGGGCCGTCTCGCACGATCATTCCCTTTAAAGATTGGCTTTTAGGTCATGATGTAAAAGTGCAGGAGATTATTGGGCAAATAAAAACGGATATTCCTTTTGCCTATACTGAATAAACAAGCGTTAAAAACATACTATCATTAGTTTGTAGTAAGTAAGAAATGTCAAATTAGATTGACAATTTTTAATAAGTTTGTCTGATTGACAGATGAATTAATTTACTTTACTGTAATACTGCTAAGGATTTTCGAGGAAGGATTTATAATAGAAAGGAAGTATTACATGACAGACAACAAGAACAACATAACGGAAGAGTCTATTGTAAAAAGTGTTCCTCAAACAGGTTTTTTTGGACAACCTAGAGGTCTATTTACATTATTTTTCACAGAGTTTTGGGAGCGTTTTTCCTACTATGGGATGCGCGCACTATTACTTTTTTATATGTATACGGAAATTGCCGCTGGTGGTTTAGGATTTAGTGATGGAACTGCCAAATCTATTATGGCAATTTATGGATCATTAGTTTATATGTCGGGTATTATTGGTGGGTGGATTGCTGATAGGATTCTCGGTACACAACGCACGGTATTTTACGGTGGAGTTCTGATTATGGCTGGGCACATTGTCCTTGCCTTACCAGCAGGTGCGACAGCCCTATTTATATCTATGTTCCTTATCGTTGTGGGAACTGGATTACTAAAGCCTAACATCTCAAATATCGTTGGGGATTTATATAGTAGGGAAGATACGCGCCGGGATTCGGGCTTTAGTATTTTCTATATGGGAATTAACATGGGAGCCTTTATTGCTCCATTAATAGTTGGAACCCTTGGTCAAGAATATAATTTTCATTTAGGCTTCGGTGTTGCAGCAATAGGTATGTTTTTAGGTTTAATCGTCTTCGTTATAACGAAGAAGAAGTACTTAGGTCTTGCGGGAAGCTATGTACCGAATCCTCTTAAAGGTGATGAGAAGAAAAAGGTATACACCCGTTTTGCACTAGGGGCTTTAATCATCGCTATTTTAGGAGCCATGACAATCCCAACTGGTATTCTGACGATTAATCGTTTTACCTATTTAGTTAGTATTTTAGGGATTGTGATTCCAACCCTTTATTTTATCTTTATGTACCGCAGTCCGAAGACTAACGAGGATGAAAAATCGCGATTATTAGCCTATATACCTTTATTTGTCGCAGCAATTATGTTTTGGGCCATAGCGGAACAAGGCTCAATTATTTTAGCCGAGTACGCAGATAAAAGAACAAGGCTAAGTGCCTTTGGAATTTCATTAAAATCTTCCTGGTTTCAATCGCTAAACCCACTGTTTATTATTACCTTAGCACCGATTTTTGCCGGCTTATGGATGAAGATGGGTAATCGTCAGCCATCAACACCGAAGAAGTTTTCCTACGGTTTACTTTTTGCGGGACTGTCCTTTTTAGTAATGATCTTCCCTGCAACAATGGGTGGAGTCGATAGCTTAGTAAGTCCGATTTGGTTAGTATTAAGCTTTTTCTTAGTTGTAGTCGGAGAATTACTATTATCACCAGTCGGTCTTTCAGCAACGACCCAATTAGCACCGAAGGCCTTCTCAGCGCAGACAATGAGTTTATGGTTTTTATCAAATGCTGCCGCCCAGGCAATTAACGCACAAATTGTGAAGTTATACACACCTGAAACAGAAATTATTTATTTCGGTGTCATTGGTGGTATAGCAATTATGCTTGCTATCATTTTATACCTATCCTCAGGGAAGATTCAGCATTATATGAGGGGCGTTAGGTAACATCGATGGGGATTAGATGAATAGGTGAGTTATAGTAGAGGCAGATTACTCTTCAATGAATAGTTGAGTAATCTGCTTTTTGTTTTTCATTAAAGTTTCAATATTCGCTATAATAAAATGAAAGGGCTTTCGCACAAAAAGCTGAATAACTGTTACTTTTATAAATAAAAGACGTCTAATTTGTAAAGAGATAAAAGGGGGATCCTTATGCAGAAGCAAGATATTATATCTGAATGGTTCCGTCTATATAGTAATGATATATACAATTTTTTAGTTTATTATCGTGGTTCTCAAGATGTTTATGATCTTGTACAAGAAACCTTTATAAAAGCTACAAGAGGACTTCATAATTTCCGTAAGCAATCTAAGCCGAAAACATGGTTAATTTCAATCGCTCGGAATGTAGCTATTGATCATTCTAGAAAAGAGAAAAGACGCCCTCATACATCACCCTTGACCTTTTCAGATAGGGAGAAATATGTAACGGATCATAACCCAGAGGACAAACTCTTGGAAAATGAAGCAGTTGAGGAGATTTATGGGCACATTATGTCCCTACGTCATAATTATCGGGATGTTTTAATTCTTAGAGGGATTCAAGGGATGAGTATAAAGGAGTCGGCAGAGATTTTAAATTGGACAGAATCGAAAGTAAAGCAAACCTTTTACCGAGCAAGAAAGGCCTTAGAGAAAAGGTTGATGAAGAAGGGAGTGCTTCACTATGAATCGTAAAGATCGAGCTTTATTAAATAAATTACGTACATTTCCAAAGCAAAAAATGGATAGAAATAAACAAGAAGAAATACATGAAAACTTATTAAAAATGGAAAGTAGTGTAGAAGTTAACCAGCAAAGGAAGGGAAGGAGTCAGTTCATAGCTGGTGTAGTAACGGTTGTAGCCCTAAGTTTATTTTCTATTTTAGGTATTAGTTATTTACAAAAGGATTCAAATAATACAATGAATAATCCAGGGGAAACACCGCCGTCCGTCATTGAAGATGGGAAGGAAAATAAGGATATAAATGACGAAATTAACAATGATTTTGTAGATAATGAAGAAAACTCCGTACAAGACATTGCTTGGGAGCCGATGGCAGAAGAAAAGATTAAGTTTATTATTAATTCAACCTTGTCCAATTTCCTCTTAGAGGTTGAAAAGATTCAAACAAATCATCCAGAGTGGTTTGAAAAGTTCAGATTGCTTCATGAGGGGCATAGGGAGTATCCGGAGGAGTTTTATGAAGCGGTGGATCTATTTAAAAGTCATCTCGAACCCATTTTTACCAAAAAGGCCTTGGAAAATTATGTTGAAGGATTAGTTCTAATCAGCTTTTGTGAATGTGATGCTTATAGCATGTGGTCGGAAAGTGATACGGAAAAGGAATTTCAAGTAATAAAGCAGACAGAAAAATCCTTTATAGCGACTTCTAAAATAGAAGCGACTGAAATGAACCCAATTAGCTGGAAATATGAGTGGCAGTTTAAAAGGGAAGAAGGGTCCTGGAAGCTAGATGCTGTTATACCAGAGGAAATTAGTGATTAAGAAAAGTAAAAAAGGGGCTATCCTAGTTTAACACTAGATTGCCCCACTTTTTAGCACTTTAAGATTCAATTTTTTTAAATTCATCTGCATGACGGACGATGTAGTCAAAGGCGCTTAATGAGGCAGTAGCTGCTGCTCCCATGGAGATAATAATTTGCTTATATCTCTCATCAGTACAATCGCCAGCTGCAAAGACGCCTGGGACGTTTGTTGCGCCTACACGGTCAACAAGGATTTCGCCGAACTTATTACGTTCAACAGAGTCGCCAAGCCACTCTGTGTTTGGCACAAGTCCAATTTGGACAAACACACCGTCAAGTTCAATATGTTTCTCTTCTTCAGTGCTTCGATCAATATATGTTAAGCCCTCTACGTTGTCTGTACCTGTAATTTCAGTCGTTTGTGCTTCTGTAATTACAGTGACGTTTGGTAGCTCTCTTAAACGATCTTGTAAAACGGAATCTGCACGAAGCTCAGAACCAAACTCTAAAACAGTCACATGTTCGACAATCCCTGAAAGATCAAGGGCTGCCTCGACTCCAGAGTTACCTCCACCAATGACTGCAACCTTCTTACCTTCAAATAAAGGACCATCACAGTGTGGGCAGTAGGCTACACCCTTATTTCTAAACTCATCTTCGCCAGGAACGCCTATTTTTCTCCAGCGAGCACCTGTGGCTAAGATAACTGCCTTACTCTTTAATGTTGCACCATTTTCAAGACCAATTTCAACATAGTCTTTCTTCTCTAAACTTACAACCTTTTGTAAGTCCATTACATCGATATCGTAATCCTTCACATGTTCTTCTAAGCTGGCGGCAAGTTGGGGACCTTGTGTGCTTTTTACACTAATAAAGTTTTCAATTGTAGCTGTATCAAGAATTTGACCACCGAAACGCTCGGCAACAATTCCTGTACGGATTCCTTTTCGTGCTGCGTAGATTGCCGCACTTGCTCCACCTGGACCTCCGCCAACAACGAGAACGTCAAAGGGATCTTTTTCGTTAAACTCTGTTGGATCTTGCTCGACACCTAGCTGGGCAAGAATTTCTTCAACGGTCATTCGACCACTGCTAAATTCCTCCCCGTTAAGATAAACTGTAGGCACAGCCATGATGTTTTTGCTTTCTACTTCTTCTTTAAAAGCTGCCCCGTCAATCATGGTATGAGTAATCTTAGGATTAAGTACACTCATAATGTTAAGAGACTGAACGACTTCCGGACAGTTTTGACAGGTTAAACTAATATATGAATCGAAATGAAGTTCTTCATCAATCGCCTTAATTTGATCTGCAACTTCATCGTCAATTTTTGGTGCCCGTCCACTTACTTGTAGTAAGGCCAGGACGAGGGATGTAAACTCATGTCCTAAAGGCACACCAGCAAAAACAATACCAGTATCCTCATTTGGTCGATTGACACTGAAGCTTGGTGTCCTTTCTAGGACTGTATGCTCAATTGTTATTTTAGAAGACATGGCGGCTAGTTCATCTACTAGCGCCACCATGTCTTTAGATGTCTTATCTGAGTCAGTACTTACTTTTAAAAGCACTTCGCCCTCCATTAATTCTAGGTACTGGGCGAGTTGGGCTTTCATTTCTGGTTCTAGTATCATTTATTGCACTCCTTAAATTTTACCTACGAGGTCTAGGCTTGGCTTTAATGTTTCTGCGCCTTCTTCCCACTTAGCTGGGCAAACTTCACCTGGATTTTCACGTACGTACTGAGCTGCTTTAATTTTTCCTACTAAAGTACTTGCGTCACGGCCAATTCCGTCTGCGTTAATTTCTGCAGCTTGAACAACACCGTCTGGATCGATGATGAAGGTCCCTCGCTGGGCAAGACCTGATTCTTCATCTAAAACGTCAAAGTTACGTGAGATTTTCTGGGATGGGTCCCCAATCATAATGTACTCAAGCTTGCTAATAGCATCTGAGTGGTCGTGCCAGGCTTTATGGGTAAAGTGAGTATCTGTTGATACAGAATATACTTCTACACCGAGTTCTTTTAATTCTGCGTAATGATTCTGTACATCTTCTAATTCTGTAGGACATACGAAAGTAAAGTCTGCTGGGTAAAAGACAACTACACTCCACTTTCCTTTTAAATCTTCATGGGAGACTTGTACAAACTCTCCACTTCCTGCATCATAAGCATCTGCCTGAAATTCTTCGATTGTTTTACCGATTAATGACATATTTATTTCCTCCTGATGTATTTATTTTAATGAGAATTTTGTAATATATAGTATAGGAAGAAAAAGATAATTTAACCCTAATGGGCTAATAATTTTCATCCTAAACTATAATAATTCTCATTTGAAATTCATTACTCATTATTCACAGATTGTTGAAAAATGTCAAGGGGAACGATTGAATGTCATAGATATTTAACAAATTACAGCTACTGTATAAAGGTGGCCTTTTTTTAAAGAAGTTTTAAAAAGATGTATAACTTTTATTTTATCATTCGTTTATATATAGTGAACAGGATTTTTTCTTTAAGGAGAGGGGAGGAGGCCGTTTGGAAAAAAAGATTATAGCCAGGGCGAGGGCGGGTAATGAGCACGCTTTTCGCTTACTTGTAGAGAAATATAACAAAATAGTATTTTATACGGTACTTCCCATCCTTCGTAATCAAAAGGATGCCGAGGATGCTACGCAGGAGATATTTTTGAAAATTTATTTGGCTCTCCCTAAGTATGAAAATCAAGGTTTTAAGACCTGGCTTTTACGAATAGCAACGAATCATGCCATTGATATGAGAAGGAAGGCTTATCGGCAGAGGGAAGTAGCAACAGAGGATGATCAGATACAATTTACGAATCAGAGAATAAGCCAGAATGAGAGCTTAGAAGTTGGCGAAAGGCTTATTGAGAAGGAGTCTAATGAATATATACGTAAGAGGATTGATGAGTTACCAGATAGTTTCAAGGATGTCGTCTACGGCTTTTACATAGAGGAAAAGTCTTATGATCAATTAGCGGAGGAATTGAATATCAAACGTGCAACAATAGCGACCCAGCTTTACCGGGCGCGATTGTGGATGAAACAGCATTGGAAGGAGAGTGATTTTTTATGAAGCATATTAAATTAGATGATTGGCTTTTATATATTGAAGATGAACTAGCGGAGGACACACGGAAAGTATATGAAGAGCATTTGTCAGTGTGTGATCATTGCTTTAAAGCTTATTTACAGGCAATTGACAAGACGAATCTACAGGAGGAAATCCCTGGCTCAAATTTTACAGAGGACATCGTTCAATATGTAGAAGAGCAGGCTGGTTTCAGTCAAGGATTTAAATCTAACACGAAGAAAAAGTCACTCATCCACTATGCCATTGCTGCGAGCATGACTGCTTTGTTTATGTTTACAGGCTTATTTACTGAGTTAATTGAGATCCCAAGCTATGTCAAAAAGGAAATCGCAAATGAGGAAAAACATTCTTTTACCGATAAATTATTAGAAAAACGGATGGAAGTTAGAAAAAATGTCAATCAGAAAGAGGGAGAGCAATAATGAATAAAAATCCATTTGTGGCCTTTTTATTAGGATTCTTCCCCGGGGGAGGTTTACTTTACCTAGGGAAACTTCGCGGTTTATTTTATATGTTGGTTATTTTGGGATTTCCTTTTAGTTTCTTAGTGTTTGGTTTAGAGCACTTTATTTTCTTTGCCCTAGTGATCTCCTTGCTTATGTATGTAATTAGCTTTATTGATACAATCGCTACGGCTGCAGGTTTAACAAAGGTAAATCAACAAAAGTCGACTACTGAGATTCAAGAGGATAGTTCCGAGAGGTTTTATACGATTGTCTTATCTATTGTACCAGGTTTAGGTCATTTGCAACTTGGCCTAATGAATCGGGGATTAACATTTCTAACAGCCTTCTTCGGCCTTGGAGCGATGATTTTATTCGCTACAGTTCTTTCGGGCAGAAGTGGTTTTATGATGTTCCTATTATTACTACCCGTGATTTGGGTTTATAGTCTATTTGATGCGATTAATCAACTCAATAAAAAGCAAGGGGGAGAGGAGTTGGTAGATGAATCGATATTAGTCGATTTTGAAAGACGCCATGAAAGTGGGCAGAAAAGTCGAACGATCGCAACCTTACTATCTGTTTTCCCTGGTGTCGGTCATTTATATTTAGGCCTTCAAAAACGAGGGATTCAACTTTTAGCCGCCTTTTTATTATCGATTTATATTTTGGATGTCCTTTATTTAGGGATCTTCCTTTTCATTCTACCAATCCTCTGGTTTTACAGCTTTTTTGATGGATTACAGAAGGCATCTGAAATGGAAGAAGGGCCGGTTGAAGACATCCCCCTAATTGATCATTTAATGAACTACCAAAAATGGATTGGGATTGGCTTGATCCTTATAGGTGGATACTATTTAACGACTAACGTTTTCCTACCTGTCTTTGACCAATTCATTCCAAAGCGAATTATTCACGCCTTTGAAAGTTACTTCCAAATTATTGTCGTGAGTTTACTACTTATTGGTGGGGGAATAAAGTTATTATTAGGGAAAAAGGAGAAAACGACATGAGAAATTGGCGGGTTGGTACTATATCAATGGGTATTATGTTAATTATGTTGGGGGCTTATTTACTGCTATCAATATTTTTTGGCTCGGATTTTATTCTAAATTACGGGCTCATTAGTTGGATACCGATTCTTTTAATCATTTTAGGGGTGGAAATTCTCATCTATTTATTTTTATCAAGAAAGGAAAATCCAGTCATTAAGTATGATGTCATTAGTTTGTTTTTAATCGGTTTGATTGGATTAATAGGAATTAGCTTTTTCGTAGTATATGAGAGTGGAATTTTACCCAAGGTTCAAGCCTTTGTAAATCAAGAAGTTCGAGAATATGATTTACCCACTTATAAGAGGGAGATTAGTTCTGATATAGAGGGAATCGTCATTCAGGCTAGTTCAAACAAAATGAATGTAGAGACCCAAAAAACAAAGGAGATTGTTGCCTTTGGTACTTACGCGACTTCGCACACGGAATCTATCCTTAAGGATCCAGAGGATTATTTATCCGTTGAAAAAATCGGTAACACTTTATATGTCATGGTAAAAAGTAGTTTCGAACATTTTCGGCCTAGACAATTAACCCTGATCATTCCGGAAAATTTATCCGTTGAAATTGATGCTAACCATGAATCAATCAATCTCCACCCAAGAAATTTAAGGAGTAATTGGTTTATAAAAAATGCATCATATGTCGATATTGTAGTGGATAGAAAGGCTAACCTACTAATTACTACGATAGAAGAGGACAAGAATAAAGAGAATCCTTCAGAAACCTTCACAAGTGAAACTGATGTAAATGTTGTTGAAACAGAGACCGATACTTTCTTATTTGGAAAGGGCGACTATGAAATAAACATTACTAAGGCAACGAAGGTAAATGTTTTACAAAAATAATACATGGGGGCAGGATGGTTATCATCCATACTGCTCCTTTTTATGTCTAATTAATTTTTAAGGGAATGTGTAACTTTATCTGATCTCAATCGTGTTATAGGTGAGAGGAAGGGAGGACATTATGAAACTCGGTGAATTGTACAATTTATATTTTCAAGATATTTATAGATTTTTAGTCTCCCTCTCTCGGGATCCTTATACCGCGGAAGACCTCGTACAAGAAACCTTTTACAGGGCCTATGTTTATTTGGAAAACTATAAGAGTGGTAACGTGAAATCCTGGTTGTTTACCGTTGCTAGGAATGTGTTTATTGACCATTATCGAAAACAAAGACGGGAAGTTGTTACAGAGCAAAGCTTTTTTACAAGGGTATTTGACCGGAAGTTAGCAATTGAAGATCAAATTCTTATCTCGGAGGAAGTTGATTACCTGTTAAAACTTTTAGGGGAAATCCCTCCTGAACAAAGAATGGCAATTATTTTAAGAGATTTCCATGATTTTAGCTATGAGGAGGCATCGGAAATTATGGAAGTTTCTTTAGCTAATTTTAAAGTTTTGCTTTACCGGGGAAGACAAAGGATTCGAAAAAGGAGGAATGAGCAGGATGACTGAGGATCGCAAGACACCCTCAAAAACAGAAGAGGAAAAGTTGAACGAAGCTTATTTAGAGGATATACAGAAATTCAAAGAAGAAAATCTTTTATCAGAGGCCAGACAAAGGAAAATAATGAAGCGAGGAAAATGGCGAGCGAGATTTGTAACAGCCCTTTACGCAATTGGGATATTTTTATTACTATCCTTCGTCACTTCAATGTTAACCTTCTTTTACTATAGTTCACAAAGTCCAATCCCAATTAAACAGGGTGAGAAACTTCAGAGGGTTATTGACTATACCCACATGATAACGGACCCCTATGGCTTTCTGGGGACGACGACTCTAGAGGAGGGTAGATATTTTACCTTAAAAGTTATTCGAGATCACGTTCGCATGACCGGTAATCAACGGACGAAAAGCGGCCAGACAGAGGTGAACTTTTTCTTCTCCTTTATGGGTTCTCCGAAGAAAAGGGAGTTTGTCAATAGGGATAGACCTGCTTTTTTGACTGCTAAGGATGAAGGTTCTGCCTCTCAATGGAAGCAGTTGGAAAAGTTACCTGAAGGAACGGTTGCGACAGCCTATGTAACCTTGTCCGAAAATCTGAGTGCAGAAGAGATAGTAGAATTATTATCTGAAAAGGACTTACGCCTATTATGGCTTGCATTAGAACTAGACAGTCTTAATTCTTACACCCAACCTGTAGGTGTGCCAATCATATTTCATAAAGATTTTAGTGACGATGATACCTCAGAACAAACGGAAGGATATGAGCGCCAGTTTTTACAAATCGTTAAATATTTAAACAAACATGAGAAAAAGGCCAATAAACTTACCAATGGGGATTTAAGTTATCAGCAAATCTTAGCGGATATTGAAAAGGACGGGTTTAATTACTATGGTTTAGTAGTAACAGGTCCAACGAAGGAAATATTGTCCTTCAGAGAAGAGTCGTGGCTGCAGTATTTATCGCTAGACGGGGTAGAATTATGGAGTTGGGATTAATGCATATAAAGGCAAGGGGGATTTTTTACTCACCCCCCTTTGCTCTCTTTATGGGATAAATAATGTTGAATCCTAACAAATTTATATAATCCTCTGTAAAAATTGTAAGGAAACACCGTAACCCTGCAAAAAAGAGCGGAAATATTAAGCTTCTTAATTAAAGGTCTTAACCTTCTTTAGACAAAACTATTTAAAATCAACGACTAATTCCGACCCATCCATAAATAACTCTCGCTTGGCTGGTTCGGTCTGAAGGAGCACTTCGCCCTTCCTAATGACGTATAGGCAATCCGCTGTAAGTCGAAGGGCTTCCTTTTCATCCCGGGCATCAAGAATAATAAAATCAGCTTGCTTGTTTTCATCAATTCCGTAATTAGCTAACTCATCAAGGGTTTTTGCACCGTTATAAGTAATCATATCAAATAAAAGATTCATGTCTTCCTCGCTACTTAAGTGGGCTGTGTGCACAAGTAGGTGAGCAGCTTGTAACAAACTTCCCTTACCAAGGGGATTAAAGGGATCCATTATATTATCATTTCCAATACTAAGGTTAACTCCAGCACGAATTAGTTCGTCGATTCGTGTATGTCCCCTTCTTCTTGGGTACCCATCTGTCCTATTTTGCAATAGGCTGTTTGAAAAAGGATTTGTAACGATATTGACACCTGCTCGTTTGACATTGCTAATGATTTTTGCCGCGTAATCGTTATCGTAATTGTGCATGGCGGTTGTGTGGCTCGCCGTTACCTTGCCAGCCATTTTTCGTTCAATTGTATATTTCGCGATCACTTCTAAAAATCGAGAGTGATCATCTCCAGTTTCGTCCGTATGAATGTCGATGAGTAGATTGTGTTTTTCCGCGAGATTAAAAATAAAGTCAATCGACCGAATACCGTCCTCCCGGGTGAGTTCCGCCTGGGGCATACCACCAATAACGTCCACCCCCATTTCAACCGCCCGAATAAGTAAATCCTCCATCCCTTCGTAGGCAAAAATCCCGTCCTGAGGAAAAGCAACAACTTGAAGATCGACATAATCCTTTAATTCTTCCCTAAGTTCGAGCATAGCCTCAATTGTAACTAAAGACGGAAGGCTACAATCCGTATGGGCCCTAACTTTTAACACTCCGTTAGCTAGGAGCCACTGAACGGTTTCTCTCGCTTTTGATTTAATGTCCTCTTTGCTAAAGGTCTTCTTATATTCGCTCCACAGCCCAATCCCCTCGAGTAATGTCCCGCTTTTATTAAACCGGGGATTTCCAGCAGTGAGGGCTGAATCTAAATGGACGTGGGATTCAACAAAGGCTGGCAGGACCAAATTCCCCTTAGCATCAATCTCCCTATCTGCCTCAAGGGTAATATTCTCTTTTATACTACGGAACTTTCCGTCCTTAATCGCAAGATCTACTAATATCCTCTTCTCGCGCAACTTAGCATTTCGAACAATTAAATCCACAAAAGCACCCTCCTTCTTATACGTAAAAACGCCTAGATACGAAATCTAAGCGTTTGAATAATTAATCAATAATATGATAGCCCGCATCTACATGAAGTACCTCGCCGGTAATTCCCCGAGCTAGGTCGCTAAGGAAAAACAAGGTCGCATCACCAATCTCATCCTGATCAACATTTCGGCGTAAAGGTGCCTTCTCCTCGATAATGTTATTGATTTCATTAAAGCCGGACACCCCTTTTGCGGACAGTGTTCGGATTGGACCCGCGGAAATAGCATTTACTCGAATACCATATTTACCGACATCTTCTGCTAAGTATCTGACGCTTGCTTCTAGGGAAGCCTTTGCTACCCCCATGACGTTGTAATTTTTCACAACCCGTTCAGAACCTAGATAAGTTTGAGTGACAAT
>Ga0079225_10001102_pt1 | contig 15038 bp, 12 predicted proteins | sample Poulit2012_FD_76344 | JGI IMG/M metagenome (GOLD analysis project Ga0079225, IMG submission 76344) | Agricultural soil microbial communities from Georgia to study Nitrogen management - Poultry litter 2012 | ecosystem: Environmental > Terrestrial > Soil > Agricultural land | place: USA: Georgia... | reverse complement strand
CCGCGCGCATCGTGATCGAGCCACGCCCGGTGCGGTAGGCGTCCTCGATGCCCTTCCGTCCGACGATGAGGCCGTTGGTCGGGAAGTCCGGACCCTTGACCCGCTCCATCAACGCCTCGAGCAGCTCCTCACGAGACGCATCGGGGTGCTCGAGCGACCACTGCACGCCATCGGCGACCTCACGCAGGTTGTGCGGCGGGATGCTCGTGGCCATCCCGACGGCGATACCCGCCGACCCGTTGACGAGGAGGTTCGGGATCCGTGACGGGAGGACGACCGGTTCCTGTGAGCGTCCGTCGTAGTTGGGCTTGAAGTCGACCGTCTCCTGGTCGATGTCGCGCACCATCTCCATGGCGAGCGGCGCCATGCGGCATTCGGTGTAACGCATCGCCGCAGCGGGATCGTTACCCGCAGATCCGAAGTTTCCCTGTCCGGAGACCAGCGGTGCCCGCATCACCCATCGCTGCGCCAGACGTACCAGCGTGTCGTAGATGGCGGTGTCGCCGTGCGGGTGGTACTGCCCCATGACATCGCCGACCACGCGGCTGCACTTGGAGAATCCGCGATCAGGACGGTATCCACCGTCGTACATGGCGTACAGGACCCGACGATGCACCGGCTTCAGCCCATCACGTACGTCGGGAAGCGCACGGGAGACGATCACGCTCATCGCGTAGTCGATGTACGAGCGCTGCATCTCCACCTGCAGCTCGACCGGCTCGATGCGGGGGTCCGGTGCGGGGTTCGACGTTTCGGTCACGTGTGTATTCCTCTGGTCAGGGTGTCACGTACGAAGAGATGGATCGGCGGTGCGCTTCGGCGGGCAAGCGACGATCACGGCGGGTCAGATGTCGAGGAAACGGACGTCCTTGGCGTTCCGCTGGATGAACGACCGTCGCTGCTCGACGTCCTCACCCATCAGGACGGTGAACAGCTCATCGGCTTGTGCCGCATCATCGAGCGTCACCTGCCGCAGGACGCGGTTCTCCGGATCCATCGTGGTCTCCCAGAGCTCTTGGTCGTTCATCTCGCCGAGACCCTTGTACCGCTGGATCGGCGCCTCCTTCGGCAACCGCTTGCCCGCCTCCTCGCCGGCGGCGAGCAGACCGTCGCGCTCCTTGTCGGAGTACGCCAACTCGTGCGGCGCGTTGGTCCACTTCAGGCGGAACAGTGGCGGCTGGGCGAGGTAGACGTAACCGCCGTCGATCAGCGGACGCATGAACCTGAACAGCAGCGTCAACAGCAGTGTCGAGATGTGCTGGCCATCGACGTCGGCGTCGGCCATCAGCACGATCTTGTGATAGCGCAGCTTCTCGATGTCGAAGTCGTCGTGCACGCCGGTGCCGAGCGCAGAGATGATCGCCTGCACTTCTGCGTTCTGCAGGATCTTGTCGATACGGGCCTTCTCGACGTTCAAGATCTTGCCGCGCAGGGGGAGGATGGCCTGGATTCGCGGATCGCGGCCTCCCTTGGCCGAACCGCCCGCGGAGTTGCCCTCCACGATGAAGATCTCGCACTCCTCGGGCAGCGTCGACTGGCAGTCGCTCAACTTGCCCGGAAGGCCGCCGCCACCGAGGAGTCCCTTGCGGTTGCGTGCCAGATCGCGCGCCTTGCGTGCCGCAGCACGTGCCGTCGCCGCGTCGATGCCCTTGCGAATGATCATCTTGCCTTCGGTGGGGTTCTGCTCGAACCACGCACCGAGCTGGTCGTTCACGACGGTCTGGACGAAGCTACGCGCCTCGGTGTTGCCGAGTTTGGTTTTCGTCTGGCCCTCGAACTGCGGCTCTCCGAGCTTCACGGACAGGATCGCGGTCAAACCCTCACGGATGTCATCACCGGACAACCGGTCCTCGCGCTTCTTGATGAGGTTCCAGTTCTCCCCCCACCGATTGACCGTACTGGTCAGCGCCGCCCGGAACCCTTCCTCATGAGTGCCGCCCTCGTGGGTGTTGATGGCGTTCGCGAACGTGTGCACGGACTCGGCGTATCCGGCATTCCACTGCATCGCGAGTTCGAGGTTCAGCGACGCATCGGCATCCTCCGCCTCGATGGCGATGATGGTGGGTTGGATGGACTCCTTACTCGCGTTGAGATGGTCGACATAGTCGATCAGTCCGTTCTCGAAGTAGAAGGATCGCTCGATGCCTGCCGAGCCGTCCGACGCAGCGACCGAGTCACCCCTGTCGACGACGTCGGAACCCGTGTCGTCCGCGACGGCCTCGGCGATGACATCGGCGCCAGCCCGCTCATCACGGATCGTGATTGTCAGTCCCTTGTTCAGGAACGCCATCTCACGGAATCGTGAGGCGAGTGTCTCGAAGGAGTAGACCGTGGTCTCGAAGATGTCCTCACTGGCCCAGAAGAGCGTCGTCGTACCGGTTTCTTCTGTCGGCTCGTGGCGCTCCAACAGGCCCGTCGGCTCGCCGTATGTGAACGACTGGGTCCAGCGGTAACCGTCGCAACACACCTCGACCTCGAGCCGCTTGGACAGCGCGTTGACGACCGAGACGCCCACGCCGTGCAAGCCGCCGGACACCTTGTAGCCCCCGCCACCGAACTTGCCGCCCGCGTGGAGCGCGGTGAGTACGAGCGTCACCGCGGGGATCTTCTCGACCGGGTGCTCGCCGACCGGGATGCCCCGACCGTTGTCGACCACGCGTACGCCGCCGTCGGCGAGGAGCGTGACGTCGATCCGGTCGCAGTACCCCGCGAGCGCCTCATCGACGGAGTTGTCGACGACCTCCTGGACGAGGTGATGAAGACCACGCTCACCGGTCGACCCGATGTACATTCCGGGACGTTTACGTACGGCTTCCAAGCCCTCGAGTACCTGGATGTTACTGGCGTCGTACGACCCTTCGGTCGTCCCTGGACTCATGACATCATCGTCAGACACGCGATGTGGACCTCTCCATCGACAGGGGCGGTATCGTTGAGCGATACGCCCGCCGACCCCTCGGCCGGACACAACGAAGGATCACCGCGTTCGCAATGATCCTGAACACACCAAGTGTACCCGCTCAGTGCCGATAACACCGCGTCCAGGACCACTCACATCGTGTTTTGTGGACAAAACCACCCTTCAAGTCGCTGATTTTGGATTCTGACGGCTTCGACACCGGCGCACGGATCCCCCCTCACATGTAGTGACGCTTCCCTGAGGAGGCGCTAGACGGTTCTTGATCGATGCAGCATGCTTGACTCATGTCAACGACCACACCGCCGTTCCGGCAGGACCCGCCTACTCCGCGGGTCCCCAACGGTGGTGTCCGAACGAGCAACATCGTGTGGTCGTCGATCACGCTGGCGACGTCGATCATCGCGCTCGTCGCCCTCATCATCTACTCCCAGTCCACGAAGGGCGGGCAGGATCGCGACCAGGCCGCGATGGAGGCGATCGACGCCGATGGCGACACCGTGCGCGAGCTGCTCAGTTGGCTGGGATACGTCTCGATCGGTTCGACCGCACTCGCACTCGTCGTGTGCATCGGCCTTGCCTTGCTGAGACATCGGTACGCGGCCGCCATCGGTGCGGCCGTGATCGTCGCCGGGGCGAACGTCACAACACAGGTGCTCAAACAGCTCGTGATCGAACGCAAGGACTTCGGTCACCTCTCCGTACCGAGTCTCCCGAGCGGTCACACGACCGTGGTCATCTCGCTCGTTCTCGCCGCACTCCTGGTCGCACCGCACGGTACGAGGTTCCTGATCACGTTCATCGGCTCGATCCTGGCGACACTCGTCGGTGCTTCCACCGTCGTCGCCGGGTGGCACAGGCCCTCCGACGTCTTGGCTGCACTGCTGGTCGCATTCGCGTGGGGCGCGTTGACCACGCTCACCCTGAGCATCCGGCGCGACGGCGTACGCGCGGCGGGAACGTCGGCGCACACGCTGCTGTCACTGGTCGGCGCGGCGATCGCCGGTGCTCTCTTGGTGTTCATCGGGGTCCGACCGAACGAAGGCTGGACCGGCGTCGCCGACGCGGCGCTGATGTTGAGTTGCTTGGGTGTTGCGACCGCCGTGATCGTGGGCGTCTTCACCCGTCTGTCCTCCTGCCATTCGGCGTGACAGACGGTCTCACCCATAGGTGTCGCGCGGACCGCGACCTCCGGGCGCACGACGTTGTCCCTTCGTCCACGACGGTGCCTGCGGTCCCAGGACCTTGATCCGCTCGACCGTCCCGTGTCCGAGTTCCTCGTTCAGCCGACGTACGACGGTCGGTGCGAGCAAGCGCATCTGAGTCGCCCACGCAGTTGCGTCGGCCTGCACGACCAGTTGTCCGTCGTCGAACCTGATCGGTGTGCAATGCTGTGACACTTCTTCACCGACGATCGTCGACCAACGTCCGAAGACGCCGTGCACGGCGACGTCGGTCTCCCAGCCGTACTCGGAAACCAATCGATCCATCGCGGCATCGAGCGGCTGCGGGTCACGGTCGTCGGGGTGCGATCCGGCGAGCCGTGGTTCACTGCGCTCGGCCTTGGGCTTGCGCTTCTTGCGCACCGGTTGCGCACTCGTCGTCCCCCGATAGGAGCGCGCGAGGCTCATGGCCAGGTCGAGACCGCTCGGATCATGCGCACCGGAGTCTTGATCAGACATGAACCACGTCACCGTCTCGTACCTCGAATCGCCGACCGAGCAACACGGCGGGTACGTCGTCGGGCACCGCGGCGGTGATCATCACTTGTTCTGCCTCCGCAACCAACGACGCGAGGCGATCGCGACGGCCACGATCGAGCTCGGCGAAAACGTCATCGAGGATCAGGATCGGATCATCGCCCTCGTCGCGCAACAAGTGGTACGCGGCGAGCTTGCACGCAAGAGCGAACGACCATGACTCGCCATGACTCGCGTACCCCTTCGCGGGAAGCGTGCCCAGCATCAGGGAAATGTCATCGCGGTGCGGACCCACGAGGCTGATGCCGCGTTCGATCTCGTCATCACGCCGCTTGGCCAACTCGTCTGCGAGCCCGTCGACGAGCGTCTCGCGGCTCCGGCTCTCCGGGAGCTCGAACGACGACTTGTAATCGCACGTCACGTCGACCCGTTCCGGGTCGGCATCCGCCGCGACCTGCCCGTACGCCTCGGCGATGTGTGGCCGTAATGCATCGAGGAGTTCCAGCCGCGCCGCCAGCAACTCGCCTCCGGCCCGGGAGAGCTGTTCGTCCCACGCGTCCAAGGTGACGAGCGCAGCGGCAGTGTTGCCCGTCCGACGAGCCGCTCCGATCGTCTTCAAGAGGGTGTTGCGTTGACGCAGGACGCGGTCATAGTCGGCGCGCACACCAGCCAGCCGCGGCGAACGGGTCGTCATCAGCGCGTCGAGGAAGCGGCGGCGATCGGACGGATCGCCCTTCACCAAGGCGAGGTCTTCGGGCGAGAACAGCACCGTGCGCAGGAGACCGAACAGCTCGCGCGCCTTCGGCAACGGCGAGCGATTGACGCGCGCCCGGTTCGATTTACCCGGATTGATCTCCACTTCGAGCAACGCCGTGCGCTCATCACGGACCACAGCAGCGCGTACCACGGCGCGCTCGGTGCCGGCTCGTACGAGTGGTGCCTCGGATGAAACGCGGTGGGAGCTCAGGTTGGCCAGATAATCGACGGCCTCGACGATGTTCGTCTTACCCTGACCGTTCGGACCGATGAACGCGTTCGCCCCGGTTCCCAGCTCGATGTCGAGCGACTCGTACGAGCGGAAGTCGTAGAGTCCGAGCGCGGCGACGTGCAATGCGGCTACCCGTCAGTTCGACTGCGTCGGCGGATCGCCCGCCCGGACGGCATGTCCGCCGAACTGGTTACGCATCGCCGCGACCGCCTTCATGGCAGGAGGGTCGTCTTGGCGTGAAGCGAAGCGAGCAAACAGCGCCGATGCGATCGCGGGCATCGGCACCGCATGGTCGATCGCGGCCTCGACTGTCCAGCGTCCCTCGCCTGAGTCGTCGGCCCAACCGGCGATCGACGCGAGGCCAGGATCTTCACGAAGAGCCTGGACCATCAGATCGAGCAACCACGAACGTACGACGGTGCCCGTTCGCCAGGAGTCCATCACGTCGGTGACGTTCTCGACGAGTTCGGACTTCGTGAGCAGCTCGTACCCCTCGGCGTAGGCCTGCATCATGCCGTACTCGATCCCGTTGTGGACCATCTTGGAGAAGTGCCCCGCTCCAACCGGACCGGCGTGCACGAAGCCAATACCCTCGCCACCCTCGGGGCGCAAAGCGTCGAATGCCGGCTGGACCTTCGCGACATCTGTCTGGTCACCGCCACACATCAACGCGTAGCCGTTCTTCAGTCCCCAGACTCCACCGCTGACACCGCAGTCGACAAAGCCGACGCCGCGCTCGCGAAGCGCATCGGCATGGCGTTCATCATCGGTCCAGCGCGAGTTGCCTCCGTCGACGACGACGTCGCCCTCGCTCAGGAGGCCCGCGAGCTGGTCGACGGTCGCACGGGTCGGCTCGCCCGAGGGAACCATCACCCACACGACCCGAGGTGACGGGAGCGCGTCGACGAGGAGCTCGACCGAATCGACGTCGGTGACGTCGGGATTGCGGTCGTACCCGGTGACGGTGACGCCACGCGTACGGAGCCGTTCGCGCATGTTGCCACCCATCTTGCCGAGGCCGATGAGTCCGAGGTGCACGGTGCCCCCAAAGTGTTCGTCGTGGGTTCTAGGGCTTAACTCTGCAAGCGTACGGGCATGATCAGGTAACGGAATGCGAGATCGGGTTCGGCTCCGACCTCGCTGACACCAGCGATTGCGGCAGGACGCGTGTGCTGGGTGAACGCCATGTGCACGACGGGCTCGGACATCACCTTCAGCCCGTCGAGGAGGTACTGCGGGTTGAATCCGATCGAGATGTCATCGCCGTCAACGGTGGCCTCGATCGTCTCGGAAGCCTGAGCATCTTCACCGCTTCCGGCCTCGAGTACGAGTTGTCCGGACGAAAACGAGAGTCTGACGGGGGTGTTGCGCTCGGCTACGAGAGACACACGGTTGACGGCATCCGCAAGGTTCGCGGTCTCGACATAGGCAATGGTCTTCGACTCGGCTTGGAAGAGCTGACGAACGCGCGGGAACTCACCTTCGAGCAGGCGCGTCGTGGTACTGCGGGTCCCGCCGCCGGAGACTCCTTCGAACCCGATGAGACCTTCGCCCTCGTCAGCGGTGGAGATCGCGATCGTCACCTCCTCGCCGCCTGAGAGCGCCTTGGCCGTGTCAGCCAGGACACGAGCGGGAACGAGCGCCTGCGCCGAGGCATCGGTGCCCTCGGGGTACCAGTCGACCTCGCGGAGACTCGCACGGAATCGATCGGTCGCCATCAGGGAGATCTTCTGTCCTTCGACCTCCATTCGAACACCAGTCAGCAGGGGAAGCATGTCGTCGCGGCCGGCTGCCGCCACGGCCTGGGAAACCGCGGTGGAGAAGACATCGGCGCTGATCGCGCCGGAAGCCACGGGCATCTGGGGGAGGTTCGGATAGTCCTCGACGGGCATCGTCTGGAGGCTGAATCGAGTACTGCCGCAGGACACGGCGACCTTGGCACCCTCCATCACGACGTCGACCGGCTTGGCAGGGAGGCTCTTACAGATGTCGGCGAGGAGGCGCCCGGAGACGAGGGCCGAGCCCTCGTCGGCGACTTCGGCGGGAAGCCGTACTCGTGCAGAGGTTTCGTAGTCGAACCCGGACAGGGAGAGGCCGTCGTCGGTGGTCTCGATGAGAAGACCGGCCAGGACGGGCACGCTCGGGCGATTGGGGAGGGTACGCGCGGTCCAGGCGACGGCGTCAGCCAACGTGTCGCGATCGATACGGAACTTCACTACGCAGTGCCTCCATCGGGTCGGTTACCCCACGGCGCGGACAGGAACTGAATCCTGCCATGTCACGCACGTCCAACCCTAGGCCGTGGTGTCGGGGTCGGGCGCGACGAGGGGACCACAAGAATACGCGGAGCCGATCGGGATCGGGAAGAACCGTTGTTTGTCCCCAGATCGGGGTCGGGGTGACTTGTGGTTTCGTGTCATCCAGTTATGAGTCCCGTCTTGTCCATAGCGGTTGTGGAATCTGTGGAGAAGTGGTGTTTATGCAGGTCAGGGCGCTTTCGTATCGGTGGACGAGTTGTGTACTCGTCGGCGGACGCGTGGTGGCGGGCGGTGGACGAGGATCGTGGAATCACAAGAAGCGTGCAAGGCGTGCACAGGGGCGTGGAGAGAATCCACGAGTTGTCAACACCTTCATCCCCAGCCTGTGGGATGTCGACAGGGGGATGTCGTGGGCCTCGTGAGATCAGCTGCGGGCCTGCTGTTTGATCCGGTTGGTGAGCTCGGTGACCTGGTTGAAGACGCTGCGCCGTTCGGCCATGAGCTCACGGATCTTGCGGTCGGCGTGCATGACCGTGGTGTGGTCACGGCCGCCGAACTGTTGGCCGATCTTGGGGAGAGACAGATCGGTGAGCTCACGGCAGAGGTACATGGCGATCTGACGCGCCTGCACGAGGTTTCTGCTGCGGTTGGGTCCGCAGATCTCCTCGATGCTGTACTCGGAGTACGCCGCGGTCTGGGCGATGATGAGCGCGGCCGTGATTTCGGGTTCGCCGCCTTCGGGGATGAGGTCCTTGAGGACGATCTCTGCCAGAGCGAGGTTGACCTCTTGGCGATTGAGGCTCGCGAAGGCGGTCGCTCGGATGAGCGCACCCTCGAGTTCGCGGATGTTGGTCTGGATCTTGCTCGCGATGAACTCCAGAACGTCCGGCGGCGCGGTGAGCTTCTCCGTTGCGGCCTTCTTGCGGAGGATCGCGATCCGGGTCTCGAGATCGGGCGGTTGGATGTCGGTGATGAGCCCCCACTCGAAGCGGTTGCGGAGCCTGTCCTCGAGTGCCTCGAGCCGTTTGGGCGGGCGGTCGGAGCTGATGACGATCTGCTTGTTCGCGTTGTGCAGGGTGTTGAAAGTGTGGAAGAACTCCTCTTGGGTCTGGATCTTGCCCTCGAGGAACTGGATGTCGTCGATGAGGAGTACGTCGACGTCGCGGTAACGACGCTGGAACGACGCGGCGCGATCGTCGCGGATGGCGTTGATGAAGTCGTTGGTGAATTCTTCGCTACTGACGTACCGGACGCGTGAGCCGTCGTAGAGGCTGCGTACGTAGTGGCCGATCGCGTGCAGGAGATGGGTCTTACCGAGGCCCGAGTCGCCGTAGATGAGGAGCGGGTTGTACGCCTTGCCGGGCGCCTCGGCGACGGCGACCGCGGCGGCGTGCGCGAATCGGTTGGAGGCGCCGATGACGAAGGTCTCGAAAAGGTACTTGGGATTGAGGCGTGCCTGGATCGCGCCCTCGGTGGGGGTCGCGGTGGAGGGCGGCGTGGCAGGGGGTGAATCGGCTGTCGGACGATCGGGAGTACGTGGGGCATCGGCGGCCCGCGGATAACGCTCTTGCTCGACATAGCGATTTGTCGACAAATCCTCTTGTTGCTTTGGCAGTACATGGTCCTGTACCGGAAGCTCGGGGTCGACGGTCACGGCGAGGCGGATCGACCGCTCGAGGATCTGACTGAGCGACTGCTCCAGTCGGGAGCGGAGTCTGGTTTCGAGCTGACTTCGGGTGTAGTCGTCTCGGACGGAGACGATCAGGGTGTTGCCGTGCAGTGTCTCGGGACGCGACGCGGTGAGCCATGCGCGGACGTTGACGGGGAGTTCAGAGACGAGCTGTTGCCAAGCCGAGTCGAGCGCGGCCGCTGCCCGGTCAGGCGTGGCGGCGTCGGCGCCGGTGTCAGCTGTGCCGGTTTCGTGCTCGTCGTCCACCGCGGGTCCCCATTCGTCTCGCTGTTGTCGCCACCGGATCCGTCGAGCCGTCTCCACATGGTTATCCACATCTTGTGCATCAGCGCACATGCGTCGTGCAGCGCCGCCTGGTGCCGGTGATCGCGGTGTTGGGTCCGGTCTCGAACCCGCTGCGCGGTGGCGGCCCGCGTGCGGACGCTAACAAGCATCCTCGCACCTCTCAACTGGTTGTCCACAAGCCCCTGGAGATGTGGAGCGTTCCGGACTCGGCGTGTCGGTGGCGGAATGCTTGCGGATTTGGAGATGATGGCGGGTTGGGTACCGTGGACCATACGGGAGAGGTGAGTTTGACCCGGCTGTGGTTCGACCGTACCGTTATGAGGTCGGATCACTTCGACTCCTGTCGCATGCCCGCGAGTGCCTGTCGGACGGTCGCAGCGCGGGTGAGCGGTGGCAGTCGAACCACCGGACCTTGGGGCCTGCCCCGTGTCATCCCGGATCGCCCGGACCGAACGATTCCCATAGGGGAGCATTGCCGTGAGCAAGCGTACGTACCAGCCGAACAACCGCCGCCGTAACCGCAAGCACGGCTTTCGCCTGCGGATGCGCACCCGCGCCGGCCGCGCGATCGTCACCTCGCGTCGCCGTAAGGGTCGCCAGAAGCTCGCCGCCTGAGTCGCGCGGTGCTTCCGGCCGTGCACCGTCTTCGTGACGGAGACGGGTTCCGGACCGTGATGAGGCGTGGAGAACGAGCGAGGTCGCACACCCTTGTCGCGCATTTTCTGCTGCCTGAAGACTCGAAAAGTCCCGTGGCGGCTGTGGTGGGCTTCGTCGTGGGTCGGCGCGTCGGTACAGCGGTCGTTCGCAATCGGGTGAAGCGTCGACTGCGGCACCTGACTCGCGATCGCCTCGGGGTCTTGCCCGACGGCAGTGCCTTGGTCGTACGCGCGTTGCCGTCGTCGGCGTCGGCGTCGTCTGTCGAACTGGGCTCGGATCTGGATCGGGCACTGGCGCGCTGTGGAGTTGGCCGGTCATGAAGTATCTGCTGATCGGGTTCATACGATTGTGGCGGTTGGCGATCAGCCCGCTGTACGGCGACGTCTGTCGGTTCTACCCGTCGTGCTCGGCTTACGGTTTGGAAGCGGTGCAGACGCACGGGGCACTGCGTGGCTCATGGCTGATCATTCGTAGGATTACCCGCTGCCACCCGTGGAATCCGGGTGGCTATGACCCCGTGCCGGGTACTCCGGCGGCGGAACGCGAGCGTCTGCTGGCGCTGCGCCAAGGAGAGTGACCGACGTAAATGGGCGACTTCTTCAACACCATCCTGAGCCCGCTGTTCTACTTCGTCTCGGGCATCATGATCGGCTGGCATTGGGTGTTCGATCACCTCGGGCTGCCGGCGGACTCGGGGTGGACGTGGCTTCTGACGATCATCGGCCTGACGGTCACGATCCGCGCCATCCTGATTCCGTTGTTCGTCAAACAGATCAAGAGCAGCCGCAACATGCAGCTCCTCCAGCCGCAGGTGAAGGAGTTGCAGAAGAAGTACGGCCACGACCGTGAGCGTCTCGCGCAGGAGCAGATGAAGCTGTTCAAGGAGACGGGTACGAATCCGCTTTCCTCGTGTATGCCGCTGCTGCTGCAGATGCCGATCTTCTTTGCGTTGTTCCGGGTCATCGACCACGCGGCCAATGGTGATCCGCGGGGTTTCCTGTCGCAGGATCAAGCCGATTCGATCAGCGAGGCGACCTTCCTCGGTGCCCATATCGCCGATCGATTCATCGACGGTGATACGTCGATCAAGATCATCACCGCGGTGATGGTCGTCATCATGTGCGCCACGACGTTCACGACGCAGCGGCAGCTGATGAGTAAGAACATGCCTGCGTCGGCGATGACCGGCCAGTATGCGCAGACTCAGAAGCTGATGCTGTACGTGCTGCCGTTTGTCTTCGCGATCGGTGGTGTGGCCTTCCCTATCGGCGTCCTCATGTACTGGGTGACGTCGAACCTGTGGACGATGAGCCAACAGTTCTGGGTCATCAGGAACAACCCGGCCCCGGGTACCCCGGCGGCCGAAGCGAAGGCCAAGCGTGACGAGGCGAAGGGGAAGGCACCGGTTGCCACGGCTGATACGGCGACGTCGGATTCGTCACGGGGTGAGGGTACGGAAACCGCGCCCGCTCCGCCGAAACGACAGCAACCGAAGAACCAGTCACGTAAGACCCGGAAGGGCGGCGGTAAGAAGTGACGACGAACGAGGAGACGAGTGTGACGGAGGAAGCGCCGGTGACGCGCAAGGGGCGCCTCGAGGCCGAGGGTGACATCGCCGCCGACTTTCTCGAGGATCTGTTGGACATTGCTGATCTGGATGGCGACATCGATATGGATGTCGACGGCAATCGTGCGCTTGTCTCGATCGTCGGGGGCAATCTGACGCACCTGGTCGGTGCTGACGGCGAGGTGCTGGAGGCATTGCAGGAGCTGACGCGTCTAGCGGTTCTTCGGGAAAGTGGCGAACGTTCCCGTCTGATGCTCGACGTGGATGGTCATCGGGCGGAACGTCGGCGGGAACTCGAAGACGTCGCGAAGAAGATGGTCGAACAGGTTCGGTCGACAGGGGAAGCGGCTCGGCTGGATCCGATGACCCCGTTCGAACGGAAGGTGGTGCACGACGCTGTCGCGTCCGCGGGTTTGACCAGTGAGTCCGAGGGTGAAGAGCCGTCTCGGTGTGTTGTGGTGATTCCGGCACCGTGAGCGGCGATGTTTCACGTGAAACACCTCCACCGCCCGTCGAGGCGGTGGAGGTTTTTTCTGACTCTCTTCCGCTCGCCGTGCGGCTAGCCGATCTATTGTGCGGCCCCGGAGTGGAGCGGGGTCTGCTCGGTCCGCGCGAAGCCGACCGCATCTGGAGTCGTCATCTACTGAACTGCGCAGTTGCAACCGATGGTGTCGAAACGGATTCATCGGTCGCGGATGTCGGGTCGGGCGCAGGTCTCCCCGGATAGGTGTGGGCCATTCGTCGTCCGGACGTACGCGTGACACTGATAGAGCCGTTGCTCCGTCGGACCGAGTTCTTGTCGGAGTCGGTGCGGAGTCTTGGGTTGGAAGATCGCGTGACGGTCGTTCGGGCACGAGCCGAAGATGCGGGTGGGATCGGATCGTTCGACGTGGTCACGTCCCGAGCGGTCGCACCGCTGAGGCGTCTTGTCCCGTGGAGTGCACCCCTGTGTCGTACGCGGGGAGTCATCGCTGCAATGAAGGGACGTTCGGCGACAGATGAGGTATCGGCGTCGGAGCGTGTGATCGGCCGCGTCAGCTCGGAGCGGCCGGTAGTGAGGACGTACGGTAGTGATGTACTCGCAGAGCCGACGACGGTGGTTGAGATCGTCGTGGATCGGCAGGGCAAGGGGGAGAATGACGGTGACTGAGGAGAGCGAGATGATGAATGTCTGAGGGAACCGTCCCCGGGATCGGTTGGCCGCATCGCCCGCATGAGGAGGTCGTCGGGACGCGTCTGGGCTGGGTTTCGCACGAGACCACCCGCAGGGACGTTTCACGTGAAACAACACCCGAACCACCCGAACAGAACAACGTCACAGCATCGGCGTTCGGTCCCACCCCCGGACCGGGATCGCCGACCGTCCAACGCGCAGGTGATGCCACCGCACTCGGACAACTCGAGGACGGAACCACTCCGCTGGCGGCGGCGGTGGCTGAGGAAGTCGGCCGGCTCACATTGGATACACGGCCGTTCGACCGGCCGGAGTCGACCCGGGTATTCGTCGTGGCGAATCAGAAGGGTGGCGTCGGTAAGACGACTTCAACGGTGAACATTGCGGCGGCGATGGCACAACATGGCCAACGTGTGCTCGTCGTCGATCTCGATCCGCAAGGAAATGCCTCGACGGCGTTGCGGATCGACCACGCACAAGGCACACCGGGCGTGTACGAAGTCATCGTCGAGGGCGAGCCGTTGGAGAGCGTCATACGCCCGTGCCCGGACATAGACAACCTGGAAGTTGTCCCGGCATCCATCGATCTTGCCGGTGCCGAGATCGAACTCGTATCCCTGGTTGCACGTGAATCACGCCTGAAAAGCTCGTTGGACGACTACCTGAAGAATCGCGCGGCCGACGAGCGCCGGATCGATTACGTCTTCATCGATTGCCCTCCATCCCTCGGACTGCTCACCGTCAACGCGCTCGTCGCGGGCAGGGAGATGCTGATCCCCATTCAGTGTGAGTACTACGCGCTCGAGGGTCTCAGTCAGCTGATGCGCAACGTCGATCTGATCAAGTCGCACCTGAATCCGGAGTTGAACGTGAGCACGATCCTCCTGACGATGCATGACGCACGAACGCGTCTGTCTGCGGGGGTGGCCGACGAGGTACGCCAGTACTTCGGCGACCTCGTCCTCAGCACGGCAGTACCTCGCTCGGTCAGGATCTCCGAGGCGCCGAGCTATCAGCAGAGCGTGATGACCTACGATCCGACGTCACCCGGGGCGATGTCGTATCTCGAGGCATCCCGCGAGATCACCCAGTCGAAGGAGGCTCGATGACTACGAGGGATGAGCGATGAGTACACGACGAGGACTTGGACGTGGCCTCGGCGCACTGATCCCGTCGACGCCGGAAACTGAGGAGGGGCCGTCGCCGTCGTCCCCGGTGGACATTGCGCCGCCGACGGGTGTTCCAGCAGAAACTGATACGGACACCGGCGATGACACCGCCGAGCCCCTCACGGAGGTCACCGGCGCACACTTCTCCGAGCTCGACGTCGACACGATCGTGCCGAACGCGCGGCAGCCGCGAGAGGTATTCGACGAAGAAGAGATGGCCGAGCTGGTGCACTCGATCGGTGAGATAGGCCTCCTGCAGCCGATCGTCGTCCGACCGACCGGTGATGCGGCGTACGAACTCATCATGGGGGAGCGTCGCTGGCGAGCGACGAAACAGGCCGGCCTCGCGACCATTCCCGCGATCGTGCGCGAGACGTCCGACGCGGATATGCTGCGCGATGCTCTCCTGGAGAACCTTCACCGGTCCGAGCTGAATCCCTTGGAGGAGGCGGCGGCGTACCAGCAGCTGCTGGACGACTTCGGGTGTACCCAGGATGAGCTCGCGCAACGGATCGGACGCTCACGTCCACAGATCAGCAATACGCTGCGACTCATGCGTTTGACTCCCGCGGTTCAACGCCGCGTCGCTGCCGGGGTGTTGTCGGCCGGCCATGCTCGAGCGCTCGTCACGGT
>Ga0079225_10001101_pt1 | contig 15039 bp, 18 predicted proteins | sample Poulit2012_FD_76344 | JGI IMG/M metagenome (GOLD analysis project Ga0079225, IMG submission 76344) | Agricultural soil microbial communities from Georgia to study Nitrogen management - Poultry litter 2012 | ecosystem: Environmental > Terrestrial > Soil > Agricultural land | place: USA: Georgia... | reverse complement strand
TCTTCCATATACATTCTCCTAAAGTCACCATAGGTATTATTGTTTCACGAGTAAAGCTAGTGCTTTCTTAATGAGTTCATTTGTTTGCACCAATTCAGATTGTTTAAGTGTGGGTTTAATCGAGTTAATTTCACCTTGTGTATAACCTAGGGCTTTTAATGCTTCCTGTACTTCTGTTAAATCTGGCTCATTCATTGTATTCGTTGTTGTTTCCATTTTATTTGGTTCTGTTATGGTAAATAACCCTGATAATTTTCCTTTTAAATCAAGAATGATTTGTCTGGCAGTTTTTTTTCCAACACCAGGAAATTGTGTCAAATACTTTTCATCTTCTTGTTCAATTGCCGCAATAAAGTCTGGTACTTGCACAGTTCCAATCATATTGATAGCACTTTTAGGGCCTATTCCTGAAACAGAAATTAGTTTCGTAAACAACAGTTTCTGATCTTCATCTTTAAAGCCAAATAAACATTGAACATCTTCTCGCACATGGTGATATGTGTAAATGAACGTTTCTTGATCCATATATTTTTGGTAAATAAATGGATTAGGACAAATTATCTCATAACCAATCCCATCTACATCTAAAACAACTGATTCTTCTTGAATCATCACAAGTTTCCCTTTGATATAAGCAATCATTGTCATCCTCTATTCTGCAGTCTTTAAGTTATGGTGAACGTCTTGTACATCTTCACTTTCTTCCAGTGTATCAACTAAACGCATCACCTTTTCCTCATCCTCTTCGTTAAGTTCAGTATAGGTTTGTGGTTTTAATGTTATTTCTGATTCTTCAATAGAGTAGCCTTTATCTTCTAATGCTTTTTTGACAGATTCAAATGTTGCAGGGTCAGTGTAGATTTCATAAACTCCTTCGTTTATTTCAAGGTCTTCAGCACCTGCATCTATCGCTTCAAGTGTTAGCTCGTCTTCGTCTAATTCTTCATTTTCATCAAGAATAACAATATATCCCGTGCGATCAAACATGAAAGAAACACAACCAGATTCTCCTAGATTGCCCCCATGTTTGCTAAAGGCATGTCTAACCTCTGAAGCAGTTCTGTTTTTATTATCTGTCAACACATTGACAATGACAGCAGTTCCTGAAGGACCATAACCTTCATAAGTTAACTCTTCATAGTTGGCACCATCCAATGTTCCAGTTGCTTTTTTAATAGCACGTTCTATATTATCATTTGGCATATTTTCTGCCTTTGCTTTGTCAATGGCAGTTCTTAAGGCAGGGTTCATTTCAGGATCCCCACCTCCCTGTTTAGCTGCTGTATAAATAAATTTGGCATGACGCATGAAAATTTTACCTTTTTTCGCATCTTGCGCGCCTTTTCGTCGTTGTATATTATGCCATTTTGAATGTCCGGCCATTTTATTATCCCCTTTCTAAAACCTGTTAATTACATATAGTTTAATCATAAATATAAAATACACGTTTGATCCAAACAATACGAACAACGATGTTATTGAATCATTTATTTAAAATGAAACTGTGTTGCAATCTGACGTTTATGAGTTGTACGTTCATGTAATTGCTCTATCACTTTTCGATCCTTATCCGGAATAGATTCACCATTCAAATAAGCATCTATATAATCATAACTCGTTCCAAGCTCTTCTTCATCTGTTTGTCCAAACCATAAATCCGCACTAGGTTTTTTCTGTATAACACTTTCAGGGACTTGTAGAAATTGTGCCGCTTCTCGTACTTCTTGTTTGGTCCATTGAATAATTGGTTGCAGATCAACTCCACCATCTCCATACTTTGTAAAGTAGCCAGTATACCATTCTGGTGCATTTTCAGTACCAACTACAAGATAATTCATTTGTGATGCGATAGTGTATAATGTACTCATACGCAATCTAGCCCTTAAATTAGCGTCACTCATCTTGTCCGAAGATTCATTCCAGTATTCTTTATGTTTTAAAGCATTTGTAATTGTTTCATATAATGTGTGATGAGAATCAGATAGATCAATGGTTATGGCATTTAAATCAGCCGTTTGAACAACCGTTTCAGCATCATGTACATCTACGAGGTTATTTTTTACAGGCATAATAACCCCGAGCGAATCATTTGGAAATGCTCGTTTAATTAAATTGGCAACTACTGCCGAATCTAGTCCACCACTAATACCAACTAGTAACCCTTTTGCATTTGCGTTTTCCACTTGTTCTTGTAGCCAACTTGTCATCTGATTTATTGTTTTTTCCACATTAATCCACCCTTTGTTCCGTATGTGTCTAATTTTTATAATATTCACTATAACGACATATCCTTATACCATTATACACAGAAATGTCTTAACAAGAAAGTAACAGGAGAGTTAAACAAAAACCTCCCCCGTTTATTCAAAACTTTTATTTAAGTAAAATACATTTTTCGGTTACAACAATCACAGTATATTTCTGTATACAGTTGTGTTTCCTTTTTATTATTACTTACGAAGTCTTTATTTTCATTTTGCTTATTAGTGTTTTGTTTGGCGAATATTCGGTCATAAATATTTTCCGTTACATCCTCCCCCATTGGCCGTCTAGGTTGCATATAATTAGTTGGTTGTTCCGGAGAATGTTCATGTCTATCCTTTTTCAGTAAGTGTTTATGATGATGAGATTTTTCGTCTTTATACGGTATATTTTTTGATTGCTGTGGAATCGTTAATTTCATTCCAGGTACAATCATGCTAGGATCAATCACTTGATGATTACTTCGTTTTAATGTTTCTAAATCGATATTATATTGTGCTGCAATAGCTGCTAATGTTTCCCCTTTTTTAATAATATGGATTTTCAAAACAAAACAAACCCCTTTCTTGACTACATTGATATGTTCTTAGCCTATGCAAGTAGATTGTTCGAAGTGATTTTTTCAAAAAATAAAACGGCTTCTAGTGTAGAAGTCGTTTTAAAATTGATAAACAGGATATGTTCCTAGTACATTTACTTTACAGTCTAATGCTTGGAGCTCTCCTTGTACTCCAGGAAACAAGGCATCATCGTATGGCTCGTCCACATCTATAATAAAGAAATAGTTTCCTAAACCTGTTTTCATAGGTCGTGATTCAATTTTAGATAAGTTCATTTTGCGCCAGGCAAATGCAGATAATACTTGATGAAGCACACCTGCACGATCTTCCGGCAATGTAATTAATAAAGTCGTTCTTTCCAAAGATGGTGTGTGATCAATTTTTATTTTTTCCTCGTCTTTTGCAAGTACTATAAAACGTGTATGATTATTCGGATAGTCATGTATATTTCCTTCAAATACACGTAAACCATATTCTTTTGCCGCCGTTGTATTGGCAATAGCCGCAACGTTGCTTTCATTTTCACTAACCAATGCAGCTGCACTGCCAGTCGAGTCTGTGTAATAAATCGAAGCTTCCGATAAATGTTGGTGAATGTACTGTTGGCATTGTGCAATAGCATGTTGGTGGGAATGAATTTCTTGAATATCATCCATTTCCCCTGAAAAATTAGGATGTACTAATAAATTTTGTTGAATAGGAACAACTACTTCAGCCGCAATCGGCAATCTCATTTGATGTACTAGATAGTCGATTGTGAGGTGTACTGTACCTTCAATGGCGTTTTCAATCGGTACAACACCAATATCAACGTCACCAGATGCAACTGCATCTATACAACCGGGAATTGTTTTGAAAGCCACTTTATCATCCCCGTTAAAAGCTGCATCTACTGCTAATTTCGAAAAAGTTCCTTTAGGCCCTAAATAGCCGATTTTGACTGACAACACGCTTCCCCCTTAAACATTAAAGTATGTGTATTTTTTCACATATTTATTAATTAGTAAATTTTATCAAAATACTATTGTTTACTCAATAAATTCAAATTCTGTATCATAAAGACGAACAATATCGCCGTCGGTTGCACCTTTGTCTCTTAACGCCTGGTCGACCCCCATGTGTCTTAATCTACGAGCAAATTTTTGCGTACCCTCATCTGATGTGAAATCAGTTATTTTAAAGAGACGTTCCACTTTTGGACCACTTAATATAAATGCACCATCATCTGCACGAGATATATGAAACGGAGCTTCCTCTGGTATGTGGGTTATTGTTACTAATTCCTCAGTTTCTGCTGATTTCGGAATTTTGTCCAATGTATCAGCTATAAAAAACACGAGTGCTCTGACCCCTTCTTTATTTAAGGATGAGATTGGAAAAACCTCAACGTGTTTTGGTAATTTGTCTTTAAAAATTTTCAAATTTTCTGCTGCACAAGGCATATCCATTTTGCTTGCCACAACAATTTGTACTTTATCTTGCAAGCTAATATCGTATCGACTCAATTCCTCGTTTATTTTTTCATAATCATCATAAGGGTCACGTTCTTCCATACTAGCCATATCTACCATATGTACAATGACTCGCGTACGCTCGACGTGCTGTAAAAATTGATGACCCAAACCTGTCCCTTCATGCGCACCTTCAATTAATCCTGGTAAATCAGCCATTACAAAACTACGACCATCCTCTGAACTAACAACACCTAAATTAGGTGCAAGCGTTGTAAAAGGATAATCAGCTATCTTTGGTTTTGCAGCGCTAACGACTGACAACAATGTTGATTTTCCCACACTCGGAAATCCAACTAGCCCAACATCGGCTAAAACTTTCAACTCTACTTTAATATTTCTTTCTTGACCAGGTTCTCCATTTTCAGATAAATTAGGTGCTGGATTTCTCGCTGTTGCAAAGCGAATATTCCCTTTTCCGCCTTTACCACCATTTGCAATAACAGCCTTCTGTCCGTGAACAGTTAAATCAGCAAGTACTTGATTTGTATCTTCATCATATAATGTCGTACCAGGTGGACATGGAATAAGATAAGCATTTGCGTTTTTGCCATGCTTTCCTTTACTCATACCATTTTCTCCACGTTCCGCTTTAAAATGACGATTATACCGGAAATCCATTAATGTATTTAATCCTTCATCCACGATAAATACAATATCTCCACCATGACCACCATCTCCGCCAGAAGGGCCACCCTTAGGAACATATTTTTCACGATGAAAGGAGGCCATACCATTTCCTCCATCACCTGCTTTTACGTATATACTCACTTGATCGACAAACATGACTCCACCTCCTTTTTATGACGAAAACTCCAATCTGCATTAGATTGGAGTTTGATATTACTATTAAGCTTCTACCGTTTCCGATTGTGGAAGAATACTAACACTTTTGCGATTTTTACCGTGCTTTTCAAATTTAACTACACCATCTACTTTCGCAAATAACGTATCATCTCCACCAATTCCTACATTTGCACCAGGATAGATTTTTGTACCACGTTGGCGATATAAAATCGATCCACCTGTAACAAATTGACCATCTGCACGTTTGGAACCTAAACGTTTCGCATGAGAGTCACGACCATTCCTTGTACTCCCAGCACCCTTTTTCTGGGCGAAAAACTGTAAATCAAGTTTAAGCATCTTGAAGACACCTCCTGTTTCTATTGGATTTGAATAAATTCATGATATTCTTGTTCAATTGTCTTCAAAGAAACAACCATCGCTTTTAAAATTGTTTGAATCGTTTGAATTGATGTAGATTCATCAGGCAGTTCAACATAAAGATAACCACCATCGTCACCCTGCTCTATTTTTGGGTTTATGTTGCCAATTTCCATTAGCGCATTAACTGACCCAAATGAAATAGCAGATACTGCAGCGCAAACTAAATCATATCCATAAGGACCACTATCTGCATGTCCTGAAATTTCAAAAGCCTTAATTGTTTCATTATTTTTAAAGATTATAACATCAATCATATCCGTTAATCCTATTGATTAATTTTTTCAATAACTATTTTTGTATAAGGTTGACGATGTCCTTGTTTACGGCTGTAGTTCTTTTTACGTTTAAATTTAATAACAGAGATTTTCTTTTCACGTCCCTGTTTTTCAACTTTAGCCTCAACAGTAGCTCCTTCAACATAAGGAGAGCCAACTTTAACATCATCTCCGCCTACGAACAATACTTTATCAAAAGTTACTTTTTCATCAGCTGCTGCGTCTACCTTTTCAACGTAAATCGCTTCGCCTTCTTGAACTTTGACTTGTTTGCCACCTGTTTCGATAATTGCATACATTTTTTCTGCACCTCCTGTTATACTCAGACTCGCCATGCAGGTACTTTGAAACAAAGATTTTAACCTGTTCTGTGCGGTTGTAGCTTGGTGCTACAAGTAAATAACATAAAAATAATAGCATGTATCTATATAAAATGTCAAGAAATGATGTTTTATTAAATTTAATTATCTTAAGTCAATTTCATAAATGGGTTTATATTACTTTTATGATTTGACCTACGGATTCTTGTATTTTCCCTTTATTAAAATAATAATCTAAAGCTTCCGTTTCAGATAGTGAATATGTACTCTCTTTTAACTTAATTTCATGTTCGCGTGTCCTTTTAAATAATGAAAATACATCCATAAGTGTATAAGAATGATCAACAAAAAGAATTTCTATCTCCGGCATCTTCATCCTTTGGAGTAAAAATCGCATGAATATATAAGGATGTTGTCGCCATTGTTGATAATTTTCCCACATTAAAAATAGTAGTAGTAATACAGCAGTTAATGTAAAAGGATTAAAAAACAAAAATAAAACCAACAGTATGCATGCCAAAAGTGAAAACCTATATGTATACTGATGCGCTTTTTTATATGGGAGAAATAAAGATAATATATAAAATAATAACTTACCACCATCTAACGGATATATCGGTAGCAAATTAAATAAAAGAAGTAACCAATTAAAATAAAATGCAGTTTGTACTAGAGAAGTTGGAATAATATCAATATATGAACAACCGTATATGACAGCAAACATCCATATATGTTGTAACGGACCAGCCACCGTCACAATGATGTCTTCTTTAATCGGCCGATTCGTTGCTTCTGTTGTTTTCATCACGCCTCCAAAAACCCATAATACAATGGATTGGATATGCCATTGATAATGGTTCGCTAGCGTATAATGTCCTATTTCATGTATAAGAATAATAGCAAATAATATAAACAACTGCACAAATGTACCAGTGAATAAAGAAAGGACAATTAGTAATAGGAAAAGTGGGTGAATATGTAGTTTTTTAAGGAAGGTCATCAACTGGAATCACCTGTGCTGGATCAACATATTCTTTATCTTTTTCAATAGAAAAGTATACAACTTCACTCTCTTCTGATGGTTTGAAGCTTCCAATCCGCTGATTTGCTTCTATGATTTGATATCCATGAACATCGATTGCACTTAAATGTCCATATGTTGTATTGCTCCCATCTGCATGTTGAATAGTCACCGTTTTACCCGTCTTTTGATCTTTACCAGCAAAAATAACAATCCCTTCGTCCAGAGCAGTTACGACAGATTTCTTCGGTGGAGAAATCATGATGCCTTCACCGTTTTTATGAAATGTTTCTACTACTTGTCCCGTAACAGGCAATAGATAATTCTCATTTTCTGCTTTAGGCACACTTCCTTGAGGCGCAATAGAAAGCGGTGTACCTCCTAATGTAGATTCATACCAAGACTTTGCACGAGCAAACGGAAAGTCATCTTCGAGTTGACCTACAACCCATTCTTTTGCTGGTTGTAAACGACTATGCTCACTCGTTATTATAAAAACTGATAAAATAAAAAATACAACACACATAGATATTTTAAGGGTCATATTAGGCATGATACGTTGTGACTTTGTTTTATTGGATGAGTTGATTTGATTATAATTCGGATATCCAAATCCATGTTTCTCCTCTTCTTGGATAGAAGGATAAATTCTTTGTTGCTGTTTGTTTTTATAAAGTTGTTCTCTTTGTTTTTTCCTCTGTTTAATTGTTCGTCTTACTTGGCGGACTCCCCTTGTCATTCATCTCAACCTCTTTTCCCATTTTGTAAATGGTTATGTTTAATAAAAGGATTATATGAATAGTCCGCCATTTAATCAGGAAAAACATAAAAAAACCACCGATATCAGTTAAGATTCGATGATTTTTTAATCATTTAAGAACGTTTGCTAAAAAAGCTTTTTACTTTTTGAAATAATCCCTTTGTTTCTTCTAGAGATTGCAAAGGAACTGTTTCTCCTAAGATTCTTCTTGCAATATTCCGATATGCGATGGATGCTTTATTATCAGTAGACATGGCAATCGGTTCACCGCTATTGGATGCTTTAATTACACGATCACTGTCAATAACAATACCTAATAGATCAATAGATAATACTTGAAGAATGTCGTCTATCGAAAGCATGTCCCCTTCTTCCATCATATGGTTACGAATTCGATTAATCACAATTCTTGGTCGCTCTATTTCCTGCTGTTCAATCAAACCAATAATTCGGTCAGCATCCCTTACACTGGATTTCTCTGGAGTTGTAACGATAATTGCGTGATCTGCACCAGCAATTGCATTTTGAAAACCTTGCTCAATCCCTGCAGGACAATCGATAACGATATAATCATAGTCTTGTTTTAATTCTTGAACAATGTCTAACATACCTTCTTTCGTTACTGCAGACTTATCACTTGTTTGTGCAGCGGGCAGTAATGAAAGGGATTCAAACCGTTTATCTTGAATGAGTGCTTGTTTTAATTGACATCTTTCTTGGATAACATCGACAATATCGTAAATGATACGATTTTCCAACCCCATGACTACATCTAAATTCCGAAGTCCAATATCAGTATCAATCAAGCATACTTTTTGGTTCATAAGTGCTAAAGCTGTTCCGACATTAGCTGTTGTAGTCGTTTTACCTACACCACCTTTACCGGAAGTAATAACAATTGCTTCACCCATTTGTCATTCTCCTTTCTATTGCACGTTCTTGTTTAAGTATGTACGGCAATACTTGCAGTCGATCAATGACAATTTTCTCATTTGATTTATCCAAATAACCGCACTCCATATAAACACCTGATGCTTCATAGTCCGGTGCACGACTAATATATTTAGCAATTCTTAGCTGTGTAGGGTTCATATAAGAAGCAGCAATCACTGCCTTTTCATCACCATATACGCCTGCATGTGCAATACCGTTTAAATGACCTAGTACGTAAATGCTTCCAGTTGCTTTTACCTGTCCGCCCGGATTAACATCACCAACCAATAGAAGATCACCAGTTACTTCTACTACCTGCCCTGAACGAACAATTTGTGTTATTCGTTTCACTTCACTTTTTTCCAACCATTGTTCTGCTTCCTTTTTTCCGATAACTTCACTTTCATATTTATCAATAATAAATTGTTGATCATGTTCTATAATCTGCTTTAATGTTTCTCTTTGTTCATCATGAAGATATCGATAGCCAAGGTTTAGAATGACTGAAGCTTGTTCATCCTTATGTAAATGTTGATCTGAAGCAGTCAAAGTAGTCTGAATCGCCTTTACTAACGTTTGAAAAGAACATTCATCATCCAAGTAAAAAATGAGACCTTCTTTTGTCCCTTTTATAATGACTCTTTGTTCTGATTGTGATTCCTTCATCTATATTCACCCCGTTCTAAGTCTATCATCTTTCGAGCTGCTCTTGTCGATATTGACGCAATTTCCCAGCAGTCAATCCATAAAGCGGCAAAAGAAAAATCATATTGGCAATCATTGTCGGGATGAAACGATATAAGAAGAAATTATAAAACGTTAGTTGTACGGTGCCGACAATTGAAAAAACAAAAAATAGTAAAACCTCGATAACAAATAGACTAAATATCGAAATAATGATGACCATATAAACATTCGTTTGTAATAAACGTTTCGCAATATGCAATAAATATAATGTCATAGGATAAATGAACATATAGACACCAAGCACACCTGTGTAAACAACATCAGTCAATAACCCAAAACAAATACCATAAATAATAGCGAAGAATGTTTCTTCAGTGTCATACAATAGCGATATAAGTATTAAAAACATGAATACCCAGTGTACGGCAATAAGCATATGTTCAGATGATAGTGAAGGAGGCAACAAATAAATCGCCACCCCCTCCATTACAAAGAGAATGAACAAAATGAGCGGAAGTAGGAGTCGCTTCATTCTCCATCCTCCCCACTTGCTTCATCACCATCAGCATCATCTAAATTACGATTAACAACAATAACTTTATTTAAATCAAATAAATCTGCTGATAATTTAACATATGCTGTTTGCGTAAGCCCATATTGATCTGGAACAATTTCTTCAATCTCTCCTATTGGCAGACCATCTGGGAATAAACCGCCAAGATTAGAGGATACAACGAGATCTCCTTCTTCAATTTCCCCAATATCTGATTCTTCAAGTACGGTGAAGATAAGCTTTTCTTTATCTGTATCATAACCTTCAATTAAACCAAAAATATTGTCTTTATCTTTTTTGAACACTGTTGCAGAAACTCGGTTTAACTGGTCGAAGCCAGTAATAAGTTGAACCTTTGCAGTTGATGGAGATACAAATGAAACCTTTCCAATCATTCCATCAGCCGTCATAACCGCCATATTCTTTTCTACCCCATGTCTTGAACCCCGGTTAATTGTTATTTGATCAATCCAACGTTCAGGTGAACGAGCTATTACACTTGATACAATCGGCTCAAAATCGCGAGCTGATTCTTCAATATCCATTATTTGTTGTAATTCTTCATTCTCTTTTTCTGCTTCTTGCAAATCATAAACAACGGTTTTATATTCCGATAACTTTTCCCTTAAAAGCTTATTCTCTTCATACGTATGTTTCATTTCTTTAACATCCGTTATCTTTTCAGACACATAGGTAATCGGCTGATTAACAATGTACTGAACCCAGCCGACAGAATCCATTAAGAACTTCTCTGGCGTCGTTAAATCGTCACGGTCTGTTAAAGAATAACCGACTAATAAAACTAATAGAATGATCCCCAATAATAAAATAAATAATGATTTTTTTCTAAAAAATGACATGTACGCACCTTCTTATTCCATTGTTGTGCGGACAGCTACGTTTGGTTGATTTTTAAAATGTTGTATATAATCAAGTGATTTTCCAGTTCCTTCTGCAACACTTTGTAATGGATTATCAGCTATGAAAACTGGAATTTCTGTTTCGTCACTAATCACTTTATCCATATTTTTCAATAAAGCTCCGCCTCCTGAAATAACAATACCACGATTCATCACGTCGGCAGATAATTCTGGTGGTGTTTTTTCCAGTGTAGCCTTCACTGCATGCACAATTTTTTCTACACTTTCACTTAATGCACTAGTAATTTCATCACTAGTAATTGTCATTGTTTCTGGAAGTCCAGTTAATAAATTACGGCCGCGTATATCCATTTCCTGTTTTTCAACAGCAGTAGCTGACCCTATTTCTGTTTTAATCTCCTCTGCCGTTCTATCACCAATCATTAAGTTATATGTTTTACGAACATATGCAGTAATGGAGTCGTCCAAATTATTCCCTGCTACTTTGATGGATCGACTAGTGACAATACCACCTAATGAAATAACAGCCACTTCTGTTGTTCCTCCACCAATATCTACTATCATACTTCCTGTTGGTTCCCAAACAGGTAAGTCTGCACCAATGGCTGCTGCAAAAGGTTCTGCAATTGGAAATGCCTCTTTTGCGCCTGCTAGTCTAGTTGCATCAAGCACTGCTCTTTCTTCTACTTTAGTAATACCTGATGGAACACATACAACAATATTAGGCTTGGTATTAAAGACAGATTGTTTACTTCTTGCTTTCTTTATATAATATTTTAACATAGTCGCTGTCGTATCATAATCAGCAATTACGCCATCCTTCATCGGACGTACTACAGTAATATTACCTGGTGTTCTTCCAATCATATTACGTGCATCGTTTCCGACAGCCGTTATATCCCCGTTTTCGTTATTCACAGCAACTACTGAAGGCTCGCTAACAACGACACCTTTTCCTTTTAAACAAACTAATGTATTAGCAGTACCTAAATCAATTCCTAAATCATGAGATAATTTTAACATTGACAAAACAATCTTCCTTTCTGATTCCGATTAATAATCCTGTTTATTTAAAGATATTTCATTTTTTGCATTATATAGCAAACCACAAACTTAGCAAATATCAAAGTTACTAAGTATCCTGAAATAACCATCATGAAAAAGACGTCGATTCTTATCCATTAATCTATAAAGAACGACGCTTATTATTCATATTATTTATTATACGAAAAAAATGCAAAAAATGATAGGATTACCTTTATATAATTTAAATCGTTTAGAATATTGATTTGTACAATGTTAAGCTCCATTATCAGTAAAAATGAACTTTACAAAATGATTAATAATTTATTTTAAATTAGTTACTGCAATTAGTTTGTGAATAATGAATGTTACTTTTTTCGACATAAAATGAAATCAAGTATGAATTACGGAACAAATGAATAGAAAGTAGCATTGCTGTAGATGTGAAGAATTGAAACAAGAAGTTCATATACACGCTCATTTTACAAATAGCCTTTTTCTTTTAATGAAGTATATCGATGGTTACCAATTACGAGGTGATCTAATAATTCGATACCCATTATTTTTCCCGCTTCAACGAGACGTCGTGTTACGTGTATATCTTCTTGGGATGGGGAAGGATCTCCTGAGGGGTGATTGTGTGCACAAACAATGGATGCAGCTGACCGTTTGACTGCCTCCCGGAAGATTTCTCTTGGATGAACAATACTAGCGTTAAGACTGCCAACAAATATTGTTTTCCGATGAATCACTTGGTTCTTTGTATTTAGAAATAAAACCACAAGATGCTCCTGCTTTAAACTCCTCATTTCCTCCATTACATAATCAGCACCATCTTCAGGAGAACGAATTATATAACCTTCATCAGGTTTAAATTGATGAATTCGTTTCCCTATTTCCAACGCCGCAAGTAATGTTACGCCCTTTGCTATTCCAATTCCTTTAATGGACGTTAGCTCTTCAATCGTTGCTTCCCCCATTAGTTTTAAACCATCAAACGACATTAAAACCCTATTAGATACATCCATCACACTTTCTTTCTGCGTACCACTTGCTAGTAATATAGCTAGTAGCTCTTGGTTGGATAAATGTGTCGCCCCATATTGTATCAGACGTTCACGTGGTCGTTCTTTTTTTGGTACATCACGCATTTTTATTGATGAAAATTCCATTAATCCTTCCTCCTTTAATATCTATATCATAAAAGGATTTGTCAGTAATAGCGAATCACGATTTTTCTTTTTTCATTGTACATTCATGATCAAAAAAGGAATTTCACCATATAAAAAAGGATTTTTAGTAATCATTTTTGGTTTGTACAATCAAAAAATTTTATTTTGAATCTTTATTTACATAGTTTTCATACATATACATTGATTCTAATAAAATTTCTTGTTCATCTTTTTCCTCTGATTGTATTAATTTTATCAATTGTTTTTGTAATGGTTGCAAGTCCTGTGAAATTTCATCACTATTGTCTTTTATAAAACTTGTAAGGGCTTGTTTATTTTGATCTTCTAATGATTGGTTCCAAGCCGAAAGGAATGCATCTAAGTATGTTGCAGCTTGCGTCTGTATATCCTGTTCAGCAGTTTTCACCTCCCACTTTTTAACAAATACATCGAAATCTTCATCTTGCATTTCATTAGCTAATTTTTTAATCTCGTCTTTACTTACGCTAATTCCTGTTAACAGATAAATTTCTTGTTCCTTTTTCCATATCACATTTGAATAGCCTGCTTCTTTAAATAACTCAATTCGTTCTTTAGCATTTGCTTCCTCACTAAAAACACCTGCTTGTACAACATAAAAAGATATTGGTTCAGGCGAGTGAGTTGTTAAATTTGTATCTCCTTGTTGATTGGATACATCAACTGTTTGTTTAGTAGATTCAATTGTCATGCCGCTATCTTTATCAGCCATTTGTAAACTTATTACTCCAAATATAGATCCAATAATCAAAGACATGATAATAGAAAGTATGATTGCTTTTCCTTTTCTCGACAGTCCATTTGATAGTGACTTTTTAAGTTTCTGGATATCTATCCTACGATTATTTAACATAAGTAAATCACCTTTTTGTCATAGATTATGACAACTCTATCACGAATATCATGCGAAACAAGAAAACTTTTGTCATCTATCATTAGACAATATTAGCAATATTTCTCCAATATATAAGCGCGAACCATCGTAATAAAATGCAAAGAACCAGTGATATAATAATTTGTTGTTCCTGAAGTGTCACGCATAAAAGTATCAATAGTTTCTTGCCAATTATAAGCGATATTCACTTGACTTTGTTTTAACAGTGAAGTTAATGCAGGTATCGTTGCAGCACGTTCATGGGCGAAAGTTGTTACTGTCAACACATCAAAGTAATCTTTAAGTAAAAACATCATTTGATCGAGTTGCTTATCTTTAAAACCAGCAAAAAGTAACTGTTTATTAGGTGCTTTATCTGTCTGTTCTATTGTTTTTATAAAGGATTCTACACCTGCAGGATTGTGAGCAGAATCGAGAATAATATTTGGATTTGCATGAATTTGTTCAAATCGACCTGGTAAAAATGTATGCGTAAAAGCTTTTAATATAAAATCTAAATTTAAGGTAAAATGAAGTTGTTGTTTCATTAATTGAAGAGACGTAAATGCTACTGCAGCATTATCTAGTTGGTGTACCCCATCTAAGCCTACGTGTAATGACGTAGGATGAATGTTCAAGACTTCGGATTTGTAAACTTGGTTTTTGAGACAAAAATTTACATTCTGTTGATATAGTGTTGCTTTTTTTTCTTCAGCTTCCTTCCTTATCACTTCTTCAGCTTGTTTACTAAGTATTCCAGTAACAACAGGAATATTGGGTTTGATAATACCTGCTTTATGGGATGCTATTTCCGCTATAGAATCTCCTAGAAACTGTGTATGATCGTATGCAATATTTGTAATTATAGAAAGTATTGGCTTGAAACAATTTGTTGTATCGTACCTTCCACCCATCCCCGTTTCAATGAGTGCAATATC
>Ga0079225_10001100_pt1 | contig 15041 bp, 14 predicted proteins | sample Poulit2012_FD_76344 | JGI IMG/M metagenome (GOLD analysis project Ga0079225, IMG submission 76344) | Agricultural soil microbial communities from Georgia to study Nitrogen management - Poultry litter 2012 | ecosystem: Environmental > Terrestrial > Soil > Agricultural land | place: USA: Georgia... | reverse complement strand
CGCGAGCGTGCGGCAGTGTATGACGGGCACGTCGACGCCGGCCCGACCCTCACCGGGTGGCGGGTGCGGGCGGTGCTGCGGTGGACGGAGGAGGACACGTGAGCATCCGGGTGCTGCTGGCGGACGACCAGGCGCTGCTGCGCATGGGCTTCCGCCTCGTCCTGGACGCCGAGGACGACCTCGAGGTGGTCGGCGAGGCGGCGGACGGTCAGGCGGCGGTGTCGATGGCCTCGGCGCTGCGGCCCGACGTCGTGCTCATGGACGTGCGCATGCCGCGGATGAACGGCATCGAGGCGACCGAGCGGATCGTCGCGACGGTGCCGCAGAGCCGGGTGCTCATCCTCACCACCTTCGACCTCGACGAGTACGCCTTCTCCGGCCTGCGTGCCGGGGCGAGCGGGTTCCTCCTCAAGGACACCCCGCCCGAGGCGCTCGTCACCGCGATCCGCACCGTCGCCAGCGGCGATGCCGTCGTCTCCCCGCGGATCACCCGGCGGATGCTCGAGCTCTTCGGGGAGCGGCTGCCCGCCCCGGCCGAGGAGCAGACCGCCGGGCCGGACGACGCGGCCCTGGCGGGTCTGACGGCACGTGAGCGCGAGGTGCTCGAGCTCGTCGCCGAGGGCCTGTCGAACGGGGAGATCGCCGAGCGGCTCGTCGTCTCCGAGGCGACGGTCAAGACGCACGTCGGAAAGGTGCTGGCCAAGCTCGACCTGCGCGACCGGGTGCAGGCGGTGATCTTCGCCTACGAGTCGGGGCTGGTCCAGCCCGGCTGACCGGGCCCGAGCCTCACTCCGCGGCGGCCGAGGGCGAGGGCTGCTTGTTCTGGTTGCCGGTGGCGGCGGCGACGAAGGAGGCCCGGGGGCTCTGCAGCGACCCGAGGGCGACGAGCTCGCGGCGGAAGAACAGCGCCGTCGTCCAGTCCAGGACGATACGGACCTTGCGGTTGAGGGTCGGCATCGCCCACATGTGGTACGTGCGGTGCATGAACCAGGCGGCCGGGCCGCGCAGCTTGAGCCCGCCGATGTTCGCCACGCCCTTGCCGAGCCCCAGCGAGGCGACCGTGCCGAGGTTCTTGTGCCGGTACTCCTCCAGCGGCTGTCCGCGCAGCTCGCGGACGAGGTTCTTGGCCAGGTGCTTGGCCTGCCGCACCGCGTGCTGCGCCGTCGGGCCGGTGGTGGCGCCGGGCTCCTCGGAGGTGAGGTCGGGGACGGCGGCGCAGTCGCCGGCGGCCCAGGCACCGGGCACGACGCCGTCGTCGCCGGCGACCTGGAGGGTGGGCAGGGTGCGGACGCGGCCGCGCTCGTCGAGCGGGAGGTCGGAGCGGGCCAGCACGGGGTTGGCCTTGACCCCGGCGGTCCACACGACGGTGTCCGCCTCGAACTCCTCACCGGTGGAGAGCTTGATGTGCCCGTCGACGCAGGACTCGAGGAAGGTGTTGAGGTGAATCTCGATGCCGCGGGCGCGCAGCTGCTCGATGGCGTAGCCGCCGAGCTCCTCCCCCACCTCGGGCAGGATCCGGCCGGCGCCCTCGACGAGGACGAAGCGCATGTCCTCGCGGCGGATGCCGTCGAACATCTTGGCCGCGTCGCGGGCCATGTCCTCGATCTCGCCGAGCGCCTCGATGCCGGCGAAGCCCCCGCCGACGAAGACGAAGGTGAGCTTGCGGCGGCGCAGCTCGGGGTCCCAGGTGGAGGCGGCGACGTCCATCTTGCCGAGCACCTGGTTGCGCAGCGCGGTGGCCTCCTCGACCTGCTTGAAGCCGATGCCGAACTCGGCCAGCCCGGGGATGGGCAGCGTCCGGGCCACCGACCCCAGGCCGATGACGAGGTGGTCGTAGGAGAGCTCGTAGCTCTCCCCCTCCTCGACGGGCTCGACGACCACGCGGCGGTCGGCGTGCCGGATCTGCGACACCGAGCCGGTGATGAGCGTGCAGCCCCTGAGCTCGCGGCGCAGCGGGGCGACGACGTGCCGGGGCTCCAGGTTGCCGGCCGCGGCTTCCGGCAGGAAGGGCTGGTAGGTCATGTAGGAGCGCGGGTCGACGATGGCGATCTCCACCTCGTCGCGCCCCATCTGCTTGCGCAGCCCCAGCGCGGTGTACAGGCCGATGTACCCGCCCCCGAGGAGCAGGATCCGGGTGGTGCGGCGCGGACGGAGACCGGCGGACGGAGCGCTCATACCAGCGATCGTATGGTGCCGGTGCCCGGACCGCGCGACGCGGAGGGGCGCTGAGAGGGACGCCACCCGGGGCTAGATGAACTCCTCGGCCGCATCGTCGTCATCGTCGGTGGGCCAGGGCAGCCGCGCCCGCAACTTCTCCTGGGAGGTCTCGTAGGCGGCCAGCAGCTCTTCGCGCCACGACCGCACGCGCTTCGCGGGAAGCGTCACACTCATCGTTCTCACCATCCTTCACGGGTCCGCCCACCCGTTCGGAGTGCCCCAAGTCTTGTCGACCGTGCCGTGCGACGCATCCGCCGGGAGCGCGAAGCGGGGTGGACCAAAGAAGGAAACTGGTCACCGCGGTGACCGGCACCTTCGTGTCACCTCTAGGTATCGGCCGGGGGCCACGGTCGTTGAGGAGCTCGGATCGCGATCAAGGTCTTCGACGCAGTACAGCGGTCACCCGTTGCTGTGAGATGAACCAGTGCTCGACATCTGGGTCGATCTCCGCGAGGACGGCACGCATGTCCTGGAACTGCCTCCGAACCACGCCGGTGCGTAGAAGCGGCTCGAGGTGAGCCACGCGGTTCCGAAGCTGGTATATGCCATGGACGGAACGCCGCAGCTCATCGGGCGATCGCTGAAGATGTGGAAAAGCGTTGTGCAGCGCTTGGCGCCAAAGCAACTGACGCCCCGGATCACGATCTGGCAGTAGAAAGCGCCAGGTGCCGAAGGACAGTTGCGCCAAGAGGTCAGCGTGCGCGAGAGGACGCTTGTGCCGTCTGATTGCGCGCTCCGCCCGTTGCCGGGCGTTCTCGAGTTCCTGTTCACGAACCAGCCGACGCAGGAGCGGCGCTGGCGTCATGAGCCAATCGCGTGACAGCGGCTCCCCAGTCTCACCGTCCGCCTGGAGCGCATTCCATGTGCAGAGTTGCGAATCGATCGCATTGCGGAGGACGACCTCTACCACGTGGAGCGCTTGGTACACCGCCCCAGAGAGCTCGATGTTCCATTGGTACAGACGAATCGCCCGCCGCTCGACGCCATTGCACGCAACGAGGTACGGCGCCAGACGCGCACGGGCGAGATGCGGCTCCAGCGCTTCGTAGAGGCTTCGCCCATCGACAGTTTCCGACACGTCCTGTAGGCTACTGAGCCGAAAGCAGGGGCAGGTCTCCCTGTTAGACCTTCACCATGGGCCCGCCGGCAGCACGCCGGTCGGGCCCATGGCATCTTCAGTGCAGTACCTGTCCTCGTGCCCCCAGCGGGACTCGAACCCGCACTGAGCCGATTTTAAGTCGGCTGCCTCTGCCAGTTGGGCTATGGGGGCAGCGCCGGTGGCGCCCGGTCAATCCTAGGGGCGGGGCCGCCGGGCGGTGCTCAGGCCGGGGAGGCGGTGGCGCGGCAGCGGGCCAGGACGTCGTCGAGCATCGCCTCGGTGAGCCGGCCGGTGAACGTGTTCTGCTGCGAGACGTGGTAGGAGCCGACGAGGCGGACGCCGCGGCCGCCCGGGGTGGTCAGCTCCGCCTCCGCGCCGTGGCCGAACACCGGCCGGGGGCGCGGCACCGCCCAGCCGAGGGCGGCAACCGCCGTGAGCGTCGCCCGCCAGGCGATGCCGCCGAGGGCGAGCACCGCCGTCGTCGTCGGCTCCAGGAGGGTGATCTCCCGTTCCAGCCAGCCGCTGCACGCGGCCCGCTCCTGCGGGGTCGGGGCGTTGCCGGGCGGGGCGCAGCGCACCGCCGGGACGATGCGGGCGCCGGTGAGCTCCAGGCCGTCGTCGGCGGCGACGGAGGTGGGCTGGTTGGCGTACCCGGCCCGGTACAGGGCGGCGAAGATCCAGTCGCCGGACCGGTCGCCGGTGAACAGCCGGCCGGTGCGGTTGGCGCCGTGTGCCGCCGGGGCGAGCCCGACGACGAGGAGGTGGCCGGTCGGGTCGCCGAAACCGGGCGCGGGCCGCCCCCAGTAGGTCTGGTCGGCGAAGGCGCGCCGCTTGACGTCGGCGACGTGCTCCCGCCAGGCGACGAGCCGGGGGCAGGCTCGGCACACACTGGAGCGCGCGTCGAGGGTGGCCAGGTCGCGGCTGCCGGCGGCGAGCCGGCGCACCCCGGCGGCGGAGCGGGCGACGGGCGTCTGCGGCGTGGCCGGGTCCCCCGGCCACCCGCTGCCCGGCGCGACGTACCCCATCAGCGCAGGCTCAGGGCGATGCCGTCGAGGATGTCGTGCTCGCTCGTGCGCACGGTGGTCAGGCCGCCGGCGGCGTCGGACACGAAGGTGACGACCTCGGACCAGATGAGCGCCCCGGCGCCGATGACGTCGACCCGCCCCGGGTGCATGAAGCCGAGGGAGGCGCGCTGGGCACGGGTCGCCCCGAGGAGCGCGGCGCACGAGGCGAGCACGGTCCGGGTGGGCACCTCGGCGCCGTCGATCCGGTCGCGGTCGTACGCGGGCAGGCCCAGCGCGTGCGCGGTGACGGTGGTGACCGACCCGGCGACGCCGACGATGGTGCGCACCTCCTCCAGCGGCAGCTCGGAGTGGACGTGCTCGAGCAGCGTGCGGATGTCCTTGCGGGCGGCCTTGACCTGCTTGCCGGTGGGCGGGTCGGACCGCAGGTGGCGCTCGGTGATGCGCACGCTGCCCATCTTCACCGAGACCCCGGCGCTCGGGACGTCGTCGCCGAGGACGAACTCCGTCGACCCGCCGCCGATGTCGACGACGAGGATCGGGCGCTCCTGCTCGGGCCCGATGACGCTGGCGGCGCCGGCGAAGGACAGGGCCGCCTCCTCCTGGCCGCTGATGACCTCCGGCTCCACCCCGAGGAGCTTGCGGACGCCGGAGACGAACGTGTGCCGGTTCCCGGCGTCGCGGGTGGCCGAGGTGGCGACGAAGCGGGTGGTCTCGACATCGTGGTCCCGGCACACCTGGGCGTAGCGCTCGACTGCGGCGAGGGTGCGCTGGAGTGCGGCGGGGTCGAGCATGCCGGTGCGGTCGACGTCCTGGCCGAGGCGGACGATCTCCTGGGTGCGCAGCACCTCGACGAGCGGGCCGCGGCGCGACACGTCGGCGATGAGCAGGCGGATGGAGTTGGTCCCGCAGTCGATGGCCGCGACGCGGGTCATCGGCCGGCCTCGCCCGCCGTCTCGCAGCTGCAACGGTCCGGGCGCCAGTGCGGGCGCAGCAGCTCCAGCGCCTCGTCACCGAGCGGGTTGACGCCCGGGCCGACGGCGAGGGAGTGCGCGACGAGCACGTGGAGGCACTTGACCCGGGTGGGCATCCCGCCGGCGGACACGCCCTCGATCTCCGGGACCTCGCCGAGCTGGGAGCGCCGCGCGAGGTAGTCCTCGTGGGCCGCGGCGTAGGCGGCGGCGAGGGCCTCGTCGGTGCCGAGCCGCTCGGTCATCTCCTTCATCACGCCCTGGGCCTCCAGGGTGCTCACCGCCCGGACGGCGGGCGGTGCGGTGAGGTAGAAGGTGGTCGGGAAGGGCGTGCCGTCCTCCAGACGGGGGGCGGTGCGTACGACCAGCGGGCGGCCGCAGACGCAGCGGGCCGCGATGTCGACGACTCCGCGGGGCGGGCGGCCGAGCTGCTCGGCCAGGACGTCCAGGTCCGTGGCGGTCACGGAGGTGGGGTGATCGTCGGTCACCGGGCGATTGTCCCCCAGTCCGGCGCCGCGGCGAAACGCTCAGCCCTCCGGCGGGGGCTCCTCACCGACGGCCGCATCGCCGGCCATGGTCACCGACTCCCACAGCGCCAGGTACCAGGGGGCGTCCTCCATCCCCGGCACACCCGACTCCTCCAGCTCGGCCTCGACCTCCTCACCGACGACGGTCTCGGGGTCGACGACCCGGAAGGTCTGCTCACCGGGCATGACGTAGCCGAGCCGGTCGCGGGCCTGGGCCTGGACGAAGGTGTCGTCCTGCCATTGCTCCAGCTCCAGCTCCAGGGCGGCGTTGCGCTCCTCCACCGCCTCGATGTCGGCGCGCAGCTGGCGCAGCTCCTCCTGCTGCTCGACGGCGTGCCGCAGGGTGGGAGCGAGCACGATGAAGGCGACGAGGAGGACGACGAACAGCCCGAGGCTGCGCAGCGTGACCGTCGGGCGCGCGGCGGCCTCCTCGGCGCCGTCGTCGGTGCTGCGGACCACCGGTGCGGACGCGCGCGGAGTGCTGGGCCGGGTGGGTCCGGCGGGTCGCTGCGGCCGGCCGGGGCGGCTGGTGGGACCGGGGCGTCCGGTCGGTCCCGGGCGGGCGGTGGCGCCGGGGCGGCCGGCGGCACCGGGACGGCCCGGGCGGGCCCCCGCCGGGCGCCCGGTCGACGGACGCGCGGCTCCCCCGGTGCCCCGACGACCGTTCGGGCGGCGCGCTGTCATGCCGACCATCGTCCCTCACGGTGCGGGCTGGGTCCGGCAACGCGCCCACGTGAGTCGGGTGTTGGGGCGGGGTGCGTCACCCCACACACACCGGGCGTCCGCTCCGGGCGCGGTACCCGGCAGTGCCCGGGGCCCCCTTCACGCATCGTGCGCCCGCTCCGGGCGCCGGTACCCGGCTGCGCCCGGGCCCCCTACACGTACAGTGCGCCCCCCCGGCCCCCGTACTCCCGGCAGAGCGGGGCACGGTGCAGGAGCGGGCGCACGGAGGAACGGACCGGCCCGGCCCCGCTGCGAGGGCCGGGCCGGTCGCTGTCAGGCCTGGGCGCGCGGGAAGGCCGAGCGGCCGGCGTAGACGCCGGCGTCGTCGAGCTCCTCCTCGATGCGCAGCAGCTGGTTGTACTTGTTGATGCGCTCCCCGCGGGCGGGCGCGCCGGTCTTGATCTGGCCGGCGTTCACCGCGACGGAGAGGTCGGCGATGGTGGTGTCCTCGGTCTCCCCGGAGCGGTGCGAGACCATCGCGGTGAAGCCGTTGCGCTGGGCCAGCGAGACGGCGTCGAGGGTCTCGGTCAGGGTGCCGATCTGGTTGAGCTTGACGAGCAGGGAGTTGGCCGCCTTGAGCTCGATGCCCTTGGCCAGCCGCTCCGGGTTGGTGACGAACAGGTCGTCACCGACGATCTGGGTACGGTCCCCGATGGCGGCGACGAGCTGGGCCCAGCTGTCCCACTCGTCCTCGCTCAGCGGGTCCTCGATGGACACGAGCGGGTAGTCCGAGACGAGCTGCTCGTAGTAGGCGACCATCTCCTCCGGGGTGGTCGCCTTGCCCTCGAACTGGTAGGCGCCGTCCTGGAAGAATTCCGTGGCCGCGACGTCGAGCGCCAGGGCGATGTCCTCCCCCGGCTTGTACCCGGCCTTCTCGATCGCCTCGATGATCAGGTCGAGCGCGGCGCGGTTGGTCTCCAGGTTCGGGGCGAAACCGCCCTCGTCGCCCAGGCCGGTGGCCAGGCCGCGGCCCTTGAGCACCGACTTCAGCGCGTGGTAGGTCTCCGTGCCCCAGCGCAGCGCCTCCTTGTAGGTGGCCGCGCCGACGGGGGCGATCATGAACTCCTGGATGTCGACGTTGGAGTCCGCGTGCGAGCCGCCGTTGAGGATGTTCATCATCGGGACGGGCAGCACGTGGGCGTTGGGGCCGCCGACGTAGCGGAAGAGCGACAGGCCGGCGCTGTCGGCGGCGGCGCGGGCCACGGCGAGGGAGACGCCGAGGATGGCGTTCGCGCCGAGCTTGCCCTTGTTCGGGGTGCCGTCGAGCTCGACGAGGGTCTGGTCGATGATCCGCTGCTCGCTGGCCTCCAGGCCCAGGATCTCGGCGGCGATGTCGTCGACAACGGCGTTCACGGCGTCCTGCACGCCCTTGCCGAGGTAGCGGCTCTTGTCGCCGTCACGGCGCTCGACGGCCTCGAACGCACCGGTCGAGGCACCCGAGGGGACCTCTGCCCGGGCGACGGTGCCGTCGTCGAGCGCGACCTCGACCTCCACGGTGGGGTTGCCACGCGAGTCGAGGATCTCGCGTGCTCCTACGGCCTCGATGCTGGCCACGGATGTCTCCTTCATGTCGACGTGATTTGTCGGGTCCACGATAGTCGCGCCGCGTCCGGAGGCATCGGGACCTCCGTCAGGTGGGCAGCGACTCCAGTCGGCGGAGGTGGGCACGCAGCGCGGCCTCGGCGTCGAGCCCGGCCGCCTCCGCCCGCAGCACGAGGGCCATGAGCTCGCGGCCGAGCGTCCGCTCGTCGGCGGGAGCGGCGGCCACCCCGGGGTCGGTGGTGCCGGCGTCGCCGGTGGTCGGGGATGTCCGGGGAGCGCTGTGGTCCGCGAGGAGGACGTCGTCGGTCACGCCTTCGCGCCGCAGCCGACGGGCGACCTTCTGCGCCCGGGCGAGGGCCGGCAGCGCCCGCGGGATGCCGGCGAGCACGTCCGCGCCGCCGCGTTCGCGCTTCTTGATCTCGTGCCAGGCGGTCTCCACCTCGGCCGCCGAGCGGGCCTCGCCGTCGGCGAAGACGTGCGGGTGGCGCCGGAGGAGCTTGTCGTGGAGCACCCGGGCGACGTCGTCGAGGGAGAAGGGGTCCTCGGGGTGCTCCTCGGCCACCCGGGCGTGGAACACCACCTGCAGGAGCAGGTCGCCCAGCTCGCCGCGCAGGGCGGCACGGTCGTCGGACTCGGCCGCCTCGGCCAGCTCGTAGGCCTCCTCGATGGCGTAGGGCGCCAGTGACCGGTGGGTCTGCTCGGCGTCCCAGGGGCAGCCGCCCGGTGAGCGCAGCCGGTCCATCGCGGCGACGACCGCCGCGAGCGCCTCGCCGGACCGGGCCTGGGTCACTGCCCCGAGACGATCCAGGGCAGCTCGTCGGCGAGCACCTCGCCGGCGGCCGGGTCGAACTCGCCGTACCGCGGGCTGACTTCGATGTCCGCCTCGGCGATCCGGGCGTTGACCTCCTCGATCGCCGCGTTCGCGTCCGGCGCCATCATCATCTGCTGGTTGACGATGACGACCTTCGCCACCTGGATGACGCCGTCGCTGTACTCCTCCGGCGGGGTCTCGCCGGCGGCCTCCAGCTGGCCGTCGAGGAGCTGGGCGGCCTCCTCGTCGGAGGCAGCCACGCCGTAGTCGGCGGCGACCTCGAGGATGGCGGGGGCGACGATGAGAGTGCCGAGCAGCTGGCGCGCCTCGACGGGCTGCCCGACCACGGTGGAGAAGTCGGCGACCGTGCGGGCGAGCTCCTCCTCGGAGATTCGCTGACCGTCCACGACGGCCGCGGCACCGGGGTTCGCCGAACAGCCTCCCAGGGCGAGCCCGGCCAGCAGGGCGGCTGCGGCGATGCCGCGGCTCAGCCTCGTCGATGTCACCGTGATACCTCCCTCGTCGTGCCGGCGGTGCACCGGCCACGGACCATCGTACGGGAGCGGGCGGGTGCCCCGGGCACCCGCGTGTGCCACCCTGGGGCCGACCGGCACACACCGCGAGGGCCCGGATGGGCGGCACGTCAGGGCAGGTACGGGTGCGGCCCGCGACGGCGGAGCGCTGGCCGGACGTCGTCACGGTCATGGGGACCCGAGGCGACCCCGCCGGGTGCTGGTGCCAGTACTACCGGCTGCGCGGCCGGGACTGGGCCGGTGCCTCGGTGCCGCAGCTGCGCGCCGCCCTGCGCGAGCAGGTGAGCTCCGGCCCGGTGCCGCCGGGTGTCCTCGCCTACCGGGACGGGGAGCCGGTGGGGTGGTGCGCGGTGGGGCCCAAGGAGGACGACCCGCGGCTGCTCGCGTCCCCGGTGAGCCGCGGCGAGGTCGCCGGGGTCTGGTCGGTGAGCTGCTTCGTCGTGCGGGTCGGCCACCGACGCCAGGGCGTGGCCCGGGCGCTGCTCGACGGCGCCGTCGAGCTCGCGCGGCGCCATGGCGCGGCCGTGGTCGAGGCCTACCCGGTCGACCCGTCCGCCCGGCGCTCGCTCTCCTCCGCCGAGCTCTTCCACGGACCGCTCGGGCTCTTCCTCGACGCGGGCTTCACCGAGGAGGCCCGCCCCTCCCCGGCTCGCGCGGTCGTCCGGCTCCCCTGCGGCTAGCGCAGGTCGTGGTCGGTGGCACCGCAGCTCTCGCAGAAGAGCTGGCGGGTGCGGCTCCAGGCCTCCGCCTCGGGGCAGTAGACCTCGATCCCGTCACGGTCGACGTCGTCCGGGGTGGGCGCGTGGGGCGCGGGTGCCGCCGGTGCTGCCACGGCGTTGGGCCGTTCGGCCAGGACTGCGGTCATGGGGCCTCCTCTCCTCGTCCCCACTGTCACACCGGCCACCGACATCGTCCGTGACGCCACGCCGTCGCCCGCCCAGGAGGGCGGGGACCGGGCCGGACCGGCGCGGACCGCCCGGTGTCTGCCCACAGTCCCCTCCACAGGGTGACGTGGGCTTTCGCCCGTTATCCACAGACCTGTGGGCGAAAGTTGTGGACGGGCGGCCCGCCTACGTCGTCGCCACCTGCGCGGCCGCGGCGACCGACCCGCTGAGCACCGCCTCGATGAGCTCCCCCGCCCACACCAGCAGGGCCGCGTCGTGCAGCGGTTTACCGCCCACCTTCGCCGTCCGCGGGAAGGGCACGAGGATGGTGCGGATCGCCGGCTTGAGCACCGTGCCCGGGTAGAGCCGCTTGAGCCGCAGCTGGGCGGACTCGGGCAGCTCGACCGGCGCGAACCGCACGTACCTGCCCTGCGCGGTGATGTCGGTCAGCCCCACCGCCCGGGCGCGGGTGCGCAGCGCCGCCACCGCGAAGAGCCGCTCGACCTGCTCGGGGATCGGCCCGTACCGGTCGACGAGCTCGGCGCGCACCGCGTCGATCGCGGCGTCGTCGTCCGCGGCGGAGATCTTCGCGTAGGCCTCCAGCCGCAGCCGCTCGTGCTCGATGTACTCGTGCGGGATGTGGGCGTCGACCGGCAGCTCGATCTTGACCTCGGTCTTCTCCTGCTCCTTCTCCCCCCGGAACTCCGCGACGGCGTCGGCGACCATCCGCACGTACAGGTCGAAGCCCACGCCCGCGATGTGCCCGGACTGCTCCCCTCCCAGGAGGTTGCCTGCGCCGCGGATCTCCAGGTCCTTCATCGCCACCTGGATCCCCGCCCCGAGCTCGGTGTGCGAGGCGATGGTGGCGAGCCGGTCGTGGGCGGTCTCGGTGAGCGGCTTCTCCGGGGGGTAGAGGAAGTAGGCGTAGGCACGCTCGCGGCCACGCCCCACCCGTCCGCGCAGCTGGTGCAGCTGGGACAGGCCGAAGGCGTCGGCCCGCTCGACGATGAGGGTGTTGGCGTTGGAGATGTCCAGGCCGGTCTCGACGATCGTCGTGCAGACGAGGACGTCGTACTCCTTGTTCCAGAAGTCCTGGATCACCCGCTCCAGCTGGTGCTCACCCATCTGCCCGTGCGCGACGGCGACCCGCGCCTCGGGCACGAGCTCGGCGAGCTTGGAGGCGGCGCGGTTGATCGAGGAGACCCGGTTGTGGACGTAGAAGACCTGCCCCTCGCGGAGCAGCTCGCGGCGCACCGCGGCGGCCACCTGCTTCTCCTCGTACGGGCCGACGTAGGTGAGGATCGGGTGCCGCTCCTCCGGCGGGGTGGCGAGGGTGGACATCTCCCGGATGCCGGTGATCGCCATCTCCAGTGTGCGCGGGATCGGGGTCGCGCTCATCGCCAGGACGTCGACGTTGGTGCGCAGCTGCTTGAGGGTCTCCTTGTGCTCCACACCGAAGCGCTGCTCCTCGTCGATGATGACCAGACCGAGGTCCTTGAAGCGGACCTCGCCGGTGAGCAGCCGGTGGGTGCCGATGACGACGTCGACCTTCCCGGAGCGCAGCCCCTCCTTGACCTCGGTGGCCTCGGCGTCGCTCTGGAAGCGGGACAGCGCCCGCACCTCGACCGGGAAGCCGGCGTACCGCTCGGAGAAGGTGTCGTAGTGCTGCTGGACGAGCAGCGTCGTCGGGACCAGCACGGCCACCTGCTTGCCGTCCTGGACGGCCTTGAACGCGGCGCGGACGGCGATCTCCGTCTTGCCGTAGCCGACGTCCCCGGAGAGCAGGCGGTCCATGGGCATCTCGCGCTCCATGTCCGCCTTGACCTCCTCGATGGTGACGAGCTGGTCGGGGGTCTCGACGTACGGGAAGGCGTCCTCCAGCTCGCGCTGCCACGGGGTGTCGGGGGAGAAGGCGTGCCCCTTGGTCGAGGCGCGGGCCGCGTACAGCCGGACGAGCTCGGCGGCGATCTCCTTGACCGCCTTGCGCGCCCGGCTCTTCGTCCTGGCCCAGTCGGCCCCGCCCATCTTGTTGACGGTGGGCGCCTCCCCGCCGGAGTACTTCGTCACCTGGTCCAGCGCGTCGGTCGGCACGAAGAGCCGGTCCCCCGGCTGGCCGCGCTTGGAGGAGGCGTACTCGATGACGAGGTACTCGCGGGTGGTGGCGTCCGGCCCGCGGCCCACCGTGCGCTGGACCAGCTCGATGAATCGGCCCACGCCGTGCTGCTCGTGGACGACGTAGTCGCCGGCCTTGAGCGCCAGCGGGTCGACCACGCCGCGGCGGCGCGAGGGCATCTTGCGCATGTCACGGGTCGAGGTGCCGGCGCGGCCGGTGATGTCCGTCTCGGTGACGACGGCGAGCTTGAGGTCGGTGGCGACAAAACCGCGCGGCACGGCCGCCGTCGTGACGAGGACGACGCCGGCGGGCGGCTCCTCCACGACGTCGTCCACCAGTCGGGCAGGGACGTCGGCGTCGGTGAGCTGCTCGACCATGCGGCGGGCGGGCCCGGGGCCCTGGGTGGTGATGAGCAGCCGCCACCGGTCGTGGGTGAGGTCGCGCAGGTCGGCGAGCGCCTTCGGGACGTCACCGCGGTAGGGCTCGACGTCCCGGGCGACGACGGCGGAGGTCTCCGGGGCGTCGTCCTCGGCCTCGGGGGCCGCGTCCGGGGCCGCGGGCATCTCCGCGGAAAGGGTGGTGAGCTCCCACCAGCCCAGGCCGCGTCGGGCGGCGAGCTCGCGGGTGTCCTCCAGGGTGTGGAACGAGGCGGAGCGCAGCTCGAGCGGGGTCTGGCCACCGGCGGCCGCCGAGGCCCAGGCCGCGGCGAGGAACTCCTCGGTGGTGGCGACGAGGTCGTGGGCGCGGCGGCGGATCCGCTCGGGCTCGGACATGAGGACGAGCGCGTCCTCGGGCACGCGGTCGAGCACCGGCTCCATGCCGTCGACGAGGAGCGGCGCGAGGGACTCCATGCCCTCGACGGCGATGCCCTCGCTCAGCCGTTCGAGCATGTCGGCCGCACCGGGCATCCGCTCGATGAGGGCCTTCGCGCGCTCACGGACGGCGTCGGTGAGGAGCAGCTCGCGGGCGGGCGGGGCCCACAGCCCGCGGTCGGCGACGTCGAGGCTGCGCTGGTCGGCGACGGAGAACCACCGGATCTCCTCGACGGTGTCGCCCCAGAACTCGATGCGCATCGGGTGGTCCTCGGCGGGCGGGAAGACGTCGAGGATGCCGCCGCGGACGGCGAACTGGCCGCGCGCCTCGACCATGTCGACCCGGGTGTAGGCCGCCGCCGCGAGCCCGGCCGCGACGTCCTCCAGGCTGCGCTCGTCCCCGACCTCGAGCTCGACCGGCTCGAGCTCGCCCAGGCCGCTGATGACCGGCTGGAGCAGTGCCCGCACCGGCATGACGAGCACCCGGACCGCGCCGGCGCGTCCGTCCTTGCCGGGGTGCGCGAGCCGCCGGAAGACGGCGATCCGCCGGGCCACCGTGTCGCTGCGCGGGGAGAGCCGCTCGTGCGGGAGCGTCTCCCACGCCGGCAGCACCGCGACGTCGTCCTCGGGCAGGAAGTTGCGCAGCGCGGCAGCGGCGTCGTCGGCCTCCCGACCGGTCGCGGTGACGACCACGACGGGACGCGCGCCCCCGCCGAAGTCGGGGCTGGTGATCGCCGAGACGAGGGCGGCGCGCACCCCGAGCGGGACGCTCACCGTGCGCTCGCCGCCGTGCGCGGCGGCGGAGACGGCCTGGGCGAAGGCGGGGTCGGCGAGGAGCGGCGGGATGAGTCCGGTGAGTCGCATGAGTCCTGGGGCAGCTGGGCAGCACAAGCGCCCCGCGTCCTGCAGGCAGGGGCGGGGACCACGCGATTCTACGGCGCACCGCCGGGGCGCCGCGCGGGCGGCTCCGGGCTGACGAGCGCTGTGGGCTGCGGCACACTGACCGGATGGCCCGGTATGTAGAGCTCCATCCTCAGGACCCGCAGCCCCGGCGGCTGTCGCAGGTCGTCGACGTCCTGCGCGACGGCGGGCTCATCGCCTACCCCACCGACTCCGGGTACGCGCTCGGGGCGCGGCTGGGCAGCAAGGACGCGATCGACCGGATCCGGGCGATCCGGCGGCTCGACGACAAGCACCACTTCACGCTCATGTGCGCGACGCTGGCGCAGGCGGGCAGCTTCGTCATCCTCGACAATGCCGCGTTCCGGCTGGTGAAGTCGCTGACGCCCGGCCCGTACACGTTCATCGTCAAGGGCACGAAGGACGTTCCGCGGATGATGCTCCAGCCGCGCAAGCTCACCGTCGGGGTGCGCGTGCCCGACCACCGCGTCGCGCTGGCGATCCTCGCCGAGCTGGGCGAGCCGATGCTCACCTCCACCCTCATCCTCCCCGGCACGGAGGAGCCGATGTCGGAGGGGTGGGTCGTCGACGACGAGGTCGGTCACCTGGTCGACGTCGTCGTCGAGGCGCCGGTGGCCTCGGTCGAGCCGACCACCGTCGTCGACCTCACGTCCGGTGCACCCGAGGTGGTGCGCGAGGGGGCGGGCGACACGTCCCGCTTCGGGTGAGGGACGGGCCGGTCCGGGGCGGCCGGCGCGGGCGCCGCCGAGGCCGCCGTCAGCCCGGGCCGGCCCGGTGCCGTCAGCTCGGGCGCGGTGCGGGTGCGGTGGGCGGCCGAGTCACCGTCAGACCGTGTGCAGCTGGTGCTGCGCCTTCTCCAGCCCCTT
>Ga0079225_10001099_pt1 | contig 15044 bp, 14 predicted proteins | sample Poulit2012_FD_76344 | JGI IMG/M metagenome (GOLD analysis project Ga0079225, IMG submission 76344) | Agricultural soil microbial communities from Georgia to study Nitrogen management - Poultry litter 2012 | ecosystem: Environmental > Terrestrial > Soil > Agricultural land | place: USA: Georgia... | reverse complement strand
GTCAACGTCCCGCCCGGTCCGCACGCCTCGGACCCGGTGTGCGGCGAGGTGCTCCAGGCGCTGCCCGGGGTGCTCGCCGACGGCGAGGAGCGGTCGATCACCAGCCAGGCGACGGCGGCGTGGGGCGAGCCGCCGATCACGCTGCGCTGCGGCGTCGAGGTGCCGGGACCGAGCACCGAGCGGTGCATCACCGTGGAGTCCGGCGAGACCTCGGTGGACTGGCTCGCGCTGGAGAGCGACGACGAGCTCGTCCCCGAGCACGGCCGGCGAGACAGCGGCGCCTGGACCTTCATCACCTACGGCCGGGTACCCGCGGTGGAGGTGGTCGTGCCGGCCGAGCGCGGCGGGGACCAGCCCACCGCGGTGCTCGTCGAGCTCGCCTCGGCGGTGGAGCGCACTGCCGTCGAGCGGGAGTGCGTGGGCGTCGACGACGTGTACTGAGACCGCCGGAGGGGACCTTTCGCCCGGTTTTCCGGGCGGGACCGTGGTTACGGTCGAAGGAGAGTCCCCTACTGGAACGGAGGTCTCCCCAATGGACCTGTTGACCCGTAACGACGTGGCAGAGCTGGCCCGAGTCGAAGGAACCGGGGCGTGCGTCTCGGTGTTCCTCCCCACCCACCGGCGCGGCGGCGACACCGACGCCGACGCGCTCATGCTCAAGAACCTGCTCTCCCGGGCGGAGGACGCGCTGGCCGCCGAGGGCCTGCGCCGTCCCGAGATCGACGAGCTGCTCCGGCCCGGGCGCGAGCTGCAGAACGACGCCCTGGCGTGGAGCCACATGAGCGAGGGCCTGGCGCTGTTCCTCTCCACCGACGAGGCCCGCGCCTACCGCGTCCCTCGGGCGCTGCCCACCGCCGTCACCGTGGGTGACCGCTTCGTCTTCGCCCCGCTCCTGCGCCTGCTCGGCGGCCGGGAGCACTACCTCGTCCTCACCCTGAGCCAGGACCAGGTGCGGCTGTTCCAGGGCGGCCGCCACGGTCTGGAGCCGGTCGAGCTGCCCGACGTGCCGAGCAGCGTGGAGGAGGTCGTCACCGTACCCGCCGGCCGCCCCTCCCCCGTGGCCCGGGCGCTCGTCGGCGGCCGCCGGGGCCGGGCCGTGTTCTTCGGCCACGGCGCGAGCGACCCGAAGGAGGACGCCGTCCAGCGCTTCCTGCGCGAGGTCGACGACGGCCTGAAGGACGTGCTGCGCGACCGCGACCTGCCGATGGTGCTCGCCGGGCTGCCGCACACGGTCGCCGCGTTCCGCGAGCTCACCTCCTACCCGCACGTGCTCGAGGAGACGGTGGACCGCCACTGCGACGACCTCAGCGAGCAGGAGCTCCACGAGCTCACCTGGCCGATCATCTCCGGGCTGCGGGACCGTCGCCGGGCCGCCGCACTCTCCCGCCTCCGCGGGCTGCTCGGCACCGGCCTGGCCACGACCGACCCGGCGGCCGTCGAGCGCGCGGCGCGTTCCGGCCGGGTGGCCGAGCTCGTCGTCGACGAGGCCGTGCCGCGCTGGGGCTCCATCACCGAGCCGACGCTCGTCCACCTCGGGACCGACACCGAGTGGGCGGACGCCGAGCTGCTCGACCTCACCGCCCGGGCCACCCTGGCGGCCGGTGGAGAGGTGACCGTGGTTGAGGACGCCGGGCTGCCCGAGGGCATCGGCGCGATCCTGCGCTACTGACGGTCACGGTGGCACCGGGCTGCCCGGTGCCACCGACGTCGCCCGGCAGCGGTCGGGCGCGCTCGCCGCCGCGGCCAGTCGGCCGCTGCCGTGGTCATGGCCGGCCGCCGCGGTCAGTCGGTCGCTGCCGTGGTCATGGCCGGCCGCCGCCGTGGTCAGCCCGCCGCCGTCAGCGCAGTCCGATCGGCCGCTCGAGGGCGAGCTGGACGAGCTCGTCGACCAGCTCGGGGTAGCTCAGCCCGCTGCGCTCCCACATGAGCGGGTACATCGAGTAGGGCGTGAACCCGGGCATGGTGTTGACCTCGTTGATGGTCACCGTGCCGGTGTCACCGACGAAGAAGTCCACGCGCGCCAGCCCCTCGCAGCCGAGCGCCTCGAAGGCCTGCGCCGCGAGCGACCGCACCTGCTCGGTGACCTCCTCGGGCAGGTCGGCCGGGCAGCTGAGCCGGACGTGCTCGGCGTCGATGTACTTGGACTCGAAGTCGTAGAACTCGTGGCCGGTGACCGCGATCTCCCCCGGCAGCGCGGTGCGTGGGGGCGCGTCGCCGCGGCCCTCCAGCACGGCGCACTCGATCTCCCGGCCGGCGACGGCCGCCTCGACGATGACCTTCGGGTCGTGCCGCTGGGCGACGGCGACGGCGGCCTCGAGGTCCTCGAGCCGCTCGACCTTGGAGATGCCGAGGGACGACCCGGCGCGGGCGGGCTTGACGAACACCGGGAAGCCGAGGCTCTCGACGGCGTCCGTCGCTGCGCCGCGGTCGGCGCGCCACTGGCGCGGGGTGATGACGGTGTAGCGCCCCACCGGCAGGCCGTGCCCGGCGAGGACGACCTTCATGTAGTGCTTGTCCATCCCCACCGCCGAGGCGAGCACACCGGAGCCGACGTAGGGGATCTGCGCGAGCTCGAGCAGGCCCTGGAGCGTGCCGTCCTCCCCGAACGGGCCGTGGAGCACCGGGAAGACGACGTCGACCTCGCCCAGGCTGCGCGGCGGGCGGCCGGGCTCGGTGACCGTGAGGTCGCGGCTCGTCTCCGACATCGGCAGGACGACGTCGGCGTCCGCCGGCCGCACCTCGGGCAGCTCCGTCCCGTGGAGGGAGAGCGCCTCCGGGTCGTCCGGCGCGAGGACCCACTGACCCGCGGGCGTAATGCCGATCGGCACGACGTCGTAGCGGTCACGGTCCAGTGCGCGCAGCACACCGGCGGCCGTGGCGCAGCTGATGCCGTGCTCGCCACTGCGGCCGCCGAAGACGAGCGCCAGCCGGATGCGGCGCGAGGGCTGGTCGGGCTGGCTCGAAGCATTCATCGCCCGTGAGACTACCTGCGGGCCCGCTCCGGCTCCGCCGCAACCCGCCGGACCGGGGTGCCGGGCCTCGACATGACCTGGGACCGGGGTCCCCGGCCCTCGACAGACCTCGGACGGGGGGCCGCGGGCCTCGACATAACCTAGGGAGGTGACTGACCAGCACCCCTTCCCCAGCACCCAGCTCACCCCCGCCACCTACGCCGTCGTCGCCGGCCGCCCGGCGCGGGACGACGGCGCACCGGTCAACCCGCCGGTCGTCCTCTCCTCGACCTACGTCGGCCGCGGTGAGGTCCGGCCGGGCGACGCGGTGTACACGCGGCTGGGAACCGAGACGTGGGAGCCGCTGGAGGAGGTGCTCGCCGGTCTGGAGCGCGCCGCGGAGCCGGGCCTGGTCTTCGCCTCGGGCATGGCAGCTGTCAGCGCCGCCCTCGAGCTCACCCGCCCGGGCAGCCGGCTCGTCGTGCCGCGGCACGCCTACCACGCGGCCCTCGTCGCCGCCCACCGCCTCGGGGAGCGCAGCGGCGTGGACGTCGTCGAGGTCGACATCGCCGACACCGACGCGGTCCTCGCCGCGATCGCCGGCGGGCCGACGTCGCTGGTCTGGCTCGAGACACCGACCAACCCGATGCTCGAGATCGCCGACATCCGGGCGGTGAGCGCCGCCGCCCACGCCGCCGGCGCCCTCGTCGTCGTCGACAACACCTTTGCCACCCCGCTCGCACAGCGGCCGCTGGAGCTGGGCGCGGACGTCGTCGTCCACTCGGTGAGCAAGTACCTCGCGGGTCACTCCGACGTCATCCTCGGCGCGGTCCTCACCAGCGCGCGCGAGCTCTACGACGAGCTGCGGCTGCGCCGCGACATCGGCGGGGCGGTGGCCGGGCCGTGGGAGACCTGGCTCGCGCTCCGCGGGCTGCGCACCCTACCGCTGCGGGTGGAGCGCGCCCAGGAGAACGCCGCGGAGCTGGCGCGCCGGCTCGCCGAGCACCCCGACGTCGTCGCGGTCGGCCACCCCTCGCTGCCCACCCACCCGCAGCACGAGCGGGCCACGGCCCAGATGACGGGCTACGGCTCGATCATCACGCTGCGGCCGAGAGGTGGCCGCGCGGGGGCCGACGCCATCGCCGCCGCGGTCCGGCTCTGGGTGCCGGCGACGAGCCTCGGCGGCGTGGAGTCCAGCCTCGAGCGACGGCGCCGCTTCGACTCCGAGGCCGCCACCGTGCCGGAGGACCTGCTCCGGCTGTCGGTCGGCGTGGAGGACGTCGAGGACCTGTGGTCCGACCTCGTCCACGGGTTGGCCGCGGCCGCGCAGGTCTAGCATCGGTCGCACCGGCCGGACGAGGAGGGACCGATGACGACGCCGTGGCAGCGGTTCCCCCGACGTGTCGCGCTCGCCGGGGTCGCGGTCGCGACGCTCGGGCCGGCCGCGTGCAGCGGTGCGGAACCGGCCGGCGAGCCGACGTCGAACCCGCCCCCGATCGTCGTCGAGCGGCCGGCGGGTGGCGCCCCGACCGCCCCCACCGACCCGACGGACCCGGCGGAGCCCGCCGCCCCGACGGCGACGGATACGCCGACGGTCGTGGACGTCGACCCCGCCGCACCGCCGCCGTTCCGGTTCCCCGGGGAGCCGGACGTGTCCGAGCCGAGCGGGGAGCCGCTCCTGCCGGTGGCGCTGCACGTGGGCGACCACGACGGCTACGACCGCGTCGTCATCGAGTTCGCCGGTGACGGCGTACCCGGGTGGCGCAGCGAGTACGTCACCGAGGCCGTCGCGGCGGGCCGGGGTGACCGCATCGAAATCGACGCCGACGCCGTCCTCGCCGTCGACATCACCGGCACCCGGTACCCCGAGGAGGGCGAGGGCCACTACGCCCCGCTGGGGCCGCTCGACGGCAAGGACGTCATCGAGGAGGTCCACTACGTCGGGACCTTCGAGGGCGTCACCCAGCTCTTCGTCGGGGTCGACGACGGTGCGGCGGCCTACCGGGTCTTCCCCCTCGTCCGCCCGGCCCGCCTCGTCATCGACATCGCCGACCCCGACGACTGACAGCAGTTCCCTTGCCATGACGTCACGAATGACGCCATTATGACGTCATGGACCTCGCACCGTACCTGAGCAACCTCCGCGACGCCCTCGCCGCGGCCGCCCGCACCGCCGGCGAGGACGTCCAGGAGGCCGCCGAGCGGCTCGCGGCCGCGCTGGAGCCGGCGCTTCGTCTCACCCTGCTCGAGTTCGCCTCCGAGCTCACCGACGACATCACCGTCAAGCTCGACGGGGACGCCGTCGAGGTGCGCCTGCGTGGCGGCCAGCCGGAGGTCGTCGTCGAGCGCCGGCCACGCACCGAGCCGACACCGCCGTCACCGCCCACCCCACCCGAGCCCCCGGTCCCGTCCGAGGACTCCCAGGCGCGCGTCTCACTCCGCCTGCCCGAGAGCCTCAAGACCCGGATCGACGACGCGGCCGCCGCCGAGGGCGTCTCGGTCAACACGTGGATCGTGCGCGCCGCCCAGCGCGCGCTGCAGGCCCCACCCAGCCCACCGTTCTCCCCCGCGACCCGCCGGATGACCGGCTGGGCGCGGTGACACAGAGAGGCCTCCCCATGGACCCCCGAGTCCTCGGCGCCTTCGCCGAGCAGTACGTCCGCACCTTCCGCGCGGAGCGGGAGCCGGGCCGCCCGGTCCCCCGCCGCCGGCCCACCCGCGCCACCTTCCCGCTCCGCCGTGACAACGACGGCACCGTCTGAGAGAGGACCCATGAAGCACGAGTTCACCGTCGCCGGACCGATCCGGGTCCAGGCGACCCTGCGGGCCACCGACCTCGTCGTCGCCGAGGGCGCGGCCGACACGGTCACCGTCCTGCTCGAGTCGAGCCGGGACGCCTCCGACCGGGGGGCGTTCGTGGCGAGCACCGTCGTCGAGCTGGTCGGCGGCGTGCTGCACCTCGAGGCGCCGCTGCCCCGGTTCTTCTCCCGCGAGCGCACCCGGATCCGGGTGACGCTGCCGCCCGGCTCGGAGATCGACGTGGGCACCGGCTCGGGTGACATCACCTGCACGGTGCCGCTGAGCCGCGCCGTCGTCCGCTCGGGTTCCGGCGACATCCACCTCGTCGAGGTCGGCGACCTCGAGGCCGTCACCGGCTCGGGCGACGTCCGAGTCACGACCGTGGGCCGGGGCCGGGCCCAGACCGGGTCGGGCGACATCTGGGCGGGGGCCGTGCGCGACTCGCTCGTCACCCGCACCGGCTCCGGTGATGTCACCGTGGCGTCAACCGGGCGTCTGCAGTCGACATCGGGTTCGGGAGACATCACTGTCGACGAGCTGCACGGCCAGGCCCGGCTGCGTACGGCGTCCGGGGACGCCCACGTCGCCCGCGCCGTCTCCGGACACCTCGACGTCAAGTCGACCTCGGGCGACGTGCGGGTGGGGGTGGCGCAGGGCACCGCGGTGCTCCTCGACTGCAGCACGGTGTCGGGACAGATGCGCTCCGCACTCCGCTCCACCGGAGAGCCGGAGCCGGGCGAGGAGACCCTCGAGCTGGTCGCCCGGACGATCAGCGGCAACCTCCTCGTCGACCGCGCCGGCTGAGGCGCATCCCGTTCACCGCCGACCTGGCCGCCCAGGCGCGCCATGCCTCAGCACCGCTCGGCCCAGCCCCGTGCGTCAACGGCCCCCGACCCGGCCCCGTGCGTCAACGGCCCCCGACCCGGCCCCGTGCGTCAGCGGCCCTCGGCCCGGCGGGGGCGGGACAGGAGCGCCTCGGTCATCGCCGGTACGGGCAGGTTCTCGTAGAGCACGGCCGCCACGGCGCGGCTGATCGGCATGTCCACCCCGTGCGCATCGGCGAGCTCGAGCACCGCACGGCAGGACCGCACCCCCTCGGCGGTGCCGCCCGTCGCGGCCACCGCCTGCTCCAGGGTCATCCCCTCGCCGATGTGCCGGCCGAGGGTGTGGTTGCGGGAGAGCCGGGAGGAGCACGTGGCGACGAGGTCGCCCATGCCCGCGAGCCCGGCCAGGGTCTCGGCCCGGGCACCGAGTGCCAACCCGAGCCGGGTGGTCTCGGCCAGGCCGCGGGTGATGAGCGACGCCGTGGTGTTGTCGCCGTACCCCACCCCCTGGGCCATCCCGACGGCGAGCGCGATGACGTTCTTCACGGCCCCGCCGAGCTCGACGCCGACGACGTCGGTGTTCGTGTACGGGCGGAAGTACGGGGCCGCACAGGCGTGGGCGACGCGTGCCGCGGTGGCCTCGTCGACCGCGGCGACCACGGTGGCGGTGGGTTGGTGGTCGGCGATCTCCCGGGCGAGGTTGGGACCGGAGACGACGGCGACGCGCCGCTCCTCCAGGCCGAGCACCTCGCGCACCACCTCGCTCATCCGCTCCCCCGTGCCCGGCTCTACCCCCTTCATCAGCGAGACGACGACGGCGTCCGGCTCGAGCGCGTCGGCCACCTCGGCGAGCACGGCGCGGGCGACCTGGGAGGGCACGGCGACCGCCACGAGCTCGGCGCGGGCGACAGCCGTCCGGATGTCGGTGGTGGCGGTGACACGATGCGGCAGCTCCACACCGGGCAGGTAGCGCTCGTTGTGGTGCTCGCGGGTGATCTCCCGGCAGGTCTCGGCCGAGCGGCCCCACACGGTGACGTCGTTTCCGGCGTCGGCAAGGACCGCGGCGAACGTCGTCCCCCAGCTGCCGGTGCCGAGGACGGCGGTGGTGCCCCGTGCGGTCATGCGCTCCCCGGGCTGCCGTCGGCCGGTGCGCTGCGGCGGCGCCGGGCGCGGGCCGTGCGTCGGGTCTGCTTGCGCGCGCGACGGGCGGCGAGCTCCTCGGCCCGCGGGTCGCCGTCGCGGCGGATGTCGTACGGACGCGCGGGCGGCTGCTCGGCGCGCATCTCGGCGAGCATCCCGGTGATGGCCGCCATGACGCGGTCGGTGGCCTCGCGCTGCGCCTGCGGGTCGCCGGTGCGGTCGTAGAGGTCGTCGAGCGGCACGGGGGGCCCGGCCTGGACCCGGACGGTGCGCCGCGGCACGAGGTGCGGGACCTTGCCGTAGCGGGCGAGCACGTCCTGGACACCCCACAGCGCGATCGGCACCACCGGGACCCGGGTGGTGAGCGCGAGGCGGCCCACCCCGGGGCGGGCGGTCATCGGCCACAGGTCGGGGTCCCGGGTGAAGGTGCCCTCGGGGAAGATGCCCACACACAGCCCGCGGCGCAGCGCCTCCCGGGCCGGCTCCAGCGACTCCCGGGCGGCGGAGGTGTTGCGGTGCACCGGGATCTGCTCGGTCTGCCGCAGCGCCCACCCGAGCAGCGGGACGCCGAACAGGGTGTGCTTGGCCAGGAAGCGCGGGGCGGCGCCGTGGTCGTAGAGGAAGTGGGCGAAGACGAGCGCGTCGAGGTTCGTCAGGTGGTTGCCTGCGGCGATGAACCCGCCCTCCCGTGGCAGGTGCTCGGCGCCCCGCCACTCACGGCGCATCACGGCTCGCAGGAGCGGGCGCAGGACGACCGCCGCAGCACGGTAGAGCGGGGGCACGGGCCTGGTCACCGTCGGATCGTATCGCCGCCGACGACGCCGCTATGCCGCCGACCACGTCCGAGGGCGGTGGACTCGGTCACGGCCCCGGTGAGCGCCCGCGCAGCGTGGCCGACCCACGGCGCGACGAGCGGCGGGCCACCAGTGACGGGACGCTCACCCTCTCGACGTTCGACGACGACGTCTCGGCACGCTCCCCGTTGTGGCCGACGAACGCGGTGACGCCCTGGGGGGTGTCCGCGTCGGGAAGAGTCAGGATGATCCACCCCATGGCTCACCGTGAGCCAGACCTTTCTGCCTGATCACCCGTGAGCCTGACCCACGCACCGACTCACCCGCAAAACCTGACCGATGTGCAGGGTCGCTCAAGAATCTGACCGATGTGCAGGATCGCTCATGGATCTGACCGATGTGCAGGGTCGCTCATGAATCTGACCCATGTGCCGGTTCACGCATGAACCTGTCCCTCAGGCCGCGCAACCCGTGAGGCTGACCCACCACGCGGATCAGTCTGACCCCTCCGAACAACACCTCCTTGTCCCTGCCGGAACCGGCCCCAGGCGTGGCCGATACCACCACCCTCCGGCGAGGCACGGCCACGACCACCTCCGGCGAGGCACCGCCACGACCACCCCCGGCAAGACACCGCCACGCCCCACGGCAAGACACCGCCACGACCACCCCCGGCGAGGCACCGCCGCGACCACCCCGGCGTGTCCCGGCCAGGACCGGCCTTCCGGTGTGGCCCGGACCGGCGGGCCCGCAGGAGCCGGCCGGCCTCAGATCCACCCGTGGCGGCGAGCGATCTGGACGGCCTCGTGACGGTTCGCGGCGCCGAGCTTCATCGCGGCCGACGACAGGTAGTTGCGTACCGTGCCGGGGCTCAGGTGCGCGCGCTGGGCGATCTCCTCGACGGGCGTCCCGTCGACGGCGAGCTCCAGGACGTCGGCCTCGCGGGGCGTCAGCGGGGAGTCGCCCGCACTGATCGCCTCCGCCGCGAGCTCGGGGTCGACGTAACGGCCCCCGCCGTGGACCTGGCGCACGACGTCGGCGAGCACCCGGCCGGACACGGTCTTCGGGACGAACGCCGAGACCCCGGCCTCGAGCGCCCGCTTGAGGTACCCCGGCCGGCCGTGGCTGGTGACGATGATCGAGCGACAGCCCGGCACCTCGGCGGCGAGCTGCTGGGCGACCGCGATGCCGTCGAGCCCGGGCATCTGGAGGTCGAGGACGGCGATGTCGGGCCGGTGGTGCCGGCCGGCCGCCACCGCTTCCGGGCCCGACGCGGCATGAGCGACCACCTCGATGTCGTCCTCGAGGCCGAGCAGCCCGGCCAGGGCGTCGCGGATGAGGTTCTCGTCGTCGGCGAGGAGGATGCGGATCATGGTGACTCCATCCTCCCAACGGCGGGTGCTGCGGGTTGCACGGTGTCGCGTTCGGGCTGGAGCGGCACCTCGGCACGGAGGGTGAAGGTGCCGTCGCGGAGCTCGGTGGCCAGTGTGCCGCCGAGCCGGGCGAGCCGCTCGGAGAGCCCGACGAGGCCCGAGCCCGACGACGGCGCCGCCGTGGCGCCGTCGTTGACGATGGTGAGGCGGGCGTGCTGCCCGACGACGGCGAGGTCGATGGCGCAGCTCGTCGCCCGGGCGTGCCGCACGACGTTCGTCGCCCCCTCGCGCACCACCCAGGCGAGCGCGGACTGGACGTGCGGCGGAAGCTGGGTGCCCTCACCGACGAGCCGGGTGCGCACCCCGGCCGACCGGAGCATGGACCGCGCCCCGGCGATCTCCGTCTCGAGGTCGGCCTGCCGGTAGCCGGCGACGACGGCGCGCACCTCACGCAGGGAGTCGTTGGCCAGCTCGCGCACCTCGAGCATCTGCTCCGCCGCGGAGTCGGTCTGCCCGCGGCGGGCCAACTCCGCGCCGAGCTCGCTCTTCAGCGCGATGGCGGACAGCGCGCGGCCCAGCACGTCGTGCAGGTCGCGGGAGAAGCGCAGCCGCTCCTCGGCGACGGCGAGGCGGGCGTGGAGCTGGCGGGTGCGGTGCTGCTCCCACACGACGCCGAGCAGCCACACCGAGATCCGGAAGCTCGGGGCGATGGTGCCCATGATGAAGCAGTACGTGATCGCGCTCGCCACGACGTAGGGCCAGGGTGTCGTGGGGAGCCCGACGAGGGCGCTGACGACCCCGGCGACGAGGGCGAGCGGCATGAACACCCGCGGCCGGACCACCAGGGTCAGCGCCCAGATCGCCGCGGCGAGCAGGAGGAAGACGGCCGGGCTGCGCCCCTCCCACACCATCTCCCGCCCGGCCGGGAGGAAGAGGAACGCGCTCACCACGGCGGCCGCCGTCAGCGAGAGCAGCAGCACCACCCGGCGGCGGGGCAGCGGCGTCCCGTCGCGGTAGGCGGTGATGCCGTCGCGGGTGACGACGATGGCGAGGGCCACCTGGGCGACCATGAGCACGACGTAGGTGGCGATCCCCACGCGCGGGCCGTCGAGGTCGACGGTCACCGGCGCCACCATGACGAGCGCCATGAGGGGGATGAACCCGAGGAGGATGTAGAGGGTCCACCGCGTGTAGGCCTCGACCCGCTCGGGGTCCGAGCGCCGGCGCCACAGGTCCAACATGCCCGCCATGTCCGACATCCTCCCTCGCCCGGACGGTCCGCCACGACGCTACCGGTCCCGCCGCCGGGGCGACGGGACCGGTAGCGGCCGGTCTCAGCGGCGTGGCTCCCAGCGCATCCACCGCGTGGCGGCCAGGACGCCGAGGGCGATCCACACCGCCATGGCGGCGACCGGCTGCGCGACGTCACCCAGCGCGCCGGAGGCCACGGTGCCGTCCGGGGCGACGGCGCCGAAGCCGTGCTGGAGCAGGGCGACGACCGGGTAGAGCGGGCTCCACTGGGCGACCTGCTCGACGGCGCCGGGCATGAGGTGCAGCGGCAGGGCCAGCCCGGACAGCGCCGTCGCCACCATGAGCACCGGCAGCGTGCTCAGCTGGGCCGCCTCGACGGTGCGGGTGAAGCCGGAGGACGCCGCCGCGAGCAGGGCGAACAGGATGGTCCCACCTGCCACCGCGAGCACGATCCAGAGCGGGTTCTGGACGGTCGGGAGCTCGAACCACACCGCCGTCGCCGCGACGCCGAGGACGATCTGGGCGAGGACGACGAGGACGGCCGGCGTGGCGCACGCGAGGACGACCTCCGCGCGGGAGACGTCACCGGTGAGCAGCCGCTTGAGCACGAGCTCCTCCCGGCGGGCGACGAGCGTCGTCGTGAGGTTGTAGTAGACGACGAAGAGCAGCGCGAGCGCGACGAGCGCGGTGAGGAGCAGCCCGGCGACCGCGGAGTCGGCGCCCTCGGGCACCATGCCCACGGTGCTGAGGAACACCACCATGAGCGGGGCCAGGGCGACGGCATTGAACAGGGTGGTGCGGTTGCGGACGAGCAGGAGCACCTCGGCCTTGACGAGGGCGAGGACGCGGTCGAGGCGGCCGGCGCGCGGGGCGGTGGCGGTGGCCGGGGCGAGCGGGCCGTGGGCGGTCACGGTGGTCATGGTCTGGTCCCTTCGGTACGCGGCGGGGCTGGTCAGGCGGCGACGGGGGCGGCGAGGGCGGCGACGTCGTCGTCCGCCTGCTGGGCGATGGTGAGGAAGGCGCGCTCGAGGGAGGCGTGGCTCGCCTCGAGGTTGGTCAGCACCTCACCGGCCGTGTTGGCGCGCTCGAGGAGTGCGGAGAGCGTGACCTGCAGGTCGCGGGACTCGAGCTCGACGAGCCCGGTGCGGCTGCGCCGCGCGCCCAGGAGCCCGGGCAGGCCGTGGAGCGTGCGCGGGTCGGCGAGGTCGCCGGAGGTGGTCCGGTAGCGGATGCGGGCCGGCTCCCCGGCGACGATCTGCTCGACGGTGCCGGAGCGGACGATCTCACCGCCGTGCATGATGGCGAGCCGGTCGGCGAGCTCCTCGGCCTCCTCCAGGTAGTGGGTGGTCAGGACCACGGTCACCCCCTCCTCGAGGAGGTGGCGGACGAGGTCCCAGGCGTCGCGGCGCGACTGCGGGTCCAGGCCGGTGGTCGGCTCGTCGAGGAACAGGACCTCGGGGCGGCCCATGAGCGCGAGTGCGAGGTCGAGGCGGCGGCGCTCACCGCCGGAGAGCGACGTGACCGGCACACGGGCGCGGCCGCTCAGCCCCACGAGGTCGAGCGCAGCCTCCGCGGGCATCGGCGCCCCGAGGGTGCCGTGCGACACGCGCGCCGTCTCCACGGTGGTGAGGTCGGAGGCGAACCCGGCCTCCTGCAGCATGATCCCGGTGCGCGGGCGCACGCGGTGCCGCTCGCGGTACGGGTCGCTGCCGAGCACCCGGACGGTGCCGGCGGTGGGTGGGGCGATGCCCTCGACGACCTCGAGCAGCGAGGTCTTCCCGGCGCCGTTCGTGCCGAGCAGGGCGAACAGCTCGCCGCGGCGGACGTCGAGGTCGACCCCGCGCACGGCGGTGAAGGCGGTCGGGCCGGAGCCGTAGCGGCGGTGCAGCCCGCGGACGGTGATGACGGAGCTGGTGTCGGTGGTGGTCATGTCTCCACCTTCGCCCCGGACCCGCGCGCACGGCAGTGCGCGCGGTCACCGCTTCACATGGCGCTCACCCGGCCTGCGCGATGACGTTTGTCATGCCGCGGTCTGTGATGGGCTCGACGTCCGCGCCGAGCGCACGGAGCTTGCCCATGAAGTCCTCGTAGCCGCGGTAGATGATGTCCACGCCGCTGACCCGCGAGGTCCCCTCGGCGGCGAGCGCCGCGATGAGGTGGGAGAACCCGCCCCGCAGGTCGGGGACGACGATGTCCGCGGCGCGCAGCGGGGTGGGGCCCGAGACGACGGCGGAGTGGTAGAAGTTGCGGTGCCCGAACCGGCAGGGCGACCCGCCGAGGCAGTCGCGGTACACCTGGATCTGGGCGCCCATGCCGCGCAGCGCCTCGGTGAACCCGAACCGGTTCTCGTAGACCGTCTCGTGGACGATCGACAGTCCCGTGGCCTGGGTGAGCGCGACGACGAGCGGCTGCTGCCAGTCGGTCATGAAGCCGGGGTGGACGTCGGTCTCCAGGACGATGGAGCGCAGGTCGCTGCCGGGGTGCCAGAAGCGGATGCCGTCGTCGAAGACCTCGAAGTCGCCGCCGACCTTCCGGTAGGTGTTGAGGAAGGCCATCATGTCGTGCTGGTCGGCGCCGCGGACGACGATGTCACCGCCGGTGGCCAGGGCGGCGCAGGCCCACGAGCCGGCCTCGATGCGGTCGGTGAGCGCGGTGTACTTCGCCCCGCCGAGGTGGTCGACGCCCTCGACGCGGATGACCCGGTCGGTGTCCACCGAGATGATCGCGCCCATCCGCTGGAGGAAGGCGATGAGCGCCGTGATCTCCGGCTCGATGGCGGCGTTGCTCAGCTCGGTCTTGCCCTTGGCCCGCACGGCGGTGAGGAGGAGCTGCTCGGTGGCGCCGACGCTCGGGTAGGGCAGGCGCACCTTGGCGCCGGTGAGGCCGCGCGGGGCGGTGATGTGGATCCCCTGCGGGCGCTTGTCGACGATGGCGCCGAACTCACGCAGGATCGCCAGGTGGAAGTCGATCGGACGGTCACCGATGCGGCAGCCGCCGAGGTCGGGGATGAAGGCCTCCCCGAGCCGGTGCAGCAGCGGGCCGCAGAAGAGGATCGGGATGCGGCTGGAGCCGGCGTGGGCGTCGATGTCGGCGACGTGGGCCTTCTCGACGTCGCTGGAGTCCAGGCGGATGACACCGGCCTCGACGTCGTAGTCGACCTTGACGCCGTGGAGGCTCAGCAGGCCGGAGACGACCTCGACGTCCTTGATCTGCGGGACGTTGCGCAACTCGGAGGGTTCCTCGCCCAGCAGGGCGGCGACCATGGCCTTGGAGACGAAGTTCTTGGCACCACGGACGTGGATCTCGCCCCTCAGCGGTGCACCACCGTTGACCTGCAGTACTGCGCTCATACCCACCTCTTTGCCACGTCGGACCCCCGTGGCCCGGCCGATCCAGCATAGGCCGCTCGTGTGAGAGTGCCATGAGAGTGGGTGAAGGCCCCGTGAAGATGAAAGCGATCTCACCGTGCCGGTGGGGCCGGGCGGCGCCGCCGGGGGCCGGCGGGCTCGGGACGCGCGCCCGCGAGAACCGTGGGGCCTGGCGGCGGCACGCGCCTATGGTCGGTCTATGGGCGCGAGCCGGGTGGTGACGCAGGCCGGCCTCACCGGACCGGGCTGCCCGTCGGAGCCGTGGGGGCCGCTCGTCGAGCCGGTGGCCGCGGTGACGAGCCTGGCGTTCGTCGTCGCCGGCGTGGTCGTCGCGGCCCGCGCACGCCGCCGCCGGCACGACGTCGGGTCCCTCACCGGGTACGCCCTGCTCGTCGCGGGGATCGGCGTCGGCTCGGTGGTCCAGCACGGCCCACGCCCGCCGTGGCAGGACCCGGTGCACGACCTCCCGCTCCTCGCCACCCTCACCTTCGTCGCGGCCGACGCCGCAGCCGGGCTGTGGGGGCGCCGGCGGGTGTGGTGGTGG
>Ga0079225_10001097_pt1 | contig 15053 bp, 10 predicted proteins | sample Poulit2012_FD_76344 | JGI IMG/M metagenome (GOLD analysis project Ga0079225, IMG submission 76344) | Agricultural soil microbial communities from Georgia to study Nitrogen management - Poultry litter 2012 | ecosystem: Environmental > Terrestrial > Soil > Agricultural land | place: USA: Georgia... | reverse complement strand
CGATCTTGAACCGGTGACCTTGAACTACCAGGCGGCAGCCGCATCGCCAAACTCCATCATGGCACCGTTTGCCGAAACCTACGCGGAATACATCGAAGAGCGCTCGAATGGCCAAATTGAAATTGAGATCATTTGGGGACAGGCAATCGCCGGTTATGACGAAGTTGATGACGCCCTAGCAGACGGCCGCCTCGATCTGGCCTACGCGCTACCCATTTACAACCCCAGCGACTACCCTTCCTTCGACGCGGCAGCAACCGCCCTGGGGGCACTACCAATCTCCCCTGTAGCAGGCGAGGCAATCTACAACGCTGTATCAACCGACATCGGGTGGCAATCTGAATCACTGCTCGAAGAATATGCGGCGCAGGGCGTCACACCACTAACTCCAATTATCGCCTCGGGCGGTTATTACTCCGTTTGTGCTGATGAAGGCGTGGCCTCTGACGACTGGAATGGCCGTCAGATCAGAGTGGCGAGCACCGCTCACCACGGCGTTGTTGAAGCGCTTGGCGCCTCCCCGGTCTCGATGGAATATGTCGAAGTGTATGAGGCCCTCCAACGTGGAACTGTTGACTGCAGCTTCGCACAACTCATCCCTTCAGCCGAAGGTGGGCTCTTCGAAGTCGCCCCGAATATCGGTTATAGCTCTGATGAATACAGCATGTCTTCGCGTGCGGTTGGCGCAGAGCTGGCCGGCTCAAGCTTCAATGACCTCCCCCTGGCATACCAGCAGATCATCTTTGACGCCTCGCAAGCTTCATACACAGGTGTCGTCACGCTCACTGCAGAGGGCAACACCGAATCGGTGCGCCAGGCAAAAGAAGCCGGCGGCAATATCGAACAGTTCGACGAGGAAACCGAAAAAATCATCGGCGAAACCCATGAGCAGCAACTTGCTGAAGTTATCGACAACGGACTACTGGGTGATGATATCGCCGAGCGAGTCCAGGCTTCTTCCGAGAAGTGGAGCTCCGTCGCAGAAGAAACCGGCATCGTAGATCAAGGTGAGTTCGCAAACCTTGACGAGTGGTGGAACGCTGACGATTACGACTTCGATGCAATGGCCCAACGCGTCTTTGAAGACACCGCGCTGGCACACCGCCCAGAGTAAATGACCAAACTGACTCACTCACGACACGAGAACATCGGAGAATTATGTTTACTACCCCCGGAGAGATCTACGAGCATTCCTTCCGCGTTCACAGTAACCTCACTGCGTTGCGCGAGGACAGCCGAGAATTCACTTACAAGGAGATATGGACGTGGTCAGATGCGACCATCGACCAGCTTCGCGACGTCGGCGTCGGCAATGACGACGTGGTAGGCATCTTCGCAGGCAACCGAGCCGAATGGGCCGTGGTGGATTCCGCCATCGCCCGCATGGGCGCGGTCCGCACTCCAGCCAACTACATGTCAGCTATCGAAACCGTGGTGTATCAGCTCAACTATGCTGAAGCTAAAGTTGTCGTCACCGACTTCGACCTTGGCACCGCGCTCCTCGAGCAACTCGGCGAGAACCACGGCATAACCATCATCCAGTTATCCGACCCGCAAGGCCGCCGGATCCCGGGCTCGATCGCACACGTTGACCCGCCTGGACCGGAGGTTGATGGCCGCGACACGGTTCATCATCGAGACCCTGTCTCGCGTTCCAGCATCAACTTCACCGGTGGCACCACCGGGAAACCGAAAGCCGTATCGCATTCGGCTCGGTCTGCTGCTGCAGCGTTGTACATCCAGATGATCGAGGCCGAGATCGGCGTTGGGGAACGGATGCTTGTGATGTCTCCACTGGCTCATGCCGGTGGGGCACTCATGCAGGCTGGTATCGCACGGGGAGCCAATATTCGGATCCTCGACTCCTTCGATGCACATCGAACGGTTGAGCTACTGATGCATGATGACATCACCTGGACTTTCATGGTCCCGACGATGATCTATCGGGTGCTCGACGTCATTGATGAATTGCCCGAAGTCCCGAAGCTCGCGCTACGCACCGTTCTCTACGGCGCCGCTCCGATGTCGCCGAGTCGTCTGGAGCACGGGCTCAAGATCTTTGGTCAGGTTTTCATTCAACTCTTTGGCCAGACCGAAGCACCACAGTTCTGCACCCGACTGTCGAAACTCGACCATGACCTCGACCGGCCGGAATTACTGACCTCGTGCGGGAACCCGTCGCTATTCACCGAGGTTCGAGTCACCGACGACCACGGCAATACGTTGCCACCTGGTGAGCTCGGAGAAATCAGTGTGCTCACCCCCTTCGCATTGACTGAATACATCGGCAATCCTGAAGCTACCGCCGAGAAGTTCTGGGGCGATTGGGTGCGCACGGGTGATATGGGCACCATGGACGAACAGGGCTACGTCTACCTGAAGGATCGCCGTAATGACATGATCATTTCGGGTGGGTTCAACGTCTATTCCCGTGAGGTCGAAGACGTATTGTCCAAGCACCCGCAGGTTTCACAAGCGGCAGTTATCGGTATCCCACACGATGACTGGGGCGAAGCGGTTCACGCGGTGGTCGTGCTTCGAGAACCTGACACTGAGACATCGGCTGAGATGTTAACTGAAGAGGAGCTCATCGATTTCTGCCGGAACAAACTGGCCGGATACGCTCGTCCGAAAACCGTTGAGTTCGTTGCTGAATTACCCGTAACACCGTTCGGCAAGATCGATAAGAAAGTCCTCCGAGCATCACACTGGGCAGGTATGGCCCGGGCTATCGGGTAATCCCTGCTCTCTCCCCTTAAACTCTTGGCCGGCCTCGATTTTTGAGGTCGGCCAAGAGTTCTTCCTTTGTCTTGGGGTAATTCCGCTAAGCCGGGAAAGTCGCCCCGACAGCGTGCTCTGCCACATCGGTGGTCTGCTTGTATTTGTCGTGCCTCTCGGACAATCCAGACTCCTCTCAGACGTGAGGATCTCGCTACACAGGGGCATGGTCGATTCCTCGAGAGCCGTCTCGAGAACCACTGAGATCTTCCCCTTTCTCCTTGGTGTGGACGCGACTGAATCCAGGTTCCAAGCAGTCATTGAATGCTCTACGGAATCTTCTACGGGGATGCATCTTGACCTGTGGTCCTCATCACAGATAAGCTAGCGATCGATCGGTCGCATATATTCTCGCGACCTGCTCCCCTTGAGTTGTAGACCCTTTATGAAAGGCCGTATCTAATGCCATTTAAAAACAAGGCTCCTCTGCATCACAGAGCGCTCGCCACTGTCTCATTTGGCGCTGCGGCAGCATTAGTATTATCAAGCTGCAGCGGTTCTGCGGGTGGTGGAGAAGCCGGAGGATCAGGAGAAGGCTTTGAGTACGGCGCATCGCAGGAAGAGATTAGCGAAGTTATAGCCGACCTCGAACCAGTGACGCTCACGTATCAACCCGGCGCTGCCTCTCCAAATACCCCCAACGCCGCGAACGCACACGCTTTCGTTGAGGCTATTGAAGAGCGCTCCGACGGGAAGATCAACTTTGAAGTTGCTTGGGGTCAATCGATTGCTGAGCATGGGGAAATAGAAGCAGCCCTTGCGGATGGTCGAATCGACATTGCTTTCGTTGCACCGATTTATCAGCCGGACGAATATCCGGTGGCTGACTCCTTCAGCAAACTGACGCACTACTCAGCTCCTAGTCCACTGGTCGGAGAGGTTGTGTCGGCGGCTATGATGAGCGACCTTGGGTGGAATAGTGAGGAGTTGCTCGCAGAATATGAGGAGAAAGGCCTCGTGCCGCTTTCCCCACTGATGAGCTCCGGCGACTATTACACGGCTTGTGGCCAACCCGGGACAAGCCTTGAAGACTGGGATGGTCGACAGATGCGCATCGCCGGAAGCGCCCACAGTGCTATCGCTGAGGGCATCAATGCCACAGGCGTATCGATGGCATATAACGAACTTTTTGAAGCTATCCAGCGTGGTACCGTCGACTGTACCTTTACCCAACCGCAGGTCGCCGGAGGGGTCGGCATCATGGAGGCCGCACCCTATCTCGGGATATTCTCCGACCGCCGCATGACAGGCTCTGCGACATCCGGAAATATCGCCGGTTCTGGCTTCCAGTCCTTGCCACTTGCCTATCAGCAGATCATCTTCGACGCGCAGATAGAACACTTCCACGGCAACTTAGTCTCGACAATGGATGCGGCACTCCAAATGGTGCACGATCTGAATGATGCCGGCGGTGAGGTTGCGACGTTTGAACCCGACGCTGAGGCACGTATCCAAGAAATCCAAGAGAACCTCGTCGACGACATGATCGCTGAAGGTCGGCTTGATGAGGATATCCGCGATCAAATGCAGGAACTCGAAGAAAAATGGACCGGCATTGTTGAAGAACTCGGGTATGAAGACGGAGGCAGCCTGGCAGAACTCGACGAGTGGTACGAAGCGGGCAGTGTTGACTTCCGGCCGGTAAGCCAGGAACTCTTTGAAGACGCTGCACTCCCCCACCGCCCGCAGTAACGCCTTAGTCGATTGCCGGTTCGTCACGACCCTTTAGCGGTGCGGCGAACCGGCTTTCTCTATCCCCGTAGTGCCCAGACCATATTTTGGACTTTTGAGCTACGACAACCTACGACGACGCATACCTCAATGATGACGAAGGAACTTTAGTGACCATTGAATTCGAACTGGCCCGCACCCAACTTCCCACCGCTGACATTTATCGCCATGCTTATGAGTTACCGGACCATCCGGCACTGGTAGGAGAAACTACTGTCACTTATGGTGAGCTCCTACAGCGGGTGCAGCAAACCGCAGCGCGTTTAGCGGCTGCTGGCGTTACCGTCGGCGATCGCGTGGCCCTAGTTGCCGGCAACTGTGTCGAATTTCCGATCCTCACCTATGCGACGAACTATCTTGGCGCCATCATCGTGCCCGTAAACTTCCGCCTGTCCGAGGGTGAGATCGCACATATCCTGGGCAACTGTGAACCGACTATCGTCATCACCGACGCCGAGCGCTTCGAGGTCACGAAAGCGGCCGCTGGTTCGACCCTCGTCATGGATCTGGTGAAGACCACCTCGGCGGGAAATGACCCTCATATCCCGGAACCGGTGCTCTGCGACCTCCACGATGACCGAGCCATTATGTATACCTCCGGAACCACGGGGCGTCCCAAGGGCGCGGTCCTGTCGTACATGAACTTCCTGTCGACGACCACCAACTTGTCAATCTCATGGGGCTACATACCCGGGGAAGACTCGGTGCTTATCCCGTCTCCCATGTTTCACATCTCGGCTTTCAGCGTCTTCACGACCAGTATCGCTAACGCGGTGACCGCCATTATTCCGCCATCAACGGGATTCGACGCCGCAGAAATGTTGGACCTCATGGAGCGGCACGCGGTCACGCACACTTTCGGGGTTCCAACCCAATGGCAGATGATCGTGGACGAACAACGCCGTAAACCGCGGGATCTGAAGCTGAGGTTCTACAACTGGGGTGCCGCACCGGCCACCGAAGAACTCCTCACCGCATTACGCGACACGTTCCCACACGCTACTTCGCAGGCAGCATTCGGTCAGACGGAAACCACCGCCAGCGGTGTTTCGCTCGGCCACGAAGACTCGCTGCGCAAACTTGGCTCCGTTGGCAAAGCCAACCGGAACTTCTCCATTCGAATCGTGGATGCCGAGATGAACGATGTCCCCGTCAACGAAGTCGGTGAGATCGTATACCGGGGCCCCGGCGTCATGAGCCGATTCTGGAACAACAAAGAAGCAACTGCCGAAGCTTTCACTGGCGGCTGGTTCCATTCGGGTGATTTAGTACGCCGGGATGAAGACGGCTTCCTGTACGTTGTGGATCGGGTGAAAGACATGATCGTATCCGGCGGAGAAAATATCTACTGCGCCGAGCTGGAAAACGTCATCGCTTGGCACCCGAAAGTTGCCGAAGTATCGGTTGTGGGACGCCCCGACGAGAAGTGGGGAGAGGTACCGGTGGCTGTCGTCGTGCCTCATGATGACAACGACCGGCCCACGCTCGAAGAAATCCGCGATTTCTGTGAAGGCGACCTCGCTCGCTACAAGCTACCGAAAGATCTCGTCATCCAATCGGCCCTTCCCCGCAATGGCATCGGCAAGATTCAGAAGACGACGCTACGTCAGATGGTCAACGCTCGTGACGTTGATTCCTCGCGCTTATCGTCGTTGGCACCTCGGACCTGAGTAGTCGAAACCGAGATTTAAAGACAAAGCGTACCCGGCAGGTAAGTGATTCACCTGCCGGGTACGCTTTTCAGCTTGGACCCTTAGGACCAGAAGTCGGCGCCTTCTCCGACCGCCTTTGGCGGCCACTCAGGGGTTGCCGCAGGGGTCCGAGAGAAACGTGGCGCAGGCGCCGGTTGTGGCACACCGCCAAGTTCTGTGAAGGTATGCCGGGAGCGCATGTGCCCGTCCTGGAGAGCTTCTTCGTAGGTCAAGACCGGGGTAACGCATGCATCGGTACCAGCAAATACCGAGGTCCAGTGCGCCATGTCTTCGGACAAGAAGCGTTCGGTGAAGATCTCTTTTAGGCGTGGCCAGTTGGCTTCGTCAGCGCGGTCGGGTGCGATGTCTTTGACCTCGAGGCCCTCGAGTAGCAGTTCATAGAATTGCGGTTCGATGGAACCGACCGCCATGTAACGGCCATCCCGGGTTTCGTAGACGCCGTACCACGGGGCGCTGCCGTCAAGCGGGTTGGAGAACGGTGTATCGGTCCAGGAGCCCATGCCACGCATCGACCAGATCTGCAGTCCGAGCATGGCTGCTCCGTCCACCATGGCCGAATCGATGACCTGACCCCGCCCCGAGGTGGCACGCTCGTGCAGCGCGGACAGTACACCTAATAGCAGGAACATAGTTCCGCCGCCATAGTCACCCACGAGGTTAAGTGGGACAGCAGGACGCTTTTCAGGATCAGTGATGGCCGACAAGTGGCCGGTCAGCGAAATGTAGTTGATGTCGTGCCCCGCATCGGCGCAGCGCTGACCATACTGACCCCAGCCGGTCATACGTCCGATGATCAGACCAGGGTTATTTTCTGATAGAACCTCTGGATCCAGGCCTAGGCGTTCGATGGTTCCGGGGCGGAAACCTTCTAACAGGACGTCAGCGGTTCGCAGCGATTCGATCAGGCGTGCTCGATCAGCTTCGTCTTTCAGATCGAGCTGAACAACGCGGCGACCTCGTCTGACGATATCGGTTATTTGGTCGGGTTCTTTTGCGCCCGGCCGTTCGACCAGTACGACGTCGGCCCCAAGGTCTGAAAGCATAGCTCCCGCGAGGGGCACCGGTCCGATGGCGCCGAGCTCAACGACCTTAAGTCCCGCTAACGGTCCTTGGCCTGCGGAGTTGGCTGCTAGTTGATTAGACAAATTGTCTCCTAAGAATCTTTGAATAAGTCCCGTGAAGTATCAGTGCAGTTAAGTTCTTGTGGGTGAGAACGGCAGGTTGCGTCGACCAAGCGAAGTTCGCGCGTTTTTCGTGAAAAAATCGCTGGCAGTTTAGATCCAGCTCTATGCGGGACACTGCGGCGCAGCATCCCCGCATAGAACAGGCTCGTACGGCAAGAATCTGGAATGAGCCAGCATTGAGCCGGTCATGGTGGATCCCTGCGCTGGGACGAACCGGACCGATCTGAAATTAGTTGATGAGTTCGAGGATGCTGGCGTTGGCCTGGCCCCCGGCTTCACACATGGTCTGCAAGCCGTACTGGGTTCCGGTGCGCTTCATGTAGTGAATCATGTCGGTCATAATGCGCGCACCGGAGCCGCCCAGTGGGTGGCCCAGGGCGATCGCGCCGCCGTTGGGGTTCAGTCGAGCTGGGTCAGCGCCGATTTCACACAGCCATGCCGCAGGCACGGACGCGAAGGCTTCATTGACCTCAAAAACGCCGATCTGGTCAACTGACAGTCCGGATTTTTGCAGAGCTTTTTGAGTGGCGGGGATGGGGGCGGTGAGCATCGTAATGGGGTCAGCGCCACCTAGTGCGGCGGTGTGCAGCCGGGCAATCGGTTCGTGACCGAGTTCTTTCGCCTTCTCCGCCGACATCACCAGTATTGCGGATGCGCCATCGGAAATCTGGGACGAATTGCCTGCGGTGATCACGCCGTCATCGCGGAAGACGGTTTTGAGCTTACCGAGAGTCTCTAACGTGCCCCCGGGACGAATTCCTTCGTCTTGGGTGAAGGTGAATTCGTTGCCCTCTTTATCGAGCCCGGTAATCGGCAGGATCTGGTCGGCAAAGTCGCCGCGTTCAGTCGCAGCTAAAGCTCGAGCATGAGAGTCCAAAGCCATCTGATCCATCTGCTCACGAGTGAAGCCCCACTGCTCGGCGATCATCTCGGCGCCTTCACCTTGGCTAAAGCTATCCTGGCCATACCGGGCTTCGATGTCTGGACCATACGGTTTACCAGGACCGTTGTTCCGGTTGGTGCCCATCGGCACGCGGGTCATGCTCTCCACACCGCCGGCTACGACGATATCCGCATGGCCTGCCATCACTGAAGAGATAGCAAAGGTTAAGGCCTGCTGGGAGGAACCGCAGGCACGGTCAACCGTGGTGCCGGGGGTGGTTTCAGGCCAGCCAGCGCCCAAGGCAGCCCAGCGAGCCACGTTGCCGGCTTGCTCCCCTACCTGGACTACACAGCCGAAAATCACGTCATCGACGAGCGCAGGATCTAACGAGTTCCGCTCGGCCAACCCTTTTAGGACATGACTTCCTAATTGCACGGGGTGAATATCCCGCAATGCGCCACCACGCTTACCAACGGGTGTCCGCACCGCATCTACGATCACTGCTTCAACCAAGGGAACTCCTCAAAATGTTTCTGTGTCGATTCGACTGTCGTGTAATACATTATATATTCTGTGATTGAGTTCACCATATACTACCAGCTCTAAGAAGAACCCACGAAGCAAATTCAGATCGCAAGCTTTCCCAGCCTCGGCACGAATGGGACAAGTTCGAACGCTGACTTCGATGTTCCGCGACACGAATTTTAAACGTGTCCCAATCCAGCGTTGACCGGACCTGATTTCAAATGTAATCTAAGTCACGCAGCTCATGGCCTACATCCCATGAACGCGCGCAGTTATACGGAGGAGAGGACTATCCGAAGACTTTCAGAACCAGAGGACCGAAAGCGCTTCTGAGTGCTCACACCTTCATATGACAGACCGCAGCTGCCTTGTACTACCGCTGAGTGAACATGCACGAAACCGCGGGCCGCTCAGCACAACATCACCCCGCAAAGCCCTTAACGCAGGCTGACTTACCGGCTGCGGCGCACGAGAAGGAAAGGCTACGTATGTACCCATTCGAAAACAGTCAGTACCAACATCTCGCGTGAATTGCTAACTGTTTTTTCGATTGACGTACGTTGTGGGATTACTCAGATGACCGAAATGCACATGTAAGTCGCGGTTACGCGACAGATTCCGACACCTCAAAGAGAGCCTGCTATGTTAACTAAAATCAACGATCGTCTTAATAGGACGCTCTCGATCATTACCGCTGTGGTTTTGATCGTAATGATGCTTCACGTCGTGGCACACGCAGTACTCCGCTTTCTCTTTAGTTCACCCATCTACGGAACTAATGAGATGGTGCAATACTGGTATCTTCCTTTAGTAGCCCTTCTGGGCATCCCTGCGGCCCAACTGCAAAAGCAACACATCACCGTGACCCTGGCAACCGGCCAGATGAACTTCTGGAACGCGGCCATTTATAAAATGTTCGCAGCGTTACTGGGCTTCGGTGTCAGCCTCCTCTGGGCCTGGTTCGGTTTCGAAGAAGCTCTACATCGAATGTCAATTGGCGCGACCGCGGGCGTAACTGACGTCACCATATGGCCCGTGTACTTCCTCGTTCCATTGACTTTCTTGCTCCTTGCCGCCCTCTACATCGTTGAGCTGATAACGGTTCGGCAAGCTGACGACCCTGAACAACCCATGGTCAGCGAAACCGCCGATGATATAGAAACAGCCAGCAAGTGACATCACTCAACCTATTAGGTCCCACCAGGAGAACTCTATGACCGTCGAAACTGGGAAACCTCCCATTAGCACCAGCCCAAAAATTTTGCCGGCTGATACGAGAACTAGGAAACCCACCGCAAAAGCCCTGATCATTGGCTTTGGTTTGATCGCTGTCTGTCTGGTGGGCTTGTTCACCAGTAGCTCCACAGCGATGGCAGGCATGTGGTGCGTTTTCCTCATGCTCGTCCTGATCTTTTTGGCAGTGCCAGTCGCTCTTGCGTTGTCTATCCCGAGTATTGTTGGGGTTTTTGCCATTAGCGGCGCGCCCGCCTCGATAAATATTCTATCCACGGCACCGTACAACACCGTGGCAAGCTGGAGCTTCAGCGTAATCCCGGCGTTTATTTTCATGGGAATGCTTCTCACCCAGTCCGGGATGACCACCAGAATCTACACAGCTACGGATCGTTGGTTCTCCTGGCTGCCCGGTGGTATCGGTGTTGGGACAACCGCAGCTGGTGCAGGTCTGGGATCCGTCTCTGGGTCAACCATCGGGATGACCTACACGCTGGCACGGGCTGGCCTCCCAGAGATGTTGCGCATGGGGTACGACCGGCGCATGGCGGTCGGGACAGTAATTATTGCCGGGCTGCCAGGCGCGCTCATTCCGCCGTCGATCCTGCTCGTTGTGTATGCGGGGATCGCCAGTGTTCCAGTCGGACCACAGCTGGTGGCAGGTGCAGTACCAGGCATCCTTATTGCTATCACCTACGCAATTTTCATTCTGATTTTGGCGCTGATTTTCCCTAAACTTGTAGGGCGCGCGAAAGATGCCAAAAAAGGACCCAAAGTTACCTGGGGCGAACGCTTTCACTCGCTGGGTCAGGTGTGGGGCTTTCCCCTCATCATGATCGTCCTGTTTGGTGGGCTCTTCTCGGGCGTCTTCACCCCAACTGAAGCAGGTGCAGCAGCTGCCCTAACAGCACTTGCACTGTGTATTTTCTACACGCGGAAAGATCAGCCGTTGAAGCAGGTCTCGCAAGCGGCCTTCGCAGCGGTTGCTTCGACCGCGGCGATCTTCTTCATTATGATCGGCGCCGAAATGCTGACCCGCCTGCTGGCGATCACTGGCCTTGCCCAGATCGTCACGGACTTTATCGTGGGGATGGGTCTGGGCAGAATCGCCTTCCTGATGATCCTCATCGTGGTCTACATCATCTTGGGCATGTTCTTCGACACCCTGTCGATGATGTTGCTGACGATCCCTATTCTCCTCCCGACGCTTGAAGCGATGGATGTCAGCCCACTATGGTTCGGTGTCTTCGTGATTCTTCTCGGCGAGCTCGGGATGATCACCCCACCGGTTGGCATTTTGTCCTTCATCGTTCATGGCATCGCCCAGGATCCAGAAGTCAACCAGGGACAGAAGATCAGCCTCGGCGACGTCTTCACCTCGCTCGTCTGGTTCCTCCCGGTCTCGGTTGTGTTCCTGATGATCATGATTTTCTTCCCGGGAATGACAGAAGTCTTACCGAACCTCATGGAATCCATGAGCGGTGGTGCACCGCCTGAGTAAACATGAGCCGAATCGTTTGGACTTGATCGGCGTCGATAGTCGGTGAGATATACGCTTGGGGTCGTTGTCGGTGCGAAAGAGCACTGACAACGACCCCAAGCTTTAATAGCACGTTTCAAGCGACTCTTGAGGATAGCAGAGCCACGCTAAAGAGCTCACCCAGGAACTATCCAAAACGACGAAGGGTCGTCACTTCTGTGGCCCCTCGATGGTCATCACTTGCCTGAATTACGGCTTCGACATCCTGATCTCGAATTGCTTGGATAATACGCTCATGATCGGCAATGATTTGAGACAGCGAGCCACGCTCTTGAATGTACAGCGATCGATAGAACGTGGACATGTACCATAGCCGTTCCACTTCCTTTCGAACTAACGCCAGATCCGAATACTCAAAAAAGCGGAAATGGAATCTCTGGTTTCTTTCTTGAAACTCTCCTTGGGCATCCTCGGCAGAAACCATCGCGAGCTGCTGGTTCAAGGCTGAGAGCTCATAGGTGTCAACCACGGAAAGATCAATCGAGCGAATCAGGGCAGTCTCTAAGAGCCGTCGCATGAGGTAGATTTCGACTAGATCAGAACTTTTGAAACGCGCGACAGTGAAGCCCACGTTCGGTTTATATACCAGCACACCCTCAGCGTGCAGCGAGGATAACGCCTCTCGTACCGGTATCCTCGACAAGTTGAGCTTCACCGCTAGCTCCGACTGATGCACTTTCTCCCCGGGGAGTAGCTCACCATCGATAATCATCTGTCGAATCTGGTGAAGGGTGCTTTCAACACTCGTCTTCTTCGTCTCAGTCAAATCTTTCACCCTAGTTCTCCCTTGCCTTGCGGCTGTCGAAACGCGAACCAGCGCTCAGTCGTCAAACGCTAACCATGCCCGCATCAAAAGCTTGCACTTGCATGTGTACATTATTGTATACATTTAGTATTGTGAGATAGGTCGCACCGTCGAATGAAGATCTGCTCCAGCAAACTGGCAGTCCAGATTCACCACTTCGATGGTCAAGAACTATCTGCTCACACCTTCATGGCGTGACGTTTCATTAGATGCTGTATTCGGAGGAACCATGCGCTTACCACCCACCACGTTGACGGATGAGGAACGCTCCCTTCAACACGAGGTGCGGACCTACCTCGATGAACGCCTACCCGAGGGATCCTACGACCTTGGGCTGGGCATGGCCGCGGCCGTAGACCCAGAATTCTCCCGAGATCTTGGCGCTAAAGGGTGGCTGGGCATGGCATTGCCGACCGAATATGGCGGTCACAGTAGAAGTGCCGTGGAACGACTCGTGGTTGTGGAAGAACTCCTCCGTCGTGGAGCGCCTGTGGGTTACCACTGGATCGCCGACCGCCAGTCCGGGCCGAACATCGCTGCCAACGGTACTGAGGAGCAGAAACAGAAGTATCTGCCTGGCATTGCACGCGGTGAGCTGTCGTTTTCTATTGGCATGAGCGAGGCTGATTCCGGTTCTGATTTAGCTTCGGTCCGCACCCGCGCGGAAGCGGTCGACGGCGGATGGAAGGTCAACGGCACAAAGATTTGGACCAGCGGGGCGCATAAGGCCACCCAGATCCTGTCGCTCTTCCGCACCTCAGAGGAGCGCCACGGCGGTCTGACCCAGTTCATCGTTGACCGTGATACTCCGGGCGTAACGGTCAACCCGATTCCTTTCATCGATGGCACCTCGGATTTCTGCGAAGTCGTCTTCGAAGACGCTTTCATCCCTGACGAGCAGCGCTTAGGCGAGGTCGGTGCGGGGTGGGGCCAAAACACCAGCGAACTGGCTCTCGAGCGTGGCGGAGTGGATCGCTGGATCACTCCGATGCCCATCCTGGAACACTGGGTGGCCAACCAAATCAAGGAAGCCGGACCGGTAGCACAGGATCAGTTGGGCTCCATCGTTGCGCGTTGCTGGGCCTTCCGCGGCATGTCGTTATCAATCGCTCGACTGGTGGACCAGGGCTACTCCCCCGTCCACGAAGCGGCGTTAGTCAAAGAGATGGCTACACGTTTTGAGCAAGAGTGCGTCCGGACCGTATCGCAGTGGCTAGGACGTCCACCGCAGCACGACGCTGAAGACCCCTATGAACGTCTCCTTGCGCAAGCCTGCCTGGTGGCTCCCTCGTGGTCCATCCGCGGCGGAACAAATGAAATCCTGCGCAACGTAATCTCGAAAGGACTGACCCGGAAGTGACTGTCGTCGATCAGGATCTCCAAGATCTCATTGAAGAATTTTTCAACAAGAAAATAACCCCTAACCTGCGGAGCGATGCAGATGAGGGGGCATGGCCTCAGGATGTGTGGGAGGAAGCTGAAGAGCTTGAGCTCAACACCTTGGGACTTGACGAAGACTTTGGCGGCGCCGGCGGTTCTTTCATAGAAGCCCTAGAGGTCGCGATGGCGATCGGTCGTTATGCAGCACCGCTGCCGTGGGCCGAGAATTTCTTGGCACGCTGGGGCGCTGGATTGGCCGAAGCTGATCTTCCTGCGGGCCCGGCCGTGTGTCTAGTGGTCGATGAAGAGGCCAATCATGCCTTCTCAGATAACCGGATCTCGGGCACTTGGCGAGATGTCTCCTGGGCACCCGTTGCTGAATCGTTCGTCGTGGTGAAGACCGCAAATGACCAGACCGAGATTGCCATTGTTGCTCGTAACGATGTCGAACTTCACGAGGGCCGTGACATTGCGGGCCAGCCAAAAGCACACGTCAGCATCGATGTTTCAAGCGCGAGCCGCTTCGCAGCCCCGCTGACACAAGGTCAGTTCAAACGTCGGTCGCTCTTGGTCTATTCCGCACTGATGGCAGGTGCCATGGATGGGGCCTTCGAAATGACGCAACAGTACATTACTGAGCGACACCAATTCGGTCGGCCACTTGCGGCGTTTCAATCCGTGCAGCAGCACCTGGTCACACTGGCCCAAGCCGCGTCCATGAGTGCGCTTTCCATACAGCGCGCCGCGCTGAGCGAGGAAACTGTTGACGCCGACGACGAGGCAATCGCCGCAGCAATTGCCGTTCGCTACCACGTAGACCTCGCTGCGAGCGCTGCGCATCAGGCTCATGGGGCCATGGGTATGACTCGCGAATACGGGCTCCAACACTTGACGCGTCGGTTGTGGCTATGGCGCTCCCATGGAGCCTCCGACACCGAGCTGAAACACCTGATGGCCAAGAGCGCTATGGATAACGGAGATATTATGGGGCTCATTTCTCGCGCCTAACGCTTTCGAACTTTTAATGAAGGGATATACCGTGACTGAACCGGTACGGATCGAACAACAAGGGCACGTCGGCATTATCGAATTTAGCCGACCGCCCGTGAACTACTTTGACTACGAGATGATGCACGCTATCTGCAATGCCGCAGATGAGCTCATTGATAACCATGGCAGCCGGGCCATCGTGCTGTGTTCAACCGGCAAGCACTTCTGCGCCGGTGCGGATTTCAGCGGTGATGGTATCGGGGATAACCGGGTAGCTGTCACCGACAAGATT
>Ga0079225_10001095_pt1 | contig 15061 bp, 15 predicted proteins | sample Poulit2012_FD_76344 | JGI IMG/M metagenome (GOLD analysis project Ga0079225, IMG submission 76344) | Agricultural soil microbial communities from Georgia to study Nitrogen management - Poultry litter 2012 | ecosystem: Environmental > Terrestrial > Soil > Agricultural land | place: USA: Georgia... | reverse complement strand
TCCATCATGGTTTCAAATGAACGATTACGCTCTCCCTCTATAGATGGCTCAAATAAATAATGAATTACCTTTTCCGATAGATTGGATTTTAGTCGTTCTCTCATTCATTTACACTTCCTTTTTAGTGTTATATTTAGACTATTGATTAGATGATCTAAAGGGTGTATTAAGCATTGCACCCAAACCCTATTTTCTGAAAAAGGTGTAGACGTCCATATTTGTTTCTTGCTAGGGCAAAGATTAGTCGTTATTTTCGAAATTTTATTTGCACTAATTTATAAATATACTCTTGTTTCCCCCTTTCTAAAAAATATATAAATCTCACTCCTTTCATTGGTGGTACTTATATGCGTACCACCCTGAAAAGTATTATATGATATATTTTCCGTAAAGTCAAACAATTTAAGATATTGAGGAGAACTATGGATAAGAAGGTTATTGTTAAAATCAAAGAACTACTAGCGAAACATAATTTATCTTTAAGAGAACTTTCTCGTTTAACAGATATCCGACATGCCGCCTTGAGCGAGCTTTCGAATCAAAAACGTGAAAACATTAATTTTAATCATATTGAAAAGATAGCAGATGCGCTTGAAATAAATGATATTAGAGAAATAATTGACTTTGAAACTAAATAAATAAAAGCAAAAAAATCTGCCAGATATATGAGCTAACGGCAGATTTTTTCATTAAATTAGACCTAACAAAAATATGAGTATAACCTTTTTATTTCACTAAGGTTCCTAAATCTTTCACTGGACGATCATAATGGATATTATAACACCGATACGTTAAATCATCGATTTCATTGATAACTACATGGTTATTTTCTCTGAAATACGTTTTCGCATTCTGGACATCTAGCAATTACTGATATAATCTATATACAGACTACTTCTTACTAGGAAAGGAAGATAATAATGACAGTCCAATCCGTTGATCGGGCACTCTCCATCATTGAAGTCCTGGCAGATAACCCCGATGGAATGGGATTAATTGATCTCTCCGATAATCTTAACCTCCCCAAAAGCACAAGTCATCGATTACTGAAATCATTAATCATACGTGATTTTGTATATCAGCATGATGAAAATGAACGGTACTATTTAAGCATGAAGATTGCCCAGTTATCTTCTAAAGTCATTGACAATATAGACTTAAGACAAATCGCCAGACCATATATTGAACAATTATCCCAGGATATAAATGAAGTTGTTCATGTCTGTATAAGGGATAGAAACAGTGTTGTATATATTGATAAAGTAGAGAGCAACCGAACCCTAAGAATGTATTCTCAAATAGGGAAAAGAGCAATGCTTCATTGTACTGGTGTTGGAAAAATTTTATTATCAGGTTTAACCAATAAACAAATTCAAGAAATTGTAGGTCAGACTGGATTGACCAAATTTACCGAAAATACACTCACATCAATAGAGGATTTGTTTGAAGAAATGCAAGAGATACGTAATAACCACCTTGCACTTGATCGAGAAGAGCATGAGGAGGGAATTTATTGTATTTCTGCTCCTATTAGGGATTACACAGGAAATATTATTGCAGGTTTTAGTATTTCTGGACCTATAGAACGTATCAAGAATGCAATAGAGCATCTTAATTATAAGGAAAAAATTTTATATACCTCCAAACTCATTTCAGAGAAGTTGGGGTATCAAGCATAATTGCTATATCATACATGAAGAAATTTTCTCTAGTTACTATAATAAAGTAAAAAGCTTTAGCCTTCTTGTTTTCAAAGGCTAAAGCTTTTCTAACTTCATTAAATTTCTTTACCTTACCGATGCTCCAATCCACAAGCTTCTTCATTTTAATCATCTTCAACTTCCACAATCATTTCAATCTCGACTGGTGTATTGAAAGGAAGCTCATTTGCAGATATCGCAGAACGAGCATGCTTGCCGCGCTCACCAAAAACTTCTTCCAACAGTTCGGAAGCTCCATTCATGACATAAGGTTGCTCCACAAAACCTTCAGCAGAGTTAACGAAACCTAAAATTTTCACAATTTGTTTTACCTTATTCAGATCACCGATTTCTTGTTGTAGGACTGCCAGACAATTAATCATCGTCTGTCTTGCGGCTTCATATCCCTGTTCAACTGTTAAAGGATCTCCTAACTTTCCAGTATATAGAAGTGTGCCATTCTTTTTACAATCTTGTCCTGACGTATATACTAGATTTCCTGTTCGCTTTGCCGGGACATAGACCGCAGCTGGTTTAGGTGCATCCGGTATCACAATACCCAACTTTGTTAATCTTTCTTGTATTTCATTTGCCATATTTAACACCCCATTAATTTATTTTTTAAAAAACCCCCACACTTTTGGTGTGTATGCTTTTTATATGTCGTAGTTAATTGACCATTCACAAACACATAATCTATTCCATTTGGATACATAGCTGGTTTCTCGTAAGTAGCATGGTCTTCTATTCGGTCCATATCAAATACTACAAGGTCAGCAGCATATCCCTCTTGAATAAGTCCCCTATTCATTAAGCCAAATCTTTTTGCTGGAAAAGATGTCATCTTGCGAACGGCATCCTCTAGCGTTAATATCTTTTCTTGTTTCACATATTTTGAAAGAACCCTTGGAAACGTCCCATATAATCTAGGATGAGGTTTGCCTGAATAGCATGTTAACGAGTCTGAAGCTATTAATGAATTCCGATATTGCATTACATCGCGGACATCTTGTTCATCCATATGAAAATATACGATGCCTATATTGCCAGCTTCTTCAAGTAACAAATCAAAAGCCTGATCGATAGGGTCTTTTCCAGAGCTATTACAAATTTCCTGAATAGACAAACCTTCCAATTGCTTGAGTTTCTGAGAATTCACTGATGCAATGATGACATTATCCCATCCAGTCGAAACAACTAGATTATCCCAATCCTGCTGTTCTACCTTTAATTCTTCTTTCATTCTTTCCCTTATTCCTTGGTCTTTTAGCCTTTTTAAGACATTATTAAGCCCACCTTCCAATGACCATGGCGGGAAAATTGTCGTTAGCATAGTAGAACCTGCTGAGTATGGATAAACATCACAAGTTACATCCATCCCACCAATTCGTGCATCTTCTATCAATTCCATTGCCTCATTAACTTTTCCCCAATTTCTCTTACCAGCGGCTTTTAAATGACTTACATGGAGAATAACGCCCGCTTCTTCCGCAATCCATAATACTTCTTTCAAAGAAGGAATTAAGTTATTTCCCTCTCCTCGAATATGTGTGGCAAATATTCCATTATACTTTGCAACAATCTTACATAGTTCAGCAATCTCCTCTTTTGATGCATAGCTACCTGGCGAATACAATAATCCAATAGATAAACCAATTGCCCCTGCCTTCATTCCCTCTTCCACTATAAATTTCATTTCTTCCAATTCTTGACTAGTAGGAGGTCTATTATCAAATCCCATCACGGATATACGAATGGATCCATGAGCTACATAAGAAGCTACGTTTTCCGAGAGCAAATTATTATTTAATTCATTAAAATAATCTTGAATTGTTTTCCATTGCCAATCTTTATTCGCTTTCCCAAGAACTGGCTCCACATAATTTTGTAGATCTTCTTTATAAAGTGGATTTACTGGCACAGGAGCGAGTCCACAGTTTCCAACAATCTCCGTTGTCACACCCTGCTGTAGCTTGATTTCACTTTCCGGAAAATCAAGAATCATTAAATCGGAATGACAATGACTGTCAATAAAACCTGGAGATACCATTTTCCCCTGCACATCAATAACTTCGTGGGCTTCTTTCAAATTGGCTCCTACAGAAGCAATATTACCATTTATGATACCGAGGTCACCATAATACCAAGGATGTCCAGTACCATCTATTATTCTTCCGTTCTTAATTATTGTATCAAGCATCTTATACCTCCTATTGCAACATACCTCTTGCTGCTACATGTAATTTCTCATAACTACCATTTTGTTTCTTAATATATACATGATTATGAAGATTGACTGTACTACAAATATGGTTCGGAATAATACATATTTGATCACCGATATTGATACTTTCTCCATGAAGTTCTATAACTCCATGCTCCTCGTTCATTCGCACAAAGACAGCATTTGGATGCCCTTTCATTTTTCCGAATCCTTTTAAATACAAAGGTGCACCTCCTGGTTGAACATCTGTTGCAAATGTCTTACTACCACCATCAATTACGATATGCCTGTCTCCACGCTTGCTCACCACTGTACTAACGACATATGCCGCACAATCCTTCCATGTACAGATCCCAAAGGCTTCTTGCATGACATCATTATAAATATACGTCCCAGGCCGAATCTCTGTTACACCTGTCACTTTAGCTACTGTTGCGGCTGTAGGGCTGGAACCGACACTTATGGATTGCACCTCTATTCCTTTTTCACGAATGGATGCCGCCACATTAAGCATCAATTCTCCTTCCTCTTGCCCTGCAGCTTCTAAATCCAGTGTTCCTTCTCTTTCACATATGGCACCTTTAAATGTAAATATACCTTCAAATAATAAATGATCTAACTGTGCTATTTGTTCGGCTAAATCTGTAGCACCCTCTATTTCGACACCCGTTCTTGAAAGACCTGTATCAATTTCCAATCTCACCTGGAGCTTTTCATGATGTTCCTTAGCAACTTTTTGAAGAATATTAGCTCCAACTATACTATCGACACCTACGATCAGATTCGATAGCTTTTGTTTTAATTGTATGACCTGCTCAGCTTTTGACTCAGTTACAATCGGATAAGCAACGAAAATATCCCTTATTCCTTCAGACGCCATCACCTCTGCTTCCGAAATAGTTGCCACGGTAATCCCAATTGCCCCTGCAGCCAATTGCTTTTTAGCAATATAAGGAAGTTTATGTGTTTTAATATGAGGTCTTAATTGAACCCCATTTTCTTTGCCTATCTTTGCCATCCGTTCGATGTTTTGTTCGACAACAGCTTCCTCAATTACGATATATGGTGTCTCCATACAAAGATCCCCTTTCACAATATTTCTTCTTTTGAAATTACTGTTCCTTCATCCAGGCGTTCACGTTCCCTTTCCAATATATCCAAGGATTCTTGCTTTGTTAGCTTTTCCTTTGGTGTAACAAGACTGATGACCACATTCGCAACGAATGCTACGATCATCGAAGGAATAATAGGATTACCCCAAAATTCACTAAAGCTTTCATTTCCTAATATAATAAAAGACGTGACAGAACCACCAACTAAGCTTGCTAACCCCCCCTGCCAATTTGCTCTGCTCCAAAACTTCCCTAGCAATGCAGCTATAAATAAGCCTGACATTACTGTAGATATAAAATTAGATATATAACTAATAATATTATTGGTAAAAAGAGTGAAGAACAGTGACAATGCTAATGTTAACACCAAAGAAATCCTTGAATAGAGCACCATCTTAGATTTAGGTGGTAACTTTCCGGTCAACATTTGATAAACATCTCTTAGTAAAATAGCTACTGCTGCAATAAAGTCTGAACTTCCCGATGACATCGTAGCACTTAGCCCAGCGATTAAAACAATCGCACCAATCCACAGCGGAAAGACCTCTGTTGCCAAATAAGGAAATGCAAATTCAGCATCCATACCAGGATTTAAGATATTGGCAGAAATACCAACAATCGCTGGGAATAATGCAAATAAAGCGAATAAAATACCTGTAATCCAAAAGCTTTTCTTAATGGTTTTATCATCTTTACTTGAGTAAATACGATGGCGATAAGACGGTGTTGCTAAAACTCCAACAGCAATAACGATAGCCAGTGAGATAGCTGGAATGATTCCCATCGCCTCTAAACCAAGGAATGAACCCATTTCCGGTGAAATATTTTCATTCATACCTTCAAATCCGCCAATCTTAATGAACGACAGAATCGCTAACAGTGTAAAACCTACAAATAATAATATACCTTGAATAACATCTGTATAAACTACTGCTAAATAACCACCAATTAAAGTATATAAACCAAATCCTAGTGCAACAATAACCTTTGCCCAGATGGGGTCAATTCCTGTAATCCAACTAAGATACAAACTTCCTCCAATTATATGAGCTCCTAACCATCCGATACATGCCACAAATAAAATAATAGAAGTAAATCCTTGAATAATTTTGTTCGCGCCATAATAATAGGCCAGCTCCTCTGAAAAAGTCATAAAATTATGCTTACGAACATCAGCAAATAAGTATAATAGGAGAATCATCCCGACCGAACCACCAATACCATATAACGCTCCAGCCCAGCCATTTTCGTATCCAAAGCCAACAGCACCCATACTGGAGCCAGTGCCAACCAAGGTTGCAAGTGTTGTTCCAACTAATAACGGGGTCGTTAAGCCACGACCACCCATCAAGAAATCCTCACCACTCTTAACCGATCGGCTAACAACAATTCCCACGGTAATCATTACTGCCAAAAAGCCTAAAAACACAAATAGGTACACTAATTCATTTCCACCCATAACATAATCCTCTCCTTACACAGATTTAAGTTGAGTATATATTTCCAATTGATGCTTTAAGTGCTTTTCGTCCTGACTTGCCGTTAAAGAAGATCCAATCCCTACAGAATCGTATCCGCTTTCAATATAATCCTGTACATTTTTCTCATTTATTCCTCCAGTCGCCATAAAAGATAGCTGTGGAAAAGGCCCTTTAACATTCTTTATATAATTTAACCCCATAGCCGTTGCGGGAAATACTTTAAGAATATCTGCGCCATATTCGTATGCTTGCTTCATTTCAGTTGGTGTCATCACACCAGGAATGCTAATCATATCTAATTCTTTTGTTGTTTGAATCACATCTTTATCCATATGAGGTGAAATAATAAACGTTGCTCCTAGTTCCTTAGATTGTTTCACCTCTTCAGGTTTCGTTACGGTTCCAGCCCCTAAATGAATATCCTGCCCGTATCTCTGCTTCAGCTCATCCATTGTTTCAAAAGCAGATGGACTGTTTAATGTGATTTCCATTAATGTTAATCCATGGTTTAGAAGCATTTCGACTTTGGGTAATAACTGCTCTGTTTGTAAACCTCGAAATATAGCAACAACCTTTTCTTGTTTGATTTTCTCTAACATATTTATCTACACATCCTTATCGTTGAACATCACTTGTTTGATTGGAAAATGCCTCCATTTCCCCCCTATATGGAAGTCCTTCACAATCGCCTTGCACCATTGTTACCATAGATCCAATAAGATTACCGCGACGAACCGATTCCTTTAATGACAGATCATCAAGCAATCCAGACGTAAATCCTGCTGCGAATCCATCGCCTGCTCCAACTGGATCTTTCACTTTTTCATTCGGAAAACCATGTACAATTTTTTGTTCTTTCTTCGTATGATACGATGCCCCGTATTTTCCATTTTTTAGAATAACTGCTTCTACCCCATCATCCAAAATACTATCTATGATTTTCCCCTCTTCCATGTTTGGATAAAGAGATGACAATTCATCTTTACCTGGTAAAAAATACGTTGCGTGTTTTAGTATTTGTTTTAAAGTTGGTATAAATCTTTCTTCATTCCATAAACTCTGACGAATGTTCGGATCAAAAATGATTTTCACATTGGATTTCTTGGCTAATTCAATCACATGCATTACTGTTTCATGACAATTTTCACTAAGCGCTGAAGTAATACCTGAAATATGAAGGTATTTCGCTTGAGCTATCATCTCTCCTGCTATATCCTCCGGTTGCAATTTACTGGCAGCGGTTTCATTTCTGTAATAAAAGATATTTGTTTGATTGAATCCACCTGTTTCTTTAAAGTAGACCCCTGTCCGATACTCTTCATCAAATACAACGTGATCTACATCCACTCCTTCCCCTTTTAAATATGAATAAATATATCTTCCAAAAGGATCCTGTCCGAACCTACTTATCCATGCGGCACGATGACCAAGCTTACTTAATCCAATAGCCACATTCGACTCAGCACCACCAATACTCTTCCTAAAGTTATCCGAATATTGCATTCTACCGTCTTGAAAAGGCTCGAATAAAACCATAGTTTCTCCCAATGTTACAACATCCATATTTTCCCCCACCTTAGTTCCATATAATGGAACACTGTTCTGAAATCACTTTATATTTTTATATTATAAGTAAATTTACGTATTGTCAATATATTTAAACATTATATTATGATAATTTAAAATACGACTCGAATTTTCACATAGACTACTTATCTTGATTTAATTAAGTAGGAGCAGCGAGAAAGGAACGCCTTATGACAATGCCGTAACTGAAGCCACGTTTCAAACAGAATTTGTGAGTGACAAGGTCTTCTCGAGCCAACAAGAACTTGACTCTGACCTTCAACTTTTTGATTATCTGAGTTGTTTTAATAATATTCGAATTCATGAACCCCTGGATTATTTAACACCTAAGGGGGATAAGTGCAAGCAACAAGTTTAAACAGTCGTATTTAAGCGATATAGAAAATAAAAGCTATTGCACAACGAAACTAAATAAAACAAAAAAACTGCCAGAGGTGCATAAGCACATCGGCAGTTTTTTCATTTCCATTGAAATAATTGTAATAGATGGAGCGCAAGAATATTTTACCGCTCCCCACTTGTCACCGGAGCATTATCCCTTGACCGATAATCTAAATAAAACTGATTCATTTCCTTTTTGCTCCTTGTATCGTGGTGTTGTACTGTCTTATCTTGGAGTAATCTAGTCATCCGATCGCGGATAATAATATTGAAGTAAGTCGAAAGCAACCCTTTATCTGGTTGGTATACTTTATATGCATGACGTAATGTATGAAGCCCCTTACATTGGAATGCTATAAGTTGATCATTAGCACGTAACCTTTCAATATGATATTTACGCCTTCTTTCATTCTGTTTAACTATTTCTTCAAAAGTCTCCATTTGCTTTCTCAATCTGTATCTCCCCCATTTTACTAACATCTTTTTACATATTACTGGATAATTAGACCTAGTTCGACTATACTAATTATTAGGCTGAAAATTAGTAAAACACACAATTCGGGTGTTTTTGGTTTCCGCTTAAATCACAATATTTTTATTCAGTTAGGAGGGTTGCAAACAATGGAAGAACTCGGACTCGGGTGGCGTTTAGAAAACCTTCGGGAAAAATCCGGATACACTAAAAAAGAAATTAGCAATAAACTGGGATTTTCATCAAATGTCTACGGTACATATGAAAGAGAAGAGAGACAACCCGCATATGAAACATTGGCGGAATTAGCTGACCTATTCGATGTATCTCTAGACTATCTTATTCGCGGAAGTAAATATCAGAAGAATTAAAAATCCATTTCTACCATTTTTCTACATAGGAAAATTAAATTATATCAATCAGGGGGTAAAGTAAATATGAACTCAAAGAATGTGGTCTTCCCAGATGAATTACTGGAAAACAAGAAAATAGAAACAACGATTTTTACGGAGGAAAATGATCTACTCGGTGTCGCTGTGTTATCAGAGATGGCTGAGAATTCCATACATGTATTAAGGATCTATCAAATGTTTTGGTTTAATGAGGAGGAGGCATTTTCTCCTGTACAGGAATTGGCAGCTTTCAGTTTTCCAAATCGTGAAGAATTTGATGACTTTTTAATGCGGCTTCCTGAAATAAGTGGACTAGAGATGCTTATGTTGGTAAATCCGTTGCCAGATCCAGTTGCGCATTGATATTGATTTGAATATCAATTGCTCCATTTGTTTCAACATTTCTTGAATTTGGGGTGAAGCCACTACCTAAAAGATAGTGGCTTCAATTTCTTTATCTATATCCCAATCTCCTCAATCATCCATGCACCTTCTCCACTTCCTCATCCGGCACAATCAGATAATATATACCATCTATTTTCTATTTTCGTTCCGTTGCCTTCCATTTGATAGTCTACAAAGTTCTTTCTTGTATCTTTAAAAAGATGACTACTTCTATCATCGATTCAATTTCCTCTCTGGATGAAAATGCTTATATTATCTCTTTTGTGAGTAAAATACATCTTTTTTCACCGATAACCAAGAGAATCATCAAAGGTTTTCACAAAATAGTTTGTAAGACAACGTTAAATGTCTACTCGTATAATTATTACGGGTGATTTTATTTTTTGTGTAGAATACAATTAATTACAAATGAAAAATGCCTAGCACGTTAATGCTTGACCTTTAATAATGCTTTATTACCTTGGTAAGATACCATAAAATTTTAATAATTCGACTAAACTTGCTGACCCAACAGCGGAAATGAATTGTATCAAGTGCTCTGCTTTCTTAGTACTTGCTCCACTTTTAATTTCATTTAACATACTTTCTATTTCATTAGTATCTCTGATTTTAAAGTATCATAATCTTTTGTATCTAAATCCTTAATAATATTGCTATAGACTTCTAAATCATCTGTATCTTCGCCATAAACTCCAATATCAAAGCCTTCAATATGATTGTTTACTACTTTATTTCCCTTACCGCCCTTAATGTAAATGGCAGTACTTTTTGGTTTATTTTCCAATTTTCTCACCTCCATACACCCGCAAAATGAAGGACATTCCCTTGCTCTATATAAGGAAGGGTATATGTTATAAATCAACACATTATCCTAGTTTAGCATTTACATCTATTTATACCATTCATTTTTAATACAAGTTATATCAAGTTCTTTCCATTCTTCTCTCCATAAATCCCAATACGGAATATCACTGGAAGATGGTGGTGAATCACATTTATCAACTTGAACAATTGAAGGAAGGACAACAGAATCTCCTATTAATAATGCTTCCCCAGCTTTAAGTGAAGGCATCTTATCAATTAGATTACCGAGTGTATCCGGTAAAAGCTTTTTAACATAGTTTTGATCATATGGGTTTGTCATTCTCATTGCAATAAAATTATTGCATTGAGAAAAAATAGTTTCAGATAACTCAGAGGGGCGCTGACTTGATAATAATAACGAAACCCCATACTTTCTTCCCTCTTTAGCTATTCTTTCAATGGAATGTTTTGATGAACGAAACTTCGATAAATCACTATCCGGTACATATTTATGCGCTTCTTCATATACCAATAGAATAGGTGCATCGTTATTAACCTTCTCATTAGGGTCGTTTTCAGTTCTCATCTTTTTGTAAAAATATCCATATTCAAATACTATTCTAGATATAAGTGATACTGTAATGCTGAGTACTTCAAATGGCACACCACTTAAATCAATTACTGTGACATTTGACTCGTTGCCTTCATTGTAACCTAATAAATTTTTTAGCGTTTCTTCGAATGAGATTGTTTTAGACCTTTCACCCAAAAGAAATTCATACCTTTTATCATTTATCTTATTTTCTAAGCGGTTCAAAAAATTTACTAGCTTCCCTGTAACACCAGCTGCTGCAGTACCTTCTGGAGTCAATCCTTTTTCCCTGAAAAGTCTATACGATGTTTCATCATTATATAGAAATAAATTTCCATCTTCACCTTTCCACTTAATTTCATAGTCCTTATTTCTTTTCTCACTATTTCTATATTTTAAGTATCGAAACACCTCCGATAATTCAAAAAATACAGGAGTATCAAAATGAATTTTCTCTTTTTCCACATCATTTCCATCTGAATTGAGTTTGCGATTTTTTACTATTGCCTCTCTGAACAGGTTTCTTTGGTTATGGTCATTCGCTTCAGTATCTAAAAATAACTCCTCTAATTCTTCGCTATTTAATAACCAATAAGGTAATGTAAGGCTATTAATATCAAAGTGACTGGCATCAGGAAAAGCAGATTTGTATTCTGAATGAATATCAAAGAGAATTATATGTGAATTATTCATTTGAAAAGATTCGTCTTTTTCCTTAACAGCATTCTGCAAAATAGTTGAGACTGTATGCGACTTTCCAGAGCCTGTAGATCCCACAACAGCAATATGTTTATTGAAAAACTTATTGCCATTAACTGGCATTCTTATACCATTATTCATTGATAGTGAAGCAAATGTAAAATTTTCAGCATTTCCTGCAGGATTACTGTATATTGCTTTTATTTCTTCATCCGTTGCAGGCTCAACTGTTTTGGGAGGGATTGCTAAGGAATCACCGCCCCTTATAAATTCTCCATTTCTTATTAACCCTAAAGGGTTTGCTTCAATGATATGTTTCCTTTCACCTAGATCACTCACTTCGATTGAAAAATTTTCAATAATGCAAATTAGAATGGCGTTTTCATTATCCAACACCTTAATATATGATCCAACTCTTAATGTTTCATCGGCCTTCTTAAAATCCTCAAGGTCATCAACCGATACTTTAACCTTATCGGGATAAACAGCTATAACTTCTGCATTTAAATCCTTTACTGTCTCCATCTATATGATCTCCTTTATATCATTAATATCTTCAATTTGAAATTGAATGTGTTTAATTCCCGGGTCTTCATTACTATAGAAAGAATCATGCATATAAAATTGATAGATTTCCTTCGTCTTTTTCGTTTCGCTAAGAGATAAGTCAAGATGTTCAAGTTTATTTATAACTTTTAGTCTTATTCCATTAGCATGATTTGCAGGCTCGCAAATTGCAATTGGTGAAAAACTTGCACCAGCAAAATTAAATCCGTCAACAATTTTAAATCCTTCCTGATATAATTCTGATTTAAGTAAAATGAGCTCTTTATCTGGTAAATTATGTATATAAACATAAGGACAAAATGGCCTTTGTTCCCTTTGGGATAACTTTGCCCAGTTTTTTGAAATGAGAAACAGCAATTCCTTTAATTCGAACCGCTTATAATGCTTCTGATCACTTTCTATTAAAAAAAATCTTTCAAAGGGTGAGATATTAAAATCGGAGAAGTACTCCTTTCTAAGGTTTGAAAGAAATTCCTTTTTTCCTTTTAATGTTATAAACCATTCATTAAACAGTACCTGTTTGTTATTGATCTGTTTCAAAAAATCCCTTTTGGTTATCTTCCTATCTTGAATATCATTTTTGGATGCGAGTTCTTTTATAACCTTTAATGCATTGTTATAATAATAGTTTTCTGCTTCGAATCTAGAACTTTGAAACTCTGTCTCTAATAATTTTAAAATGTCTTCATACTGATTTTCATAACTGGTTGCATTAACATTTATTGTTAGCCTTTGTATAAAATCATCTAAATCCTCATCTTCAAGTCCTAATTCGAGATGATGATAACGTTTATTTTTATCTTTGGTATAAGTTAAGAATTTCTCTTTCAAGAACTTGCTTGTTAACGGTAATACGAGCTTGCATTGCCCTTTTTCGTAGTGACCATATAAATAATATTTTACACTCGGTTCCCTTCTATCCTTTAACTCCTTATAATGATTTAACATCAGTCTTATCGGTTCAGCTATTACGGAGTGATTATATTCAGTTTTTGCATAATATTTACATTGAATAGAAGTGTTTTCATTTAAGGATTTAACATCAACATCCTCAATGCCTTCAACCGTAATTGAACCTTCAAACTCTTCTAATTCAAGCAATGTCTGTATAGAATAATCAAATTGGTAAAAGTACCCGATGATTGTATCTACAGCTGTCCTGTTACTCAAGTTAACACCTCATTTTGTCATCCATGATTCTAGCTATCTAGCAAAAGAATAATTAGTTTATAACAAGATCAACAACCTTAGTCGTTTTCCTTAATATTCAATAATTTAAATTAGCAATTTTAGAATTTGCAACATCTTCCGCCATTTTATAGCCACCTCTTCATCTTAATTTGAGTTGGTTTAAAGGTTACTTATAATATACCATCCTTTGTTGCACAATAAGGCATAATAGAGTAAGTATTGTGGGATATGACTTGTTCGGACTTAAAGTCTTTTTGTTTGGTCAGAACCACAAGATTTAATGGTGTCGGAAATATTTCAGCTTGGAAAGAATTCACTCTCCAGTTCTGTTTTCATCCTCCTCCCCCAACTTTCTCCATAACTCCACGCTTCACCTCTTCCAAAACCCTCACACTTCCCTCAAACGTCTCTTCCTTCACACCAAAATAAAACTTAATCTTCGGCTCTGTTCCCGATGGTCTTAAACAGATCCAGGATCCATTCTCCAATTTATATTTGATAACATTAGATTTAGGCAAAGTGATTTCCTCTTGTTTACCGGATTCAACGAGCAATCTATTGCCGCTTTGATAATCCTCTATAGCCAAAACACGTTTCCCGGCTATTTCTTTCGGTGGGTTATTGCGGAAATCACTTAGGATGGCTGCAATTTGGGCAACACCGTCTTTTCCTTTCAATGTCAGGGATTCCAGACCCTCACGGTAATAGCCATATTCCTCATATAAAGCCATTAAGCCTTCATATAATGTCATCTGTTTCGATTTATAATAAGCTGCTGCTTCTGCAATGAGTAAGCATGTTTGCACAGCGTCTTTGTCACGTACAAAGTCACCAATTAAATAACCGTAACTCTCTTCATATCCGAATAAAAAGCTTCTTTCACCGGTCGTTTCAAACTCCTTGATCCACTCACTAATATATTTAAATCCGGTTAGTGTATCAATCGTCTCTAATCCATGGGCTGCAGCTATATCCCGTCCCATTTCTGATGTGACGATGGTCTTTAAAACAGTCGCATTCGCTGGCAGGTCACGTTGTTTTTTCTTTTGTGTGATTAAGTAATGCAGTAATAATGCGCCGACTTGATTCCCGGTTAAGACTTCGTATGTTCCTTGGTCATTTTTCACAGCGACACCAACCCGGTCTGCATCCGGATCTGTTGCAAGCAGAATATCTGCGCCAGATTTCTCACCATATTGTATTGCAAGAGAGAAGGCAGCATGTTCTTCCGGGTTCGGCGAGTCCACTGTTGAGAAGTTTGCATCCGGCATTTCCTGTTCCTTCACTACCTCCACGTGATGGAAGCCAGCATCTAAGAGCCCTTTTCTAACCGGAATATTGCCCGTTCCATGTAATGGTGTATAAACGATCCTAAAATCATCCGTGATCTCTTTGATTACATCAGGATTAACGATGATGGACTGCAGTTGCTTTAAATAGGCTTGATCTACTGT
>Ga0079225_10001094_pt1 | contig 15063 bp, 16 predicted proteins | sample Poulit2012_FD_76344 | JGI IMG/M metagenome (GOLD analysis project Ga0079225, IMG submission 76344) | Agricultural soil microbial communities from Georgia to study Nitrogen management - Poultry litter 2012 | ecosystem: Environmental > Terrestrial > Soil > Agricultural land | place: USA: Georgia... | reverse complement strand
TCTTTCTTTTTAGGTTTTTTCATCCAATTCGTATTAAAATAGAATAAATCATCGTTGAATTAAACTACAATGTTGAAATTCAGAACATTGTTGCTGTAAAAAAGCAAGAAACCTTACCTGCTTGACAATCAAACAAGTTTGATTATCAAGCTGTCCTTTCCTTGAAAAGGAAAGGAGCTTTTGTCTTTTGATTCAGAGGAGATTAAAAGTAAAAGATAAAACTACCTCATTAAAAACAAAAAAAATTCGTGTTGCAACATGGTAACTTAAAAGCAAAAAACAACGTTACCTTATTAAAAAATAAAAGAAAATAGATAGTCTAAAACAAAAGAGTTTATCTTTGATTTACAGTCATTTAAACCAAAAATAAAGCTTCCCTTACAACCGAATGTGCTTCATCTGCCTCAGAATTCAAAATAACTTTCAAGGAGAACGCGTAAACTTTTCCAAAGTACAAGGGGAGATTCGAGAACTTTGAAAAAGTGCTTACAAAGTGACTCTCTACTTTTCCAGAGTTTTACATCGCCTCACAAGGACTTTAGAAAAACTATTCCGTGTCTTTGCGGAGCTGGGCCATTTTAATTGATGCTACAGCAGCTTCTGCTCCTTTGTTGCCGTGTTTCCCGCCCGATCTTTCGATGGCTTGTTGTTTGTTATTATCGGTCAACACACAAAAAATTACAGGGATATCCGAATGCACATTGAGATCTTTGATTCCTTGAGAAACCGCTTGACAAACGAAGTCGAAATGTTTGGTTTCGCCTTTAATCACACTTCCGACAGCAATAATTGCATCTAAATCCGAATGGGTTTGTTGAAGTCTTTTGCAGCCATAAGTCAACTCAAAACTTCCGGGTACATGCCAACTGACGATATTTTCTTCCTTTACTTTGTTTTCAAGGAATACCTGTAATGCCCCTTTATGGAGATTATCGGTAATATCTTCGTTCCATTCAGAAACTACAATTCCAAATTTAAAATTTTTTGCATCAGGGAGTTTTTCCTCGTCGTAAGCGGATAGGTTTTTTCCAGCTGTGGCCATAATCTATCTATTTAAATTAAATACTGCTTTCTGCAATCCCTAAAAACACCAGTGCTCTCTCCGCTTCATCTGACTCGGGATAATCTTTTTCAATGCGATTCAACAATACTTTTGCCTTATCAAATTGCTCCAACTCTACAGCAGTCATTCCCGCTTTTAAAAGATATCTCGGGGTTGTAAAGGAGTTGGTTCTGATATTAGCTGCTTCTTCGTAATATTTTAAAGCTTCTTGGGGTTGTCCATTTTCCATAAATGCATCGCCCATAGCCCCTTTGGCTACCGCAGGATAAATCTCATCTTTCCCTTTAAATCTTTCGAGGTAAGTTACCGCCTCTTTATATTCTCCGAGATTCAAATAAGCCATTCCCGCAGCATAGTTGGCAATATTAGCAGCGTCCGTACCCTTATAATTTTCAGCAATATCTAATAATCCATATCCTCCTGAGCCGTTGAGCGACTTCATAAAAAGTGTATTCCTGTCTTCACCGGGATCAACCGACATCGCGCGGTTAAAATAATCCAAGGGTTGGCTCATTTCTTTTACGGCTTCTTCCTGACGCGGTTGAACCACAAAATTTTGATAAGCCAAATAACCAAGAACGCCGACGACTATTACGCCGATAACCGTAAAAATAACATTTTGGTTTTTCGTTACCCAAATCTCAAAATTGCTCGCACTGGAATCGAGACCTTCAAAAACCTTAGCAGTTGTAGATCCTTCTTCGATCTTCTCATCTCTGCTCTTTTTTTTGCCGTGTTTTTTATACGTTGCCATAAACTTTTTGCATATTAGGTTGCAAAAATAATATATTTATCAAACTTTAAAAGTTTATTTACCCCTATTATTCATTTAAGATCGTTTTTTGCTGAAGACTCTATTTCTATTACAATGAAAATCTTCTATTTCTCTCTGATGAAAAATACTAAAATCTACTTCTCTTTCGCCAAAAAGACTACAGTTTTTATGTATTTTTGGATTTCCAAATTATAAACCCTCGTCGTTCACAAAGAATGTATTTAAAGACTTTATCCCTTATCAATTATAAGAACTTTGAACAGCAGAGTTTCGATTTTGATCCAAAAATAAATTGTTTGGTGGGCGAAAACGGAATTGGGAAAACAAATGTATTAGACAGCATCTATCATTTAGCTTATGGGAAGAGTTATTTCAATCCGATAAATCGACAAAACATTCATCACGCTTCTGACTTTTTTGTAATCGATGGAGAATTTATAAAAAACGACAAATCGGAACACATTTTAGTCAGCGTAAAAAACGGACAGAAAAAAATTATTAAACGAAATGGGAAAGTCTATGAGCGTCTCAGCGAACATATCGGACTTATTTCTGCGGTGATTATTTCCCCCGCAGATCGCGATTTAATAACCGAAGGCAGTGCTATTCGCAGAAAATTCATGGATGGAATTATCGCCCAAAGCAATCCTGATTATCTGCAAGCGCTTCTACGGTATAATAAAGCACTTTCTCAACGCAATGCTTTGCTTAAATATTTTGCAGCTAATCAAACTTTCAACCGGGATAATTTGGAAATTTATAATGTTGAAATGGCTGCCCACGGAAAAATTATTCACCAGCAACGCAAGATGTTTGTAACTACCTTCTCTCCTATTTTCAAAAAAAGATATGCAGACATCAGCAACGATAAGGAACAAGTGAATTTGGCTTATAAAAGTCAGCTTCATCACACGCCTTCTTGGGAAACGCTTTTAGAGGAGAGTTTACAAAGGGATATGATTTTACAATACAGCGGCAAAGGCATCCACAGAGATGATTTATTGATGAAGATAAAAGAATATCCGATCAAAAAATACGGTTCTCAAGGACAGCAAAAATCTTTTTTAATTGCGCTTAAATTGGCACAATACGATTTTATCAAAAAACAATTGAGCACAAAACCCATTTTGTTGTTGGATGACATTTTTGATAAGTTGGATGAGAAAAGGGTTTCACAATTGATAGCCTTGGTTACCAAAAATGATCTGGGACAACTATTCATCAGTGATACTCATCGTGAACGAACAGAGAATGTAGTTAAGGCAAGTTCAGATTCCTATCAGATGATCGAATTATAACTTAAAAACATACCGATAAAAAAATATAAAATGAAAAACACACTAACACCCGTCGCTTTATTATCTCTCTTATTTTTGTTTATTTCTTGCAACAATTCGCAGGAAATAAGTGATGAAGAAATAATCCAAAATCTCAATGGATATTGGAAAATTCACAAAGTTGAACGACCACAGTTCAATGATATTAAAGAGTATCAATTTAGCAACTCTGCCGAATACATCGAGCTTTACCCGGATTTAGAAGGATTTAGAATAAAACTTCAGCCGCAGTTAGACAGTACGTTCAAAAGATCTTCAAAAGCCGAAACCTTTGCGATCAAAAGAGAAAACGACAGTATAAAAATGCATTATAAAACCCCGATGGATCAATGGACAGAAACATTAATTTCCTTAGATAAGGATGAATTTTCAGTTCAAAATCAGCAAGGTTTTACTTATACTTACAAACGATTTGAGAGTTTAGCAAAAGAATTGGAAAACCATGAGTAAAAATCATAAAGAAGATCACCAAACCATGCGCGAGGCATTGCAACAATTTGTCCAAAAAAATCGGCTGCAGGGTGGTTTAGATGAAATAAACATACAAGAAGTTTGGCGTTCTGAGATGGGACCGGGAATTCAGAAATATACTTTAGCTGTAAAGCTCGAACGAGAAACCCTTTATGTGAAATTGAGCAATTCGGTTTTAAGAGAAGAATTGAGTTACGGCAAAGCAAAAATAATTAAAATGCTAAATCAAGCGATGCAGAAAGAGTTGATTAAAAAATTAGTTTTAAGATAGATTCGGCTGTACTGATTTGATTTAGATTTTGACAAAAGAATCCCGAAAGCCACGTTGAGTAACCTTCAGGATTTTTATCGCTGTCAATTCTTTGTTTAGAACACATCTTTTTGGGCAAAATGAAATCCACCTTCTATAGCAGCATTTTTATCGCTGTCACTTCCGTGGATTGCATTTTCACCAATGGAGGCCGCATATTTTTTACGGATGGTTCCGTCCGCGGCTTCTTCGGGATTGGTCGCACCGATTAAAGCTCTGAAATCTTCAACGGCATTATCTTTTTCTAATATCGCCGCTACAATCGGACCGCGAGTCATATACTCCACTAATTCGCCAAAAAATGGACGTTCTTTATGCACTGCATAAAATTCTTGGGCTTCCATTTTTGACATTTGCGTCATTTTCATCGCAACGATTCGAAATCCCGAAGCGTTGATTTGGTCTAAAATAGCACCGATGTGTCCTTTTTCAACCGCATCGGGTTTGAGCATTGTAAAGGTTTTGTTTCCTGCCATGCTTAATAATTTTTAAAATTTCGACAAATGTAAACATTTAAAGCTATAAACCTATAATAATCCGCAAATTGCTACCACAGAAGTATATTTTTATGCAATTTGCGCCTTAAAAACATATTAATTGTATCTTCGTCTTATGGAAGAAAAACAACTTAAATCGCTGGAATCTATTTTAGCAGAGCCTAAAAACATCGTAATTGTCCCTCATGTCAACCCTGATGGGGATGCGATGGGATCGACCTTAGCATTACAACATTTCCTCAAAGCAATGGAACACAATGCAGCGGTTATTACTCCAAATAATTATCCCGATTTTTTAGAATGGTTACCGGGAAGTACAGGCGTGATTATTTTTGAAGATGAAACGGAAAGAGCGAAAAAAATAATCGCGCAAGCCGATGTGATTTTCACCCTTGATTTTAATGATTTAACCCGCTCGGGTTACCAAATGACAGATGTTTTAAAAGAAAGCTCGGCCACTTTTGTAATGATTGATCATCATCAAGAACCCGAAAGATATGCTGACTTTATGTACAGTGATGCCAACAGCTCTTCTACTTGCGAATTGATTTATGATTTCATCAACCGTTTAAATCGCATACACCTGATTACTGTTGATATTGCTACTTGTTTATATACGGGAATTATGACGGACACCGGTTCGTTTAGGTTTTCTTCAACTTCGAGTAACACCCACAGGGTTATTGCCGATTTAATAGATAAAGGTGCCAACAACGCCATGATTCATGAAAATATTTTTGACACCAAAACTCCTCAGCAGCTTCGACTTTTGGGCGTTGCTTTAAAAAATTTAAAAGTAATAGAAGAATTCCAAACCGCTTATATCACTCTTTCACAAGAAGAATTAAATCAAAGTGGTTTTAGAAAAGGCGGTACAGAAGGTTTTGTTAATTACGGACTTTCTTTAAAAGGAATTGTTTTTGCGGTAATTTTTATTGAGAATAAACAAGAGGGCATTATTAAAATCTCTTTCAGGTCTAAAGGAAGATTTGATGTCAACAAGTTTGCCAGAGCACATTTTGATGGTGGCGGACACCTAAATGCCGCCGGCGGAAAAAGCGGTAAAAACATGGAGGATACCATTTTGCACTTTGAAAGTCTGTTGAAAAAATACCACAATCTGAAAAAGAAATAATGAAATATTTCTATCTCATATTAGTAGTTTTAATCGGGATTTCTTGTCAGACTCATGAACCCAGAGAGCCTGTGGTTAAAAGATCCGGTCAATTTCTCAAGAGATCATCCAAACTTCATAAAGCCATTCAAAAACGACAAGAAAAGGAGATCTATAAAATTATCAAACAAGATTCTTTACACCATTATCATGTTTCTCCAAACGGATTCTGGTACAGATATGATCAAAAAAACAATCAAGACACTTTAAAACCAGAATTTGGAGACCTTGTAAATTTCAATTACAATATTACCACCCTCGATGGCCAGCCTATTTATACACAAAAAGAAATAGGCACTCAAGAATATAAAATGGATCAAGAAGATCTTTTTAGCGGTCTGCGAAATGGTTTAAAGTTGATGAAAGAAGAGGAAACCGTCACTTTTTATTTCCCCTCCTCTGTCGCTTTTGATTATTACGGAGATCGAAATAAAATAGGACACAATGTTCCGATTCGCGCTACAGTAACCTTAAACTCAATTAAAAAAAATGAAAATTAATTACCTAAACCTTAATCCAATGAAAAAACAAAGTTTATTTATCGCTTTTATGATAGTTCTGGCTACAATAGCTTGCAAGGAAGAGTCTCACTTGCCCGACGGTCTTTACGCTGAATTTGAAACTAACTACGGCGATTTTATAGCGGAATTAAATTATAAAGAAGCCCCCCTAACCGTAAGTAGTTTTGTGTCGTTAGCTGAAGGGACCAGCACGGCTGTTGATGAAAAATACAAAGGCAAAAATTATTTTGACGGTCTAAAATTCCACCGCGTAGTTGAAGGTTTTGTTATTCAAGGAGGCGACCCGGAAGGTACCGGAGCAGGCGGCCCGGGATATCAATTTCCCAATGAAACCGATACCGGTTTAAACCACGGCTCTAAAGGAGTCTTATCTATGGCAAACGCTGGCCCCGACACCAATGGCAGTCAGTTTTTTATTACTTTGGGACCTACTCCTTCCCTGGATGGTGGATATTCCGTTTTTGGAAAAGTAGTAGAAGGTCAAGAAGTAGTTGATTCTATCGGCAAAGTAGAAGTAGGCGCAAGAGATGTTCCTGTGGATGACGTAATTATGAATCACGTGAAAATTATCAGGGTTGGTGACGATGCCAAAAACTTTGACGCTGTCAAGGTATTTAATGATAAAATGGACGGCATATTAGAAGAACAAGAAGCGACCAAACAAAAATTAGAAGAAGAAATCAATGAATTAGCGGAAGGATTTACCGAAACCTCTTCCGGATTACGCTATAAAATCACCGATAAAGTTGAAGGCTCCACAAAACCGGCAAGCGGACAAACGGTTGAGGTATATTATAAAGGAATGTTGCCTGACGGAAAAGTTTTTGACCAGCGATTAGAAGAAGAAGGACAAGATCCGATAAGTTTTCCTGTTGGCCAAGGACAAGTAATTCCCGGCTGGGATGAAGGTCTTCAACTTATCGGCGAAGGAGAATCAGCTCGATTTATTATTCCTCCCCATTTAGCTTACGGAGATAGAGGCGCAGGCGGTATGATCCCTCCAAATGCGATTTTGATTTTTGATGTAACGCTTTCAAAAATCAACTGATTAAAACACTTTAAAAACAAACAAGCTGTCTCAAAACCCGAGGCAGCTTTTTTTATTTTCATCTACTTGGTTTTTTATAATTTGGGCGTGCCCCCGGTTGTTGTTTTAAAAGCACCCCATCTTTTCAAAAGTAACTTTGCTGTTACAGACAAGTTATTCGCTCTAAAATCCGGGGTCAGGCTTTCGGCTATATCTTTTTTTTTCAACTTCCCGGCACTTCAAAATTCCTCCTTAAAAATAAAATAAATTCCTTTAAACAGCATTTATTCCCAAAAAAAGGATGCCGCCTCAATCCTTCACGCAAAAGAAGTATCTCCAACAAAATGATTCTACCAAAAATTTGATGGAATGACTTTTAAAATTACAATTATTATTTAGTGGTCAGCTCAAGTGATTTTTAAATCTAAAATGTTGCTTTACAATAGAACCACCGAATAATTTATATGATTAGCGTAAAGCTGTGTTAATGAGGATTAACCCCGATTTGTTCCAGCTGTTCGTAACTTAAAAAGCTCATTTTTGAGTTTCTCTATACGTACGGGATTAGCTAAACTTATTCGAGAAAATATATGCTTTAACCCTGATAAATAATCCCAACTAAAACAACAATAAGCTTATGGTTTTACCAGTTTAAACACTTTATCTACCCCATTAATCCGCACTTGCATCATATACATTGCAGGTGCCAAATTTTCCATATCTATGTTGGTTTCCAATTGGTTGGGGTTGGCATACAAGACTTGCTGACCCAGTAAATTGTAAACTTTTACTTCTTCTATCACCTTAGAAGCCTTTAAATTCAGTTGGTTTTCAACCGGATTGGGATAATAGACAAAATCTTCAAAAACCTGATTTTCCACAGACATACTCTCCACTATTTCAACAGTATAGTCTTCAATTTGTCCAAAACCAACTGGCTCACAGGCATCAGTTTTGGGTAAATCATAGTTTTTAATAATTCGCATTCTTTTACTTCCTAAAGCAGTTGAATTTGGAATAGTTATTTCTCCTGTTGCTGTAAGTCCATCGTCTCCGGTAGAGTTATAGATTGACAATTGATTCCCGGCTTCTATAAAAAAAGCTTCATCGGTATCGTTAAAAACTCCGTCTTCATCAAAATCGATAAAAACTGAAAAGTAATTGGTGTAAAGTCCATCGGTAGTTCCTTCTAAAGAAATACTGTAAGTTTCTCCTCGCTCTACTTCGGTAGAGATATCTGTAAAATCTTCATAAGCTGCGGTAGATCCTAAATCGGACGTATTATCAATATCCGCAAAACCTACATAAGTAATCGGCTCAACAGCATAAACAACTGAAGGAAAACAATAATCAGCCTCATAATTATCCGTACAACTCGAACTCAGACAAAATCTGGAATTAATGATATTTCGTATTAAATTTGCCGGTTGTTCTCCAAACCCGTTGTTGAAATTTATTCCGACATTTTCCAATAGATGACAATAGCTCATAATAGTTCCGCCTTGAGCATAGGGAATTGTACCATCGACACAGCCTTCCGAAAATGAAATATCATAAGTAGGTGCACATACATCAATAGCGGTATCATTTCCATTCCAATAACAAGCATGGGTGTGTGGCGACCCAAAAGAATGCCCCATTTCATGCGTCATCGCCATAATTGTCCACGAATATGTCGGTACGTTTTGATAAAACATATCTATACCTGAATAAGCATAATTGTACTCCATTGTACAGAGGGAATTTAGATACGCAACACTTGTTGTCGAAGGCGAATTAACCAAATGAGCCAAGTCGCCATTAAAAAAAGGACGATAAACTGTAAAACTCTCTAAATTATCAAAGTGATCTCCGGTAAATGGATCGGGTTCGGTCCATACTAAAACTTCATTTATAGAAATATTGATTTGGTCGTTTTCATATAAAGTATTGATATTATTATGCACCGCGGTCAACCAATTTACTGTTTGATTTACGCTTTTTTCATTATTTACATAAGGTGCATAAGCTACTTCATAATAAATTTTCACACATTTATCGTCGGTAGTGCTGTCGATAGAATTAGTTGAATAATCTGAATTGTTTTTAAAGTCTTCAATCTCCGGCAAACCTTCTACTCCACATTCAAAAGGATTGGCTTTTGTCAAACTGTGGTCTGCATAAGAAACATATTGCGAATTGTTTTTGAGCTTTCCAACAACAATATTCCCCGGTTGTCCACCTATAGAAACCACGCCGACGATATCATTTCTAAAAAAACTGAAAGCTACAATACTGTTGGAGTTGTCTTTAACAATACCGCGATAATAAGCTCCGCGAGTATAATCTAATCGTTGTTCATTTTGGTCGTAAACTGCAAAAGCATCGGTAAAAATATCTTTTTTATAAAGTTCAACAGTTATTTCTCCGTCCTCATAGGGAAAAGAAATTTCAATCCCTTTGGGCTTTTCGGTTAAAAGTTGGTTTAATTTGGAAGAGTTCACTTCAAAGGAAACCACATTTTCAGCTTGATCTTTTAAATCAGAAGAAGTTTCCGGTAGATTTTTAAGATCAAAAACTTCAAAAGTCTGAAATTCCAAATGCTGATTGTGAAAATCCTGAACTTGTTGTGGAATTGGTTTTAAGGTTTGAGCGGAAAGCGTTAAACTGACAAAGAAAACAACCGCAAAACAATAGTATAATCTATTCATTTTTAAAATTTTGTAAATCTAATATATTATTAGATACTGACAACAAGTTTTTGAAATTATCATTAAATAGTTGATAATTTATCGATCAAATATTTTCAATTTTTTCCTTTCGATCCATACAACCGTATTTACTCGGTTGGTAAAAACTTCGATAGCCTTTGTTGGATTGGCTTATCGCTTATTCCTTTCTTCTATTTTGAAAACCGAATATGGTAAAAAGTGCTGGTTTTTTATCGGTACAACAAAATAAAATCAACACCTTTTGACAACAGAATTTCAAAAGCGTTACATCAAAAATCGAAGACATAAAACCCCCAACTTGTTTAAAGTTAACTCCCCAGATAAACACCAGCGCTGCTAAAATCAAAAAAAATGTAAGAAAGTTCAAATATTTTATAAGCAGTAAAGTGCGGGCATATATACGTTTATGTTTTTCTGCAAAATTTCTAATCAGTCGAACCAAACTATTTCTTAGAAAAAAGATAACCGCTGAAACTATTACGGTAATAATCAGTTTGTATAAATTATATCCATAACTTTCTAATATTATCATTAACGGCTTTAAAAATAAGCATATAAATTTTATCCTATAAAAACCTTACAATTTTGAGATAATTATTCCACATCACAACAAATTTCAGCGTAATTCTTTATATTTATTTTTATCATATCACAATATTTAAATGCAAAATGCAATAAAACTTCTTTCTCTACTAATCATCTTTTCATTTATCGCTTGTGGTTCTTCAAAAGTTGCAAAAGAAGCTGCATGGAAAGTGAAGTTCTTGGATGAATATATAATCCCGGAAAACTTGGAAGTAGAAGACACCAAAGTTGGTGGTTTGTCGGGTTTGGATTTCGATGGTAAATATTTTTATGCCGTTTGTGACATTCCATCTGCTCCACGAATATATAAATTTACAATCGATTTAAACCGTTACAAAATCGATACTATTCGCTTTAAAAAAGTCATCAAAATTATTCGAAATACCGAACCTGCAAAATCAATGTTTTGGGATAGCGAAGGGCTGATATATAATCAAGACAAGAATATTTTTATACTGAGCAGCGAAGGAGCTATCAAACAAAACAAAGATCCATTTATTGTCGAATTAGATAAAGAAGGAAATTTACTGGAAACCTATAAACTTCCCGATTATTTTAAAGCTGACGCAAAAAATGGTCTTCGCAACAATGGGGCTTTTGAGGGTTTAAGCGAAAGTGTGAATGCAGCAAAGATATGGGTTTCTACAGAACTGCCGATGAAGCGCGATGGTGGAACTGTCAATTTATACAAAAGCAAAGCTCCGGTCAGATTCACCCGTTTTAATAAAAACACCAAAACACCCGATCGACAATTCGCCTATCGATTGGGTCGTTTGAGAAAGCTACCATTTCTTCCTTTTGGGATGAACGGGGTCACAGCGATTTTAAATTACCAAACGGATAAGTTTTTCGTTCTAGAAAGAGCCTTTTCTGCCGGACACGGCAGTCACGGAATGCGCGTTCGACTCTATGATGTAGATGCAAGTCAAGCTACCAATACGCTGGAGATACAGCGTTTAAGAGGAAGGATTGAAAAAGAAGTAATCCCGGCAGAAAAAAAACTTATTTTCGATTTTAAAAATATCCGAAAAAAACTGACCGATAGCATCGTAGATAATTTGGAAGGCATAGCATTTGGGCCTATATTACCCAACGGAAACCAAAGTTTAATTCTTATTTCCGACAATAATTTTAGCAGTTGGACAAGACAACTCAATCAAGTTATTTTATTAGAATTGATTCCAAAATAAAATTATATGACTACTTATTATTTTATCAGACATGCCGAAAAGGGATATGATGGCACTCGAAATCCGGATTTAACCTATAAAGGAAGACAACGCGCCGCTCATTGGGCAAAAATTCTATCCGATAAGAACATTGATTTAATCTATTGCACCAAACTGATTCGGACACAACAAACGGCGGAGCCACTGCTTAATAAATTGGGAAAAGACTTCCGCTTATATGACTTGACCGATTTATACAACGAGGAATTTCAAAAAGAAACCAAAGGAAAAACCACCCTTGTTGTAGGTCACCAAGATACAACTCCCGCTTTTGTAAATCGGATTTTACAACAGTCAAAATATTCTTATATACATGGTTTAAATTATGGAAATCTTTACAAAGTGCAAATTGACGAACAAGGAAATATCAAAGACCAAGTAGAAAGTGTTGACTTTTAATCGCATTTGTTTTCCCTAAGGCTTACTCGAATATTTTTATATTCTATATTCTTCACTTTTTTCAACTTGTCTTTTTCAAAAGCTTTTGCTAATTCAACCAATGCATAATCTTTGTTTTTTCTTGGGCGATACACCTCATAATCTTGAAATTGCATTCCTTTTATCATTCGTTTGTTGATCGGTTTTAGGAATTCAACGCTCTTTCGATCCTCTCCATATTTGACTGCTAAATAGATGATTTCATCAGCTTTTTCATCCACCCAAAAGACAGATTCTACCAAATAAGCTTGATCATAATTATCTTCGATTAATTCAACTTTTAATTCAGCTAAGGACTTTCCTTTTATTTCTTGAGTTTTTAAAAATTCTTTTTGAACCGTAGGGGAGTTTAAACCAAAGGGCAATTCAAGAAAAAACAATTTTTTCTTCAGGTTTTTGATTAAACGCAATTTTGTAGTATCGGCCAAGTCTCTTCGCGGTCTTTCATTTATCAGTTGAATAACCTCCATATTATCGATTTTCAAGACTTCATCAGAGCCGGATTCTGAAAGGTCTTGCTTAAATTCAAACCAACCACAATTGCGTTCAATTCGATAATTCTGATTGTTATAACTATAGAGAACTGATGCGGTTTCGCGATGCTCCCGTCCGGATTTTTCTTCTAAAGCACGAATAATCCCTTCTCCCTTAGCGTTGCTGGTAATACTTACCTCCGGTACATTATAGGCTACCTTGTTGCCATCATCATCATCTTGTTTATTCGATTCGTTTTTGCAAGAAATAAACAAAAAAGCAAAGATGAAAATCAAGTGTAAAGTTCTCATAAGTCATGTGAAATTAGTCAGGGCTAATTTACATAATATTAACTAATTAAAACAAGGGAGGTTCAAAGTTAATTTATTTCAAGAAAAGCATAGTGAATATGTGAACTTCAAATTCAACACTTTATAAATTAAAAAAGTACAGTTTCCTTCTTCTTTAAGTTTTTGACAAAAAACTAAAGTTACTTATCCGCCGGTCAACTCGGATAGTTTTTAACTAACCATTCAATTTATGGCTGAACTACTGTCGGTTAAAAACTTCTGTATCTTTTCAGTTCCATATCTAAACGGTCGCGCTCGTCTTTATGTCTCTTCGCGCCAAACAGCTGATTATCGATCCAAATATAATTTCCTCCTCTCGGTTTTCCAAAAATTATACTGTGGTAGTGAAAGCCATATTTTTCAAGCCACTCAACAGTGATTTCTCTTAGATCCTCTGTTCGAGAGGTGAAAAAGCAAATTTGATGACCTTCTCCGTACCACCGGTTAATAGTATCTACTACTCCCGGATAAGGTTTAGCATTAATCATTCTCTCATATTGTTCGTTGGGGATATCATCTGTGATGGTTCCGTCTATATCGATCAAATAATTTTTGATTCCATTTTTAAGACGAGGACTTACTTTCTCCTTTAATTCAAGTTCCATAAAGATAGTTTTCGTTTTCTGGATAGACAAAACAACAAATAAATTGAGTCAATAACAACCTCTTTAGCAAGAAGATTTCTAAATCTATGTTTTTCTCCTTTTTTGTTTGTTTTAATCGCTGTAATGACTAATATATCGAAAAAAACAAACCCTGATTTTTCTTTAAACCGCAAAAATATCACGCAATTATTGTTTATTATTCATGTGTAAGGTATTCTTGGGTAAACCCGCTGAGAATTAACAAAATTAATTACCTTCGTATCTTTAAAACTCTTCAATATGAGTTTAAGTAAACTACCTTGATTTTATAGAACAAATGCAAGAAAAACCCGGTGGACAACTTTTTGAGTCGATTTTTAACCACGCGACTATTGGCATATTAGTAACCAATTCGTCTGGAAGAATTATTACAATCAACAAATTTGGATTGGATATATTCGGTTATACAGAATCAGAAATAGTAGGGAAACCTGTAGAGGCACTAATTCCAAAACGTTTCCACAAAGGCCATGTTCATGAACGCACTTCTTACCAAGATGAACCCACCACCCGAGAAATGGGAGCCGGCAGGGACCTCTACGGAACGCGAAAAGACGGTACAGAATTCCCTGTTGAAGTCAGTCTGTCTCCTTTTAAATCAGAAGATGAAACTTTTGTTTTCGCTTTTGTGATAGACATCACTGTTCGCAAGAAGATTGAAGCATCCGAGCGAAATTATCAGAAGAAGGTTTCTGAAATTTTAACCTCTTTAAGGAAGGAAAAGGAATTAACTGATTTGCAATCCAATTTCATTTCCATGGCTTCCCATGAGTTTAAGACTCCATTGACCACCATTTTATCTTCCGCTGCGCTTTTAAAAAAATACACTGAAAAAGAACAGCAGTCCAAACGAGTCAAACACATTGAGCGCATTGAATCAGGTGTTAAAAATATCAACAGAATTTTAAATGATTTTCTGACCATAAATAATGTTAAAGCAGCAAATCTCCAAGTAAGTTATAGTGAATTTGACTTGGAGGAATTTATTTTGACCATAAAAGAAGAGTTTAAATTTTTATCGAAAAAAAACCAAACCTTACATTATTCGCATTCAGGAGAAAAAATGGTATTTTTGGATGCGGAATTGCTTAAAAACATACTTTCAAATCTATTGACCAATGCCTCTAAATTTTCTGACCCAGACACTGTCATTGAAATAAATAGTCATTGTACGACTACGGAAATTTCGATAAGTGTTAAAGATGAGGGATACGGGATTTCCCAACAAGATCAGGAGCATATTTTCCATCGATTTTTTAGGGGAGAAAATGCACTTACTATTGCCGGAACCGGATTGGGTTTGCATATTGTTCGAAATTATATAGAATTAATGAGAGGAAAGATACAAGTTGAGAGTGAATTGGACCGAGGCACTGAAATAATTGTTACTTTTAAACGATGAAAAATATACTACTCATAGAAGATAATCAAGAACTTTTAGAGAACACCGCTGAATT
>Ga0079225_10001091_pt1 | contig 15082 bp, 10 predicted proteins | sample Poulit2012_FD_76344 | JGI IMG/M metagenome (GOLD analysis project Ga0079225, IMG submission 76344) | Agricultural soil microbial communities from Georgia to study Nitrogen management - Poultry litter 2012 | ecosystem: Environmental > Terrestrial > Soil > Agricultural land | place: USA: Georgia... | reverse complement strand
TTCGGCAGAAACTGGCCCTGAGTTCACCGACCAGCGGATTTCAGAACCATTTTCACCAACGCTGGGTACTGAAAAATTGGTGCGAATGTTGTCGGCATTCTCAATGTCTAAAGCATCTGCGTCAGTTTCTACAATTTGAGAGTCATTGAGGTCTGCTCTTACCAGTACCAAGAACTCTTGATTTGCTAGTTCCTCGTCGCCTTCGAGGAAGGTGGCTTGGAGAATGACTTGCGCATCGTCACTGTCAGCGCCGGGGCGTGTCACAGCGGCGGTGTTGTCTGCAATATCAATCGCGTCACCGTCAATGACTTCCCACTCGACGTTCAGTCCTAGAGCGTTGTCGGGGAGATCAAAGTCCGCGGTTACCACCTCAGGGATGTCAACGGCACTCGTAGCTTCGTTGATGGCCTCTTCTAGGTTGCCACCGCCTGCTTCGAAGAGGTCTTTAATCTCCGCGCTCGTCAACGCAGCGTGGTCGACTCGGTATTCGCTGACGGTCCCTTCGAAGAACTTGTCATCGTAAGCGGAGCGACCGATATCGGCGCGCATCTGGTTAGCGTCGCCGTAGTCAGCAAGGCTCGTGGGAACTTCATCGGTCGAAACCAGCAGACCGTTGACATAAAGGTTCAATGTGCCATTTTCACCATCAATAACCGTGGTGTATAGCGTTTTGTCGGAAGTTGCACTGCGGCCCGGGTTTTGTGAGCCCACTTCCGTGTTCCATGTTTCGCTCTGCGGATCGTCTGCCGTCGCCTTGGTTAGAACCGACTTGATTTTGCCCTCAGGGTTGGCTGGATTAAACAGCCAGTAACCGTTATTACGGTCCTCTCCTCCGACGTACGCGGCAGCGTAGTTTCCGTTTCCAGTCTGATTTTCTAACCAGGTGGACACGGTGACCGTCTCCTGCCCGGCAAACGCTTCCGGCGGCACTTCAATTGACGCGGCATCGGAATCGCTATTCCCACCGGGCAATTTGAGACCGTCGTTTGTGAATTCCGCACCTTCACCGACGAGGTCGCCGTCATAGTCGCCGGCCTGATCAACGATGGTGGTGTCACCATCAGATTCGTTAAAGGTGTACAGCAACGCAGGTTCGGGCAGGTCCTCAGGGGCGGCCAGCGCCGCTCCTGAGGTTCCCGCCAAGATCGTTGCCGTGAACAGCGCCGAAGTTGCGACGAGCGTCGTCGAACGCTTGGCGTTATGTTTCACGTCTTTCCTCGCTTCGTTGTGAGTAGATTTTTAAGGAATCGCGGTGGGCTATTTCTGAAGGTGGCGACGCCATCCCAAAACGCCCAGACCGGCAAGTGTGATAGTCAGCGCGAGCGCCACGAGTGGCATGAGGGTCGCGCCGGTGCGTGGCAGTTCGCCGTCACCGTTGTCAGCCGTATCGCTCGATTGGTCAGACCCGTCGGTGGCGTTGCCGTCGGTGTCTTCACCGTCTCCAGGTGGTTGGCCGGAGCCGCTTTCTTCCGAACCGTCGTCGCCAGCACCGTCGTCGCCAGCACCGTCGTCGCCGGCTCCGTCATCTGAGTCGTCATCGCCTAAATCGACTGTGAACTCAGAAGTTTCAACGATGCCGTCGTGGTATCCGTCGTAGCTAACGACGAGCTCACCGGTGGCATTTTCAGGTAGATCAACCGTGGCTGCTTGATCAGAAAGTGGGACGGTTTGCGACCAGTCACCCAGGGTGAAGGTCATTGAACCGACCACGTCTCCATCGTCTTCCGCGGTTACTGAAGCTTCGACGGTGTTTCCGTCGATTTCTGCAGTTGTTGTGGATGGCACAGATGCGGCATCGGTCCAGTCATGGACGGCGTCCTGCACGCGCTGCGGAACGTTTACGAAGGCACCGTGGCGCGGGCTTTCTGGCAGTCCGTCGCGGGGTCCAGCTTCCCAATCGTCGCGTTTGGATAGACGATTTTTCCAACTACTGTTCGTGATGGCTTCGCCTGTCGTGACGAACGGAACGTAGCCACCGGCGCTGTAGTTGTCTACGAGGAATACGTAGCCGTCATCATCTTCTGTGTTGTTGGGGTCGTCTTCGTTTAACTTAACGATCTCTGGCCCCTCACCCGCTTCACCGGTGAATGGCGTGGTCATCGAGGTATCAATCAGTTCCCAGGTTTCATTGGGATCTGCATCCGGATTGGACTCATACGTCGGCGCAGTCAATGTGGTGGAACGTTCAAGGAAGATGTCCTTGCCTCGCTCTAGGCCGTCGGCTTCATCCCCGGCTTCATTTTTGGTGAAACGGTAGTACTCGTCATCGATGTTCATGACCGTGGAGTCGATGCGTGAGTGACCCGTGTCTTGCCACTGTTCGGGTGGGTAGGTGAAGTGCTTGAAGTCACGCGTGAGTACGTAGAACATTTGTGCGTGACCGTCGGTCTTGGTGTGGTCCGCATCTTCATACATGCGTGATGCGAAGAAAACCACGTACGATTCCAAGTCGTTGTCCCAGTAGACTTCCGGCGCCCAGGTCATACCGGCAAGTGGTTGGTTGACCGTGATACCTGGTTCATCACCGCTGGTGGGTGTCCAGTTCACGAGATCTTCTGACTCGTAAACGTGGATCTTTAAGCTGCCCCATTGTTGAGCACCTGCCCAGTCCCATGAGCAGCCGATACACAGGTCAGTGGCGACCATGTAGTAGCGGTCATCGTTTACTGAGCGGAGAATGAATGGGTCGCGAAGCCCCTTATCGTCTGTTGTTGAAACGATCGTGGGCTCCCCGTCGTTGACCTCTTCGAAGGTGAAGAAATCGTTCTCGGTTGTCGCCGCCTGGTAGATCTTTTCGTCATCGTCGGCCTTGAAGTAGGCGGAGACGTACCCGGTGTCAGGAGCGCTGCGCCCCTTCTCTTTGATCGTGAGGTCGAAACTGCGTTCCTCTTCATAGTCGCGGAATGTTGCGGTAGCGGTCACGCTGACGTTTACATCGCCTTCGCCGTATTCGGGTCGCGTCACGATTCCGGCTCCGCTGTAGGGGTCATCGGCCCCAACTTCGGCGCTGGGGACGTCCGTGGTTTCGGTGACGAGATCGACGTCTGAAGACGTCCAGGTGATCTCACTGCCTTTTTCACCTTCAGTAACCAGCGGCAGATTTTCCACCACGTCCTCATTCAGGTCAATCGCGGCGAGATCATCGGCCGGGATTTCTGCCTGCTCATCTTCGGGAATGTGGATGACGGTGACATCGAAAGAGTACGCAGCGCCTTGGTCGTCGGTCGCTGTCAAGGTGACTGTCTCGTCGTCCTCAATGAAGCGGTCGATTTTGCCGGTTTCGCTAACGACGTCCGGATTGGAGGATTCCCATTCCAGATCTGCTCCACCAAAACTCGATGGCGGCGAGAGATCGTGTTTGACTTGATCAGCCGATTCATTTTCACCCAGTAGGCGCTGCAAGATATCGGCTTGAGCAAGTTCTACGAAGAGGTCGCGGCGTTCGTCTTCTGATGGGATTCGCTCTTGCACGGCGTTTTCCTCGAGTGCGGAATCCCAGACGACCGCTGAAGACATTTTGCCTTGGAAAAGTCCGTCTTCTTCATATTGGGAGCGGCCTAGGTAACCGGCCACGTCGCCATCGGGAACGATGTCTTCTAAAGACTTGTCGTGGTTCAGAACTGAACGCTCTTCGCCATCGATGTAGAGGGTGAGCTTTCCGTCTTCGCCCACCAGGGTGAGCACCGAGAACATTCCGGGTGAAACGTTACCGGCCCAATCCATGCGGTCTTCGCCGTTGTCGTCGCCTTCCTTGACTCGAATGGCGCCGAAGGCTTCCCCATTTTCACCCGATGATGGGTTAACAAAAACGTAGTTGCCCAGGTCGGTGGTATTCCATTTGCCAATGCCGTCCCCAAGAACCCACGCGAATTGGTCACGCTGTTCAACTCCAGCAACGGTCAATTCGACCGTGAACTCTTCTGTCTTATTGGTGATGATTCCGCTGGGGAGTTCGGCGTATTCATCGCCGGTAAAATTTAGGACGTCGGCGCTTGCCTCGGGTAGGAAAGACTCCTCACTGGTGCCGTGCAAGGTGGCGTGGTTGTCGTTGCCTGAGGTGTCTTTCAGGGTGTCTCCATCATGAGACATGTCGTAATTCGCCGTGGGATCCGGCACATCTGCTGCTTGCGCTTCCACGGGAGCCGCCAACGCGCTTCCCACAACGATCGTCGAGGTGATAGCGCTAACTACACCGAGTCGTCTCTTCCTCAATTTTCCTCCATCGGAACCCTGCGACTTCGCAGGAGAAGTACTGCAATGCCTAGGTGGAGCCGCCAACGCGACTCCACCTAGGCACCTGCATTTGGGCGATATTCAATTATTTTTGATTCTCTTTACGAGTCGTGGCGTGTCACTATCCAAACCTCACACGCCATTCACTCTTGCTTTTTAATCGCCACCAGGCGCTGCAAGAGCACGAAGATCAGCAGAATTCCACCCGTAATAATGGTGGTCGCTTCCGGTGGAATCGTGCCGTCACGAGTAATCAACACGTTCATTAAGCCAAGGACGAGAGCACCCACGACCGAACCAAGGACGTAGCCGGTACCGCCAGTGAGCAACGTACCGCCGATGACGACAGCAGCGATTGCATTGAGTTCCCATCCCTCGCCAGTAATGTTTTGCGCAATGCCTAAACGCGAGGTGTACACCACGGCCGCAATTCCGGAGAGAGTCCCCGACAGAACGTAGACCGCGAGTTTCGTTCCAAATACCGGCAGGCCCATCAATTGTGCAGATTGCTGCGAACCGCCCATCGCATACACGGTGCGGCCGAAACGAGTGCGGTGGAGAACGAAGAAAGCCACTACGACGATCACCAGGGCAATCAATACGCCCGGTGTAACAATGAGATCGTTCACTTTCGGGCCGTCAATGATTTTGTATTCCGTAGCCAAAGACCGGATCGACGATTCATCATCTAGCCGCTCCGGGGTGGTACTCAGCACGGAAGCTAAACCTCGAGCGAGAAACATCATCGACAGCGTGGCAATGAAGGGCTGCACGTTAAAGAACTGGATCAGTACACCGGCAAAGGTTCCGATCACTGTGCCAATGCCAATCATGATGAGAATGACCAGCGCCGAGTTGAACCCGGCATTAGCTAACATCACGCCTGACACGGAAGAAAACGCGATAATCGAGCCAACCGAAAGGTCGATACCGCCGCGACCAGTAAGGATCGGAAGCGTTCCACCTATTGCCATGATGATTAGGTGAGCGTTGTTAATCAGCAGGTTAGACAGAGTGTTGTACTGAACTATGCGCCCGTACGACATCTCGCCGTAGATCACCATGGCGATAAAGATGACCACGGCTGCCGCGGTGGGTAACTTCGTTAAGTGCGCATCAACATAGTCTTTGATTCGCGCAACGACGCTCTTGTCACGAGGTTGCGTATCGTTGGGGCCTTTTGTGGCGTTGGGGGCTTCAGCGACGCTCATGCCAGCGCCTCCTTCCTCGTTCGCAAAGCACGGCGTCGTCGATACCGGGCGAACCGGTCACGGATGCGATCTGATTGCAACAGACACAGCAGAATAATGACGATTGCTTTGAAGGCGGGAGTGGCGGATGACGAAATACCAAGGAATACGACCGTCTTATCCAGCGTGGCGATCAAGAGCGCACCGACGACCGATCCCCCAATGGAGAAACGTCCCCCAGCCAATGATGTGCCACCGATAACGACGGCAAGAATTGCATCTAACTCGAGCTGATAGCCAGTTCGAGAAACATCGACGGCCATAACACTTGCGGTTGCAAAAACACCGGCGACTGCGGCAAGCAGCGCACTAACGGTGTAGACGGTAACCAGTAGGCCACGTGGCTTGATGCCGGCCATGCGGCTGGCCTTGGGGTTAATACCAATGGACTCCACCATCAAGCCAAGAGCACTACGCCGGACGATAAGCGCGACGATGATCACTATGGCCAGAGCGAAGAGAAACACCACCGGCACACCGAACACGTAGCCGTTGGCGATCCACCTGAATGGCACACTCGCCGTTGCGGTGTTTTGGCCACCCGTGATTACTTTGGCGATACCTCGTCCAGCCATCATCATGATCAACGTCGTAATGAACGGCTGGAGTTTGACGTAGGCAACCAAAATACCGTTGACAAAACCGAGCACTGTCCCGATAGCTAAAGCCAGGCCCAAAGCCGCGAAAGCCGTCGGAATCGCGTTAGGGGTGTCGGAGGCTTTTAAAAACTCCATCGACACACCGCCGGCGACCACCATGACCGATCCAACAGACAAGTCGATACCCGCAGTTGCGATGACGAGGGTCATTCCCACCGCGATCATCAAGATGGGGGCCGAGGCCCGCAAAATATCGATGACGTTTCCAACGAGGTTTCCGTGGGCACTGACAGAAATCGACAGGTAGGACGGATCTCTTATGAGGTTAACGATTAGGAGCGCGACAATTGCCAGTACGCCCCACATGTACTGCTGCTGAAAAAACGCAGCGAGCTTGCTTTTCTTTTGGGTGGCGTTCACGAAACAACCCCTTCAGCAAGGTCCTCGGTGGCTTCTCGGCTCTCCTCAGCGCTTTCTGAAGCGATGAGGTCAACAATGTTTTGGGCCGTGACGCCGGGACCGTTGATAATCTCGCCGATTTTCTGGTGATCCTTCAAGACCACGATGCGCTCGGAAAGTCGCACAACTTCATCCAGTTCGGAGGAGATAAACACGATCGTGACCCCCTCTTTAGCTAAGGCGGTTACGTTTTCTTGAATTTCTGCCTTAGCTCCCACATCGATACCTCGAGTGGGTTCGTCAAGGATCAACAGTTCGGGCTCCGTGGCAAGCCAGCGTGCAAGCAGTACTTTCTGCTGGTTGCCTCCGGATAGATTTTTAATTGGACGTTCCGGATCGGCCGGGCGGACGTTAAGAGCACCCATATAGCGGTCGACAATGTCATTTTGTTCTTTACGGCTCAAGGGGCGTGCCCAGCCTCGTTTGGCTTGCGCCGCCAACACCATGTTTTCGCGAACCGTTAAATCACCAACAATTCCCTCATCACGACGGTTTTCCGTGGAGAAGGCGATGTGGTTCATTAATGCTGAAATTGGATCCTTAAGATCGACCTTTTTCCCGTGGTACTCAATGTGGCCAGTCTCAGTTTTATCGGCGCCATATAACAAGCGTGCCAATTCCGTTCGCCCTGCCCCCAAAAGCCCTGCGAAGCCAACAACTTCTCCCTTGAATAAGTCCAGGGAAGTCTTTTCAATATTTCCGCGCCGCGAAATGTCTTTGGCGGACAGCAATGGTTCAACCGTGCGATCTCGGGCACCGATCTCTGTGTCGGCGGCGAGCTCTTCGAGAGCTTCCATCTCTTTACCGATCATCTTGGAGATCAGTTCAGAACGCCCCAGATCATCAACGAGGTACTCCCCGATGTACTGACCGTTACGCAATACGGTGAGTCGGTCGGATATCTCGTAGACCTGGTCCAAAAAGTGGGAGACGAAAAGGATCGCCACTCCCTCATCGCGAAGTTGGCGAATCACGTGGAAGAGTTGTTCAACTTCTGCCGTGTCCAAGCTGGATGTGGGCTCATCTAGGATCAAAACCTTGACGTCAGTGACCAGGGCGCGGCTGATTGCGATGAGTTGTTGCAGCGCGATGGACAGGGTGCCCAAAGGGCGCTTGGTATCGAGGTGATCTAGCCCTAGACGTGCAAGAGCCTTCTTAGCTTCTCGGTGAGTTGCTCGCCAATTCACGCCCAACGGGCCGCGTATCTCATTGCCGAGCATGACATTTTCACCAATGTTCAAGTTGGTGCACAGGTTTACTTCCTGGTAAACCGTGGATACTCCTGCTTCTTGAGCATCGGAAGTATTTTTAAAACTGCGTTTTTTATCGGCAACGAAGATTTCCCCACCATCGATGCGATACACACCGGTGAGAGCTTTGATGAGGGTGGATTTACCTGCGCCGTTCTCTCCCATCAGCGAGTGGACCTCGCCCGGGAAGAGCCGGAACTTCACCCCATCTAGCGCTTTCACACCAGGAAATTCAATAGAGATGTCTTCCATCTCCACGATGGGCTTGTCAGCCATCGATTCACTCCCTTGCTGGCTTCGCGCGGAGGTGGTGTTGATGTCAGGCAAACCCCAACATCAACACCACCGGGTCACGCTGCTGTTTTGTGCTGCGTGTTAGAAGTCGCGATCTGTCAGTGCTTCTTCAGCGGCTTCTGGTGAATCAAATGTGGCACTCTCAACGATGATGTAGGAGTCAAGATCTTCACCATCTAGGACCTTGTTCACTGCATCAAGGGCCGTGTCACTAAAGATGGGGTTGTACTCAGCAACGAAACTCAAGTCACCGTCAACGAGAGCTTCCAGCGCGCTGGAAGTGCCGTCAATTGTGGCAATCTTGACGTCTTCACCTGGTGTGAGCCCGGCTTCTTCAACTGCCTGGACTGCACCCAAGCCCATCTCGTCATTTTGTGCAAAGACGAACTGAATGTCGTTGTTATTGGACTTCAGCATGGTTTCGAATACGCTCTTGGCTTCTTCTGTTGACCAGTTGGCGGTCTGCGAATCGACTTGTTCGAAGTCTGATTCACCTTCCATAGTTTCGTCGAAGCCTTCGTTACGTTCGTTGACGACTGAGACTCCAGCCGGGCCTTCGAGCGTGACATAGTTGGCGCCGTCGGGGAATTCTTCAATCGCCCAGTCAGCAACGGAGTTTGCTACTTCAATGTTGTCCGGTGCGATACGCGTTTCGTATAGGTCGGTGTCGTCAGGCTCAATCCCGCGGTCAATGAGGATCACTGGGATTTCGGCTTCTTGCGCGCGTTCCAGTGAAGATTCCCATCCGGAGCCTTCAGTAGCCGATAGGAGGATCATGTCAACGCCTTCGTCAACGAACGACGTAAAGGCGTCAATTTGTGATTTCTGGTCCATATTGGTCGCCGGAGCGAACTTCAAGTCGAAACCCTCATCTTCAGTGAAGGTGTCTTGAATGTTCGTCTCGTTGGCTTCACGCCATGCACCTTCGGGGCCAACAGCAACGAATCCGATGGTTGTCAGATCGTCGTCTCCGTCTCCGCCGTTTGACCCGCCGCCGCAGGCAGCAAGGCCAAGTGTCAGGACTGTCGCACCAGCCAGAGTGGTGATGCTGCGTAGTCTCTTCATCTTCCCATCCCTCTCGTCGTTGAGAACCCACAAGATTATGCAGGTTTCTTAGATCATGAATGCTGAGATTCGAAAGCAATTGTGCGCGCTAACATCCTGGAATGCAAGTCGCCGTTATCAGGTTGTTACCGCTAACTGATTAAATCCGCCGAAACTCGCCGAAAACCCGTGATGGACAGGGTTACTTACGCGCGGTGGATTCTCTGATAATCAGTTCCGGCTCGATCAGTTGTCGCTCAAATTTAGCCGTCGGATCTTCGATGGTTTGCATGAGTAATTCGATGATGCGAACACCCAGGCCAGCGAAGTTCTGGCGAACGGTGGTCAAAGGCGGTAAAAAGTGGCGAGCGTCGGGCAAATCGTCGAAACCAACCACTGAAACATCGTCTGGTACGCGCAGGCCGCGCTCATAAAGCCCGTGAATGAGGCCGAGGGCCATTTGGTCATTCGACACAAAGAATGCCGTTGCTTCATTGAGAGGAAACGTTTTTCCCACTTCATAGCCGGAATCGGATGACCAGTCACCGAAGATGGGTGAATGCGCGTGCAAGCCCGCGCGGTGCAGGCTCTCCGCGAAAGCCTCAGCACGCACTCGACTGTCGTACCAGTCCATGGGTCCTGCGACGTGCAATATTGAACTGTGCCCCAATTCCACGAGGTGCTCAACGGCCTTTTTAGCACCGGCAGCCTGGTCTACGGCAACAGTGTGCATGTCGGTGGCATGATCTGACTGCACCACTACGGTGGGCAAGCCGGGAGCTTTCTTACGCACTTTGTCTAGGGACGAAAAACGAGGCGCAATGATGCACAGACCGTCAATCCCCTGGGTGACCAGCTCTGCGATCCCTTCTTCAACATGGTCGGCTTCACCGTCTTGTGCGAATGACACGGCGCTGACCATGTAACCGTGGTGGCGCGCGGCGCTTTCTAAGGCGCGCAGCGTTGAGTTAGGACCGTACTGCACCGGACTATCAACCAAAACACCGATACGCATGGCTCGCTGCGTTGCCAAGGCACGCGCAATGGAGCTTCGCGTGTAGTTGGTGCTATTAATGGCGTCTAGCACGCGCTGCTTAGTGCTTTCTCGGATATTGGGGTGCCCGTTCAGCACTCGGGAAACGGTCATATGCGATACGCCCGCCTCCTTTGCGACATCGTAAATACTCGCCCGCCGCCACCCGTGCAGCTCGTTTTCGGCCATTACTGCTCCTGCGTTATGTCACTGCTTCCTGACCGTTCTCGAAGCCAATCTTCCAGGTGGGCCATTCAGCAGGTTGTGTGCCAGAACCGGCAAGTGTATCTTCCGTCTCTTGAATTCTGACGCGTGATCACCACTGTATGGGAATATGGCGCTATGACGAACCTAGAAAACGCTCCTGATGAACAGGCGCTCACCGCCGAGCCGCCCTGCGATTCTCCCCTGGAGGTCATAGGTTCTCGGGAGGTCCCTTTGGGCGGGCTACGGGCAATGACGGTGCGACGCACTCTGCCCCACCGTTCACGTTCGCTAATTGGTGCGTGGTGCTTTGCCGATCACTATGGACCTGATGACGTAACTATTTCTGATGGAATGCAGGTCGCTCCACATCCGCACACTTCACTGCAAACGGTGACGTGGCTTTATGAGGGAGAGATTGAACATCGCGATTCTTTGGGAACTGTTCAAAGGATACGTCCCGGTGAGTTAAATCTCATGACTGCGGGAAGGGGAATTTCCCATTCGGAAGGCTCGCCCGTGGATCGTCCGTCTCGATTACATGGCGTGCAATTATGGACGGCGCTGCCCGAGTCTCAGCGTCAGGTCGCCCCGCAGTTTGAGCATCTAGGTGATGAACTTCCTCGTTTTATGCATCGAGAGGCTCAGGTGACAGTATTGGCGGGTTCTTTGTTGGGCCATCGAGCGCCCACCACCACGTTTTCTCCGCTAATGGGCGCTGAGATTCGATTCCTAGAGCCGGGGACCATTTCGTTGGAACTGAATCCCGCATTTGAACATGGTGTATTCGCCGATCAAGTGGAGATTTCTATCGGTGGACATTCGATAGCCGCCGCTGAATTGGGCTGTATCCCAACCGGTACGCGCAGTATTGAAGTCCGCGTAGAGCGTCCGACGCAGTTCATGCTCCTGGGAGGGGAGCCTTTTGAAGAAGACATCGTGATGTGGTGGAACTTTATTGGTCGCAGTCACGAGGAAGTTGTTGCCGATCGTGACGAATGGATGGCACAAACCGAGCAGTATCAGGGAAGTTCTCCACGCACGGATGCAATCACAGGACGCTTTGGATTAGTGCATGGATTCCATCAACCTCCGATCCCTGCGCCGCCTCTTCCCCATGTGCGATTGCGGAGTCGAGGCAACCTGCCCCGCAAACGTACGAACTAGCTTCTTCTCACTTCGGAAAACCTTTCACTTCACGGTGTTTTATATTTCCGTACCGCACCGTTCCGGGTTAAAATAATGTTTTCAACCTGCATTGAGTGAAAGGCTTTTTGATGGAAGACATTGGACCTCGCCGCAACGCCGCTGCGAATGCTCCTACTCCTTCGGAAGCTGAACGGAAAGCCGCTGAAGAATTGATGCAGAACCTTGCGGCGCTTGATCCTCATGCGCTGCATGTGACTCCACCAGAGCAGGCGCTGCCGGAGTTAGCTCGTGCTCTACAGCGGGGCAACGACTCCCAGCGTTAACCGCAGATTCCAGTAACACGCAAAGCCACATAGCGCGGCTCTACGCTCATTCAAAAACGGGATTAGGAGTGCAGTAACCGTCCTAACGGTGCTACGAAACGCGTTTAATTAGTCGGCGTTGAATTCCCAGTGCCAGGGTTCAAACTTAATGCTGCGCGCCCAGTCTGGGTTGTGCCAGCCGTAGATCCCACCGTTTTCGTTTAACCAGTTCCATTCCACAGTTCCCGAACGGCTTTCATTGCCGCATAGATCAACTGCCAGCCCCCACCCGTGCTCACTCTTTCCGGGCGTGGCAGCCAGGAAACCTTTTTGACTCTTAAGGGTTTGCTGCGAGGCGAAGGTGCGGTAACTATCCGTGAGGCAAAGGTTGCGGTTAAACCGGGCACGGAAGCCTTCATTTAAGTCATCGAAGGCGACTGCTGCATCTGCTCGCAGTTGATGATTGCCGTCCCACAGGGTACACAACTGCGACTGTGGCAACGCGCCGTTACTGCCTTCTTGGAATGGCCCCGATGGGTCACAATCGTCGGCATCTTCGCGCTCCGCGTTGCGGCTGGCCACGACTAGTTCACGGGAGCGGACGTCTTCTTCAGTCAGCGCAATGCCGTCGCCCACTTGGTCGACGTCCTGAGAGAGCACCTCAAAGGTGGACGGACCCGAGAGGCTCGCTGCTTTGGTGTCGGCGAGACTTGTCGGATTAGCAAATGAGGAAACTTGCTCTTCAGGAAAAATACCGTCGGGGAGAATTTCACCCTTGGTTGGTATCACGATGGTGATGCCGGCTAATGCTCCCACTAAACCTAAACGAGAGACAGCGGTCACCGGTGAGCGGCGTTTCCTACGCTGGGATGAAGTGGGTCGCGAACGACGCGAACGTGTCGACGCTCGCTCACTATCACGAAGCGCACGTCGGCTCATCGAGGTGGATGCTCGGTGGGCCGAAACGCGCGAATTTTTCTCATAACTCAAGGTGGAGGGCCTTAAAAAGGGAGTTTCGGCATTTCTCTATCACAAGATGCTAACGAACTTACATGGATGGGTCTAGCCCGTTTGTTGCAGTCATCATGATCACTTCAATGTTGAGGTGTTTGATGCGCGCATCAACGCTGCATCGCATCCCGCACCTCTCCAACTAATTCCTCAATCACATCCTCTAAAAACACTGCTCCTAAAAAGATACCGCTAGTGTGATCAACAACACGCGCCAGGTGGGCGCCGGACTTTTGCATAACTTCGAGAATGAGTTCAACATCATCTTGAGGACCAACAGTTGGCATAGCCCGTACTCGCCAGGGCGGAACCGATTCTTCCCTCTCTTCACCGGCGGCATACAGCACGTCTTTAACGTGTAGATACCCGGCGTGGCCCGAACTTTCCGGTTCAACCGGAAAACGCGAGAATCCTGTCTGGGCTACAGCTGCTTCAATTTCCGCTGGAGTGACCCCGTCGGTGAAGCAGGTGAGGTCGCCCGCTTGAACCATGACATCCAATGCTGCTTTATCGGAGAAGTGGATAGCGCCGGTGAGCAAACCCTCCGGATCTTCTAAGACTCCTTCGGCTTGCGACCGTTCCACGATGGAGCGCACTTCTTCAGCGGTATAAGCGGACGTGACCTCGCTTTTGGGGTCAATCCCAACGGCTCGTAAGAAGAGGTTGGCGATCTCGTTCAGTGTCCACGTTATCGGGTTGAGTACACGAGAGATCCACACCAGCGGCGGGCCAAACCACAGTACAGCTTTTTCTGGGCTGGAAACGGCAAGATTCTTGGGAACCATTTCTCCAATAACCACGTGCAGGAACACGACGAGCACCAAGGCGAACACGAATCCGACTACGTGGCTGCTGCCCTCGGGAAGGCCCGCCTTAACCAGGGGCCCCTCAACGAGTTTGGCAATGGCTGGTTCAGCTATGACACCAAGAGTTGTGGAGCATACTGTGACACCTAACTGCGCTGTGGCCAGCATGAGGGATACGTGTTCCATTGCCCACAGCACAGTGCGCGCACTTCGTGAGCCCTGTTCGGCTAACGGCTCTATTTGAGATCTGCGAGCCGATAAGACCGCGAACTCGGCTCCAACGAAGAAAGCGTTGCCTAGCAACAAGAGGACAGCGAAGGGAATTGCGATGACTGCGCTCATTCTTCGCCCTCTTTATCGTCACTCTTGGACACCCGTAGCCGGTCCACGCGCCGTCCCTGCATGCGTCCGACGGTGAGGATCACATTTCCAACTGTGACCCGATCCCCGTTTTGCGGAACGCGGCCCAGTTCTGCCATGACCAGGCCACCAAGCGTCTCGTAGTCAGGCGCCTCTGGGACCGATAATTCGGTGGAAGTACGCAGCTCATCGGGGCGCATTAGACCCGGCACTAGCCAGGAACCATCGGCAGATTTCAGAACGTCGCTGCGGCGTTTGTCATGTTCGTCAGCAACTTCTCCAACGATTTCTTCCACCACGTCTTCTAGCGTGACAACTCCCGCCGTGCCACCGTATTCGTCCATGACCATGGCCATTTGTAAGCCAACGGCTCGCAATTCCACTAGCAGTGGGGCTAACCGTATGGTTTCGGGAACTCTTGGTGCGTCGGCTGCTAACGCCGTTACCGGAACCTCGTCACGCCGTTCATAGGGGACGGCGATTGCTCTCCTCAGGTGCACGAGTCCCACTACGTCATCGCGAGAGTCATCAATTACGGGGAAACGGGAGTGCCCCGTTGTTTTCGCGAGATTAATCACGTCCGTGGCAGTTTGGTCTCGTTCGACTACCCGCATCCGCGTGCGGTCAGTCATGACATCAACCGCTGAGAGGTCTCCCAGAGCGATCGCGCGAGTTAGTAATGAGGCGGTGCCTTTATCCAGCGTCCCTGCTTGAGCAGAACGACGCACGAGGGAGGACAATTCTTGCGCTGAGCGAGCACCGGAGAGTTCTTCGCTTAATTCAACGCCAAAGCGATGCAAAATAGCGTTCGCTGCACTGTTTAAAGCGAGAATCAGCGGACGTAAAACAGCTGTGAACCCTCGTTGTACAGGAGTGACAACGACGGCGGTCCCCATGGGGGCTGACAGAGCTAAATTCTTAGGTACGAGTTCCCCGAAGAGCATGGAAAATGCGTTGATAATGATCGCCGCCAACGCCACCGCGACGGGTAATGCGGCAGTTTCGCTTAAGCCAAGTCCGGAGAGCGGGCCGGTTAAGAGTCTTCCGATTGCTGGCTGGGTGGTGTACCCCAAAAGAATGGTGGTGAG
>Ga0079225_10001088_pt1 | contig 15100 bp, 15 predicted proteins | sample Poulit2012_FD_76344 | JGI IMG/M metagenome (GOLD analysis project Ga0079225, IMG submission 76344) | Agricultural soil microbial communities from Georgia to study Nitrogen management - Poultry litter 2012 | ecosystem: Environmental > Terrestrial > Soil > Agricultural land | place: USA: Georgia... | reverse complement strand
CGCCTGGCTGCGCCTGCCCGACGGCGGTACCGTCCGGGTCGCGGGGTTCGATCCTCAACGCGACCACCGCGAGGTGACCCGCATCCTGGGCGTCCAGCTCCAGGAGAGCGAGTTGCAGCCCAAGCTGACCGTGCGGGAGGCGCTGGAGTTCTACAGTGCTCTGTACCCCAGTCCCGCCGACTGGCGGCCCATCGCAGAGAAGCTCGGGCTCGAGGAACTCCTGAAGCAGGGGTTCGGACAGCTCTCCGGAGGGCAGAAGCAGCGGCTCTTCATCGCCCTCGCGCTGGTCGGCCAGCCCAAGATCGCCGTTTTCGACGAGCTGACCACCGCGCTCGACCCGAGGGCGCGCCGGGAGACGTGGAAACTGATCGAGGGCGTCCGTGACTCGGGCGTCACCATTCTCCTGGTCACCCACTTCATGGAGGAGGCACAGCACCTCTGCGATCGGGTCGCGGTCTTCGATCGTGGCCAGATCGTGGCTCTGGACACCCCCGACGGACTCATCAAGAGCTCGGCCAGCTCCACGGTGATCACCTTCTTTCCGTCCAAGGACCTCCCCGCCGGGGAGCTGCGGGCCCTTCCCGGCCTCGCCTCCCTGAAGCACGAGGACGGGCAGCTGGTCATCAACGGCACCAACGACACCGTGAACGCGGTGATCTCACTGCTGGCGCGTAACCACGTCACGGTCACGGACCTTCGGGTGGTGGACGCCACCTTGGACGACGCCTTCCTCGGTCTGACCGGTAGAGGCGAGGACGGGGAAGAGACGATGGCCAACGGCCGAGACGCCGAACACGCCGACACGGGCCAGGGAGGGAACTGACATGTCCACGGTTGCCACGGCCTCCGCCTCCGTACTGAAGACGGAGGGGCGACTCTTCGTACGCGAACCCGGCACCCTGTTCTGGGTACTGGCCTTTCCTCCGTTGCTCCTCCTGGCGTTCGGCCTGATCCCCGGATACCATGAGGCCAACCCGGATCTGGGCGGGCGCCGCGCGATCGAGTTCTACGTCCCGGGGTCCATCATGGTCGCCCTGATCACCGCCAGCCTCCAGGCGATGCCGGCAACCCTCACCAGCTACCGTGAGCGCGGAATTCTCCGCCGGATGCGCACCACTCCGGCCCGCCCGGCCGATCTGCTCATCGCGCAGATGGTTCTGCACGCCGATGCCGCGCTCCTCTCGGCGGCGATCGTCATGGCGCTGGGGCGGCTCGTCTTCGGCGTCGGCCTTCCCCAACACTTCCTCGCCTACCTGGCGACTCTGGCGCTCGCCCTGTTGGCCCTACTGGCGATGGGCGCGGTGATCACCGCGGTCTCCCGGACGGTGAAGGTGGCCAACGCGGTCGGGTTGTCGATCTTCTTCCCCGCCATGTTCGCGGCGGGAATCTACGTTCCGCTCCAGGTGCTTCCGGGTGCCATACGCCAGATCGTCGGCCTGACACCGTTCGGAGCGGCCACCCAGGCCCTCGACCAGGCCGCCAACGGCAGTTGGCCGTCCTGGGTACTTCTGGCCGTACTGCTCTTGTGGACCGTGATCTTCATGGCGATCGCGGCTCGCTGGTTCCGTTGGGAGTAGACGACATGACCACCGCGGCACTGCGAGCCGAAGCCGCCTGGGCACGGGTCTTCCGTTGGGGACCCTACGCCCTGCTCGGCCTGGGTGCCGTGGTCTCCGCGGTCACCGCGGACCAGCTCATGGGGCCGAGCGAGGTGAGCGCGGCGGCCGTCCTGACGGCCGCCGCGCTCACCTGGCAGCTGCTCTGGGGGCGCGCACTGCGCACGCTGCCCGTGGCGGCCGCGCCCCGCCTGTGGTACTTCGCGGTGCGGACCGGCCTCGCCTTCGGGCTCAGCTGGCTCAACCCGTTCTTCTCCATCTTCGCCATCATGGGCTACTTCGACGTGCCCCGCCATCTGCCGAGGAAGCTGCGCCGGTGGGGGCTGCTCGCGGTCGCGGCCACCGTGGCGGCCTCGCAGGCGGCCCTGCCCGACAGTGAGCTGGTCAGCGTCGGCGCGCAACTGGGGGTGTTCGCGGCGCTGTTCGCGCTGCACGCCTCACTCGCGCTGGTGCTGGATCGGTTCAGCGACCACGAGGCGCAGCAGAGGAGCGAGCAGAAAGCCGCCATCGACGAGCTGGCGGTCGCCAACACGCGGCTCGAGCAGGCCTTGGCGGAGAACGAGACGCTCCAGACACAGCTGCTGGTACAGGCGAGGGAGGCGGGCGCGGCGTACGAACGCCGCCGTCTCGCCGCGGAGATCCACGACACCCTGGCCCAGGGACTCACCGGCATCATCACACAGTTGCAGGCCTCCCTGGACAGGGACGACGGAACAGACCCCCGCCCGAACATCGAGCAGGCCGTCGCGCTCGCCCGGCACAGTCTCGGCGAGGCGCGTCGCTCGGTACGCAACCTCACCCCCGGGCCGCTGGTCCAGCGCACGCTTCCGGAGGCCATCAAGGAGGCGGTGGACCGCTGGGCGGCCGCGGGCACCGCGTCAATCGAGCTGACGGTGACCGGTGTCGCCGAACCACTGCACGAGGAAATCGAGGTGACCCTGCTGCGTATCGCCGAAGAAGCGTTGTGCAACGCGGCAAAACACGCCGATGCCGCGCGCGTCGGGATCACGCTCTCCTACCTGGACGATGAGGTGACACTGGACGTGCGCGACGACGGGCATGGTTTCGAGCCCGGTCGCCTACCGCCACGGCGCGGCCACGGCGGTTTCGGCCTCGACGGCATACGGACCCGCGCGGAGAGGGTCGCCGGGCAGGTCGAGGTCGAGTCCGAGCCGGGTTGCGGAACCGCGCTCGCCGTTCGGGTACCCTTGGTGCGTCATGCCGCCTAGCGCCGAACCGGTCACCTTGCTGCTCGTTGACGACCACCCGGTGGTGCGGGACGGGCTCCGCGGCATGTTCGCCGCTTCCGCGGAGTTCGAGGTCCGGGGTGAGGCGAGCGGCGGACGCGTGGTGCCCGCACTGGTGGAGCGGCTCGACCCGGACGTGGTTCTCATGGACCTGCGGATGGCGGACGGGAGCGGGGTCAGCGCCATCGCCGAGCTGCGCCGGCGCGGGGTGCGCGCCCGAATTCTCGTGCTGACCACGTTCGACTCCGACGCGGACGTGATCCCCGCGATCGAGGCCGGCGCGACCGGTTACATCCTAAAGGACGCCCCCCGTGACGAGCTGTTCGACGCGGTCCGTGCCACGGCGCAGGACCGCGCGGTCCTCTCGCCCTCGATCGCGATGCTCCTGGCCGCGCGGGTCCACCGCGCCCAGTCCTCCGGGGGCACCGAGGCCGGCCGCCCGGTCAGCGAGCGGGAACGCGCGGTCCTCGCCCAACTCGCCAGGGGGGGCACCAATCGGGAGATCGCTCGGACGCTCTTCATCAGCGAGGCCACCGTGAAAACCCATCTCAACCATCTGTACGCCAAACTCGGCGCGAAAGACCGGGCCGCGGCGGTCGCGCGAGGATATGAACTGGGGATTCTCACATGACATCGTCCTGTTTATCTATTTGGTGATCGAAAACAAATCCGTTCTGGATTCTGTCTTCGCATATAGAAATCAGCCGGCCGCGCTGAAGGATGCTCCTTGCGTATGGCGAATCCCCTGCGCATGGGCTGGTCTACCGCCGAGTGGTCACGGAGCCGCCCGGGATATCGTGCTGCTTTTTACTGTGCTGGATCGCCTCTCGCGGAAACGGCGTGAGTGGAGCGGTGAATTTTACTGAGCGTGATCAATGTGTCTGTGTCCGTATTCTTTCCCGCTTCTCTTGAAGGGGTATTGTGGTGAACGTGGCAATCGGTTACGTTTGACTCGCTCGCCCGGTCATAGGCGTCGGGCGGTGAAACATCCAGTCGTACTCCGTGACGAATGAGGTGGGCAGTGAGCAAAGAAGAGCACTCGGCAGATAAATTCCCGCCGCCCCCGCCGGAGGGGGTTCCCGGCATGCCCTCTCCTGAGGACGTTCACCACGTGGTGCGCAGTTTCTTTGGGGTGCTGGCGGCCCATACGCTTGGCGCGGCGGTCCGTCTCGGAATCATCGACACCATCGGTGACGGTGAGATGACCTCGGACGAGGTCGCCTCCGCGTGCGATACGCACCCGGAGGCGACCAAGCGTCTACTGCGAGCCATGGCGGGCCTGGTCCTGCTCGAAGAGACCGAAGCCGGGGCCTTTCGTGTGGCACCGGCCGGAACCCTGCTCTACAGCGGCAGGCCGGGGTCGATGGCCTCGGTCGTCCGGCTGTTCACCGACCCGTTGACCGTGCGTTCCTGGGAAGACCTCACGGCGAGCGTCCGGACCGGAGAGGCGGCTTTTCCGAAGCATTTCGGAAAGAGCTACTTCGAGTACCTCGAGGGTGACCCGCAGCGGGCCAAGGAGTTCAACGCCTCCATGAGCGAGGCCAGCCACGCGGCGGCGGAGATGCTGCCCCACCACTTCGACTTCTCCGCCTTCGGTACGGTCGTTGACGTGGGTGGCGGTGACGGTACGCTACTGGCCAGTATTCTGCGGCAGAACCCGGAGCTGAAGGGGGTACTCTTCGACACCTCCAATGGCCTGGCGCAGGCCGAGGAGGCGCTGGGGCGCTCCAATGTCGCGGACCGGTGCACCGTCACCGACGGTGACTTCTTCTCCGAGGTCCCGCGGGGAGGACGCCTCTACATCCTCAAGGCCGTGCTCCATGACTGGGATGACGAGCGCTGCCTCACGATCTTGCGCAACGTCCGTGAGGCTGTCCCGGACGACGGCCGGCTGCTGGTGATCGAGGGCGTCCTGCCGCCCCGGGTCGACCCCCAGCTCCGCGGCGCCTACCTGAGCGACCTGAACATGCTGGTCAACCACGGGGGTAAGGAGCGTACCGCCGAGGACTTCCGGGTGCTGTTCGAGAAGGCGGGATTCGACGCCCCCTCGATAAGTCCCCTTCCGCTTCCCGGGGAGATCGCGCTGATCGAATCCGCGCCGACCCGGTCTTGAATCGACCGGTGGCCGCGAGGTCGTTCGTTCATCGTGACCTCCATCGCCCTTCTTCCCAGGGAGATGTCCCGCCGGGCCATGCCTGATACGTCCCCCCAAAAGATGCTTGCCCCTTAAAAGGGCAGGCAACGCCTCGGGTTGCTGAGACCATTTGGGCGAGCCACCCGCCGAACCCCGACTTGCCGGCGCTCCCTGGTAAAGCCTGAGGGAAGCCTTCCTCATCGATTAGTGATACGCCCTGCCCGTGGCGCGTGCGAATTTTCCGCCCGGAGGCTCGGGTGTGTGTCCGTTGACTGGCGGAGTCTAGTGGTCTGCCCTTTGAGGTCAACCAGGCGGGGTTTCCTTTTCGCCGTTGAGACGAGGAGAATCACGCCCCCCACATCCGCCTCGCTTCGCGTCGCCGCGGCGCTGAGCGCCTTCCTCTTCTCCGCCTCTCTTCTCTCCGCCACCCCCGCATTCGCCAGTTCCCAGCCGGCGAGTGCGGAGGGCGGTGGAGAGATCGACTGGGTGGACTGTCCGGACAATTTCATGGACCTGGTGATAGCCGAGCCGCATCTGTATTCGTGCGCGGTCGTCGAGGTCCCATTGGACCACGACGAACCCGACGGGCCCACGACCGAGGTCGAGCTCGTGCGCAGGGCCACCTCGGATCCCGAGTCCCGCGTCGGCACGCTGGTGGCCGGTGCTGGGGGACCGGGCTCGGCCAACGTGATGCACACCGCCTTGGCCCGCGCCCATTTCCAAGGGGATGTGCTGGACCGGTTCGACATCGTCGGCCACAACCCCCGCGGGGCCCGGATGGACTGTTTCGACTCCCCCGAGCACGAGGAGTCCTTGACGGCCCGGTTCAACGCGGCCCCGGTGACGCCCGAGGAGATCAGCGACACCGCGGCCGCCTTCGTGGAGTACGGCGAGGCGTGCGCGCGTAACGAGGGGGACCTCCTGCCCCACCTGTCCACCGCGGCCACGGCGCATGACCTGGATCTCATCCGGGAGCTTCTGGGGGAGGAGCAGCTCAACTTCCTGGGGATGTCCCAGTCCGGCCTCACGGGCGCGACCTACGCCAATCTCTACCCCGAGCGGGTACGGGCGCTGATCCTCGACAGCCCGGTGGACGCTACCCGGCGTAACACCACACCCCTGGACTACGATCTCGATCGGTCCCAGGCCAGCGAGTCGGCCCTGACGGCAATGCTCGACCTGTGCGAGGACAACGCTGAACGGTGTGCCTTCGGTGAAGGGGACCCGCGCGAGAAGTTGGACACTGTCCGCGAGCGACTCTATGAGGGGCCACTGAGCCTGCCCGACGGTGAGACGGTGACGCTTGGGACGCTGGTGCCTGAGCTCCAGCTGCCCTTCTCTCTGGCACCAGCCTTGGCGCCTCCGGAGCTGTTCGACGGCACCTACGAGCGTCTGTAAGCGCTCTACGAGGCCGCCACGGATCCCTCCGGTGCCGAGGGCCATGCCGAAGAGGGGGCCACGCCCGCCACCGGCCCCGCCGTCGGACCGCTCACCAGTGCCGATGAGGAGCCCTACCCCTTCAACAACCTCAACGCCTTCTACGCCATCAACTGCGCCGACCGCCCCTACCCCGCGGATCCCTCGCTCGTGGAGGAGACGGCCCAGCAGTGGGAGCGGGAGGTGCCGACCTTTGGCCGGGCCCAGGCCTACGAGCAGTTCGTCGCGTGTGCCTCGTGGCCGGTCCCGCCGGACGGTCGGTACGAGGGACCGTGGAACCCGCCCGCCGACAGCCCGATCCTGGTCCTCAGTATCGAGCACGACGGTCTCACGCCGCCCGCGTTCGCCGACCGGATGGCCGACCGGCTGGATGGCCGGATCGTACGGGTGGACACCTTCGGGCACGGCACCCTCGGCGTCAGCGAGTGTGCCGACGACGCGGTGACCGCCTACCTGACCGACCTCCAGGTCCCGGACGGGGACGTCACCGAGTGCGCACCGAACGCCGACCCATGGCCGGTCTGACGCGCTGAACAGTCCGAGCCCGCGGCGGCACCATCGGTGCCGTCGCGGGCTTCGCCGTGGTGCGGGCTGTTGGCGATGAGCCACCGGGTGAACAGGGGAAGAACGACGGAGCTGCGTATGGCGCCCATGAGGCCCCTGCGCTGGGCCTGCTCAGGAGGGGGCCTGCTCGGTGAGGAAGGTATGGAGTTCCGCCAGGAAGCGGTCGTGTGCCTCCAGCTGCGCCCAGTGCCCGCAGTCGGGGACGGCGACGAAGTGGGCGTTGGGCATGAGGGAGGCCGCTCGGCGGGACCCCTCCTGGGGGACGAGGGGGTCGAGGTCGCCGTGGAAGAACATGGCCGGGGCGGTGATGGGCGGGAGACCTCGGACATGACGTCGTTGCGCTGGCCGCGTCGCCCGACGGTTGCCTGGTTGTAGCGGATGTAGCCGACGCTGGCCCCGGGGCGCAGACCTTCGCGCTTGAACTCGGCGACGACCTCCTCCGGAAGTGACGCGCGATCGTGTACGACCCTGCGTAGGGCCGGTTCGATGAGGCGGTTGGCGAGCCGCGCGCCCGGTAGGAGCAGGGCGTCGGGGAGCCGGGTACCCAGCCAGGCCACCATCTGGAAGGCGCGGGAACCGGCGGCCGCGACCAGCCCGCCCGGGGCGACGAGCACGAGGCCGCGCACCCGCTCCGGGTGGTGCAGCCCCAGGTTGAGCGCGACGTCCCCACCCATGGAGACGCCGACCACCACGGCGGAGTCGACGCCGAGCGCGGACATCACCCGGGCGACGAAGCCGGCCATGTCCACCGGCGCCCCTTTGACGGGAACTGTTCCGTACCGGGTTCTTTAGAGACTCGGAACCAACGCTTCAGCGTCCAAGGACACTGAATCCTGCTGGTAGAAGTCGGCCTCGAACTCCGCTGGTGGAACCAGCCCGATCTCGCCGTGCAGGCGGCGGTGGTTGAACCAGTCCACGTACTCAGCGACCGCGATCTCCACCTCGTCCAGGTTCTTCCAGGGCCCGCGGTTACGGATCAACTCGGCCTTGAACAGCGAGTGGAACGCTTCGGCCAGGGCGTTGTCGTAGGAATCGCCGGTGGTACCGACCGAGGACACCGCCCCCGCTTCGGCCAACCGTTGGGTATAGCGCACCGCGAGGTATTGCACTCCTCGGTCGGAGTGGTGGACCAGGCCGTCGATCCGCCGGCCGACGTGTTGTCGGTTCCATACCGCCATCTCCAACGCGTCCAGGGCCAGGTCGGTGCGCAGCGATCGTGAGACCTGCCAGCCCACCACCCGCCGGGAGAACACATCGATCACGAACGCCGCGTAACACCAGCCGGTGAAGGTGTGGATGTAGGTGATGTCAGCGACCCACAACCGGTTGGGCGCATCGGCGGTGAAGGCGCGTTCCACCAGGTCCGGGCGAGTGTCGGTGGCGGTGGATCCCACGGTGGTGCGGGGCCCTTTGATGCGGCTGATTCCGCGTAGCCCGGCCTGTTTCATGAGTCGTTGTACTGTGCAGCGGGCCACTCGGTGGCCTTGGCGGTTGAGCTCGGCGTGGACCTTACGAGCCCCGTACACGGCGTAGTTATCGGCGTGCACCTTCACGATCTTGGCGCTGGTGGCTTCATCGGTACGCGAGCGCAACGAGGGCGGCCTGGTCTTAGCGGCGTAGTAGGTGGACGGGGCGACCTGCAGCGTGCGGCAGATCGGCTCGACCTCGAACTGGTGCTTGTGGATATCGATGAACGCTCTCATCTGGTGTGTGGGCGGTCGAGCTCCGCCGCGAAGAAAGCCGACGCGGACTTCAGGATCGCGTTGGCCCGCCGCAGCTCTCGCACCTCACACTCCAGCTCAGCAAGGCGTTGGGCCTGGTCGGTGCTGGTACCGGGGCGATCTCCGGCGTCGACCTCGGCCTGGACCACCCAGTTGCGCAGGGTCTCGCGGTTGATGCCCAGCTGATCGCCCACACGTGCGATGGCACCGCTGCGGCCGGCCGGGTCCCGGCGGGCGTCCACGGCCATGCGGGTAGCGCGTTCACGCAGCTCATCGGGGTATTTCCTCGGTGCTGGCATGTCTCTCATCCTTCCCAGGTTTGAGAGCCTCCATCACACCCGGCACGAAACATCTCTCCCGCGAAATAGGCGGCTGCCTTGCGCAGGATCTCGCGTTCCTTCTCCAGTTCAGCGACCTGGGCGCGCAGGCGCTTGTTCTCCTGCTCCAACGGCTCGCCTGCGGAGGCGGCCTCGGTCGGGCGGCGCTGGGCCGGGGCGGATGCCCACGATCGTTCGGCGTCGTCGGTGCGGATCCAGTTGCGCAGCGTCTCGCGGTTGACGCCCAGCTCATTGGCGATCTCGGCGAAGGTGGCCCTAGGCCGCGACCGGTACAGCGCGACCGCGTCGGCCTTGAACTCCGCCGGGTAATGCTTCATGACCATGTAGATGGACTCCTCCTCGGTTCCCATTGTCGGAGATGTCCACTACTCAGGGGGAAGCTCCCCCCACGGACAGGCTGAGGTGCACGCGGTTCGAGCGGTGCGCCAGGCCGAGAACGCGCTAGCGCGGTGGGTCCGTGGTAATGCCGTGGGCGAGTGGCAGGGCTCCGTTCTCACTCTCTGTCGCTCACATCAAACGAAGGAATCCTTCATCGGATGAAACGGTAGCGGGAAAGCCCTGGTGAGAAGGGGGTTTTCGAGAACTCCAAGCACGATAGGCTCGCTGCTCCCGCACGCGTTCCCTGCGGGAGCTCCTGCCTGGTGGGACCTTTGGTCGGGTGTGCTGACTAGCCGCAGACTTCATCAGATGCAATAGCGGCCGCTTCGGAACTTCGCCTGAGGACCGAGACTCGGCGACCCTCGACCGCTTCGCGCGGCAGGCCGGTCCCTCCCGGCGCGCGCTCGCCGCCCTGCGGCCGGCGCAAATGTTCGACAGCCCGGCCTGGCCAGCCGAGCACAGAGAGGACGAGGGCTCCCTGCCTCGCCTCCTGGCCCGCGGCACCGTGCTCGGCGAGCACCCTGACGCCGACTGGCTCGAGCGGTTGCGCCTGCGCCGACTACTCTTTACCGGCGTCCTCCTCGCCCCGGCGTCGCACGGAGGGCTGGGACTGTCCCGGCCGCAGGTCCATACCCTGACCCCGAACCGGCTCGAGCGGCTGCGGCCGACCATCGGCCGCGCCGAAGACGCCAGCGGCTGTCCGACCTGCACGGTCTGCTCGTGGATCGAGATCGTCGGGGCCAACTACGACTGGTCGCGCTCCCTCGTGCGCGACGTCGTCCGCCGCCCGGACTCCGGCCGCGAACCAGCTCATCGGTGCAAGCGGCCCGACCCGTACCCCGACTGGCTCATGAGCCCGGTGGTCCTGGCCGGCATCGACCGCTGGGGCTGGATCGAGCCCTGGACCCCGATGCACCCAGCGTCGGTCTCCGGTCTTGTGCACGCGATCCGCGCCCTGCTCGACGGGCCCGCTCCCCGGCCCGCACCCGCGGTCGTCGATGCGCCCGCTTCCCCTCCCCGGCGGATCAGCCCCGAGGAGGAGGCCGAGATCCATGCCCGGGCCGACGAGGTCCTCGCCCGGGTCACGGATGCGCTCGCGGAGTTCGGATAGCCTCGACGGTATGGGATTCGACTGGGAGGGCATCATCGGCGCGCACGGCGCGAGCCTGGCCGAGGCCTACGACGACGCCGTCTCCGTCGAGGTCTACGACGAGCCGATGGCCGAGTTCGAGGACTACGACCCGATGCCCATCCTCGTCGACGAGGACGACGCCTAAGCCCGACCCGCTACACGGAGTCGAGCTTGCGCACCGAGTCGCGTAGGGCGTCCTCGCCGGCGCGCACGTAGTGGTTGAGGACCGTCGTGAGCGTGTCCCCGAGGTACTGCGCAACGACCTCCCACGACTCCCCGAGCTCTTCGTGGAACCACCCCGAACCCAGACTGGTGCATGTGCCGGGGCCTGCTGCTGGCCATCTATCGCTGAAGCTGATCGACCCGTACTTCCCGATGCACCCCTCATTGCTGTCCATGATCATCTCCGCCGTGCGTCAGCTACTCGTTGGGCCCGAGTCAACACCGGCACCACCACCTCAGCCCCGATCGCCGGTCCGTAAGATCAACTACGACGAGAGGGAGATGATCTTCGCCCGGTCCCACGAGGTCACCGCCCGAGTGTCAGCGATCCCGAGGCGCTTCACCCTTGACTTCAGAATCGGACATCACCCGCGATCACCGATCATCTCCAGAGCGAACCACTCCGCGCATCGTTTTCGGACACTGTGCGGGATCCTGTGCGGTATTTGGTCCACCCCGGATCTCCGTCACCACGTATGGTCAGGTGAGAAGCATATTGAGCGACCGCGACGTCACGATCAACTGGGTCTGGATGCCGCCGTGGGGTCCGGACAAGATCACCGATGACGGTCGGGACCAGCTGCGCATGCTGGGATTCAACGTCTGAGGTGTATCGACACGGGCGGGCCGGGGTCCATGGACCCCGGCCCGTTTTTCATTGGTGGGTCCGGCACGAACGACCCTCGGTGCAGAAGTACCTCCGAGGAGAAGAGGTACTGCCGCACCGGCGTCGGACCCCGGACCGAGCACGCCTACTCATGCGCGGTGACACCGCGTGTTCGAGCTCGGGTGCATGGCGAACGATGTGCAAAAGCAGCGGCAGTCGGTACTCAGTGTGTGGCGAACAGCCCCGAGTGCAGTTCTCCGGCGATGTCCGTGTCTCCTCTGTGGGAGAGCAGGTCGACCAGGGTGTGTGGGTCGGTGGAGGCGGAGTCCTCGTCGGAATCGGTGATCCGGCGGGAGAGGATCTGCAGAGCCTCCTCGGTGGAAGCAGGCGCGGTGTAGCCACTCAGATGGAGGGCACGGGCGGTGGGGGAGTACCCACTCATGTCGGTGGCCGGCAGTTTACGCGCGTCCAGCCGGTCCCCGGCCACCGTGATGAATATACGATCACCCGGCTGGGCCGCCTGACGTCGCAACAGCGGACGCAGGGAGTCGAAGGTGGGCCGGTCACGCCAGACCAGGACGAGTAGATCCGCGCCCGGGGCGGTCAGACACAGCAAGCGCCCCGGTTGTAGTCCCAGATGGATGGCATAGCCGGTGGGGACCGCGACGGGAGCCCCGTCGAGGTGGTCTGCGGTGACGTCGATGCGATGCCACCATCGGCCGTCGGGGGCGCGGAAGCAACGGGCCGCCATGGCAGGACCACCCGGATCGGGGTGCGGGGGAGCCGATGCTTGCTGTGGAGACTGTTCAGGAGCAGGGACAGGGGCGGGTCGGTGGGACTGCTCGGCCACGGGAGCATGGGGACGCCGGATCGGCAGCCCGTTCTCGGTGGTGGGCCCGTCGGTGGTGGGCGTGACGGTGGCGGGAGCGTCAGCGGTGTGGCCCCCCGGTGTGCTGGTGGGAGCCTCCATGGGAACACTTGGGTCCACGAACACGTGCCCGTCCTTGATGTGGACGCCCGGAGTGCTCAGCAACCAGGCCCGCAGCTCCTGCTGACGGATGCCGATCCGCCCCAGGCGGTTGGCGGCGTCGGTGAGGTTCGGAGCATCACCGAGGAGTTCACGGGTCTGCCAACGCAGCCGGTTGGGGTCGTCGGCGATGAGCCATCCGTTGTGCATACGCCGATCGGTGAACAGGGTGATGATCACCCGCCACATGGGGGTGTGCAGAGTGGGCACGTCCACCGGGTGATCGGGGTGGGCGTTGATCAGCCGGTCGATGGTGGTGGCCGAACCCAGCTGCTCGGACAGTTCTTGCAGATGCGCGGTGATGGTCGCGCCCTCGGGCGAGTTGAGCCAGCGCAGCAGACGCTCCTCCACCCTGCGCTGTGCGGAGCGGAGTTCGGTGACGTCCACCGAGATCTGCTCGGAGAGTATGCGGATACTGATCGGGTCGGCGGCGAACAGGCGTTCGGCGGCCACCGTGCGTTCGAGTTCGGGCCAGGAGCGAAACATCTCCTCGACCTGGTCCACGAGGGGGTGTTCACCCGCGACCAGGGGTGGTTCCTCCGGCTCGGCCGCTCTGGCCTTGGGTGGGCCGAAGCTGGGGCGCCGCAGTGTACGGCCGGGGCCGAGCAGGGAGCTGCGGAACTGCGAACGCAGATCCCCGGGTTCGGCGTGCCCGTTGGAGGGCCCGCCGTCCGTGGAGGTCTCGGGGAGCATCGCCGCGGAGCTGACCATACCGTCGGGTGCGGAGGAACGTTGCTCCTCGTCACGTTGGGCGCGTAGCGCGCGCAGGGTACGGATCGCACGGGTGGCGGGGCTTTGCGGGGGTGTCTGCTCGTGCTCGGGATCGTTCTCGGTGTCATCGGCATGACCGGAGCCGGTGGCGATGTCGAGGTAGTCCAGCGCTTTGCGCACGTGGTCGGGGGCCGACTCGGGGAGCCAATTGGCGATGGTGCGCACGGCTTCGAGCATCAGCGCGGGGGAGGGGGTGGGACCATCGGGCAGGTCACCGCAGAGCCGTAGGGCACGCCAGGCCACGGCACCGACGATGTCGAGAACACCGCATCCGGGCAACGGCCAGGAACTGATCTCCTGCGGGCACGCGGCGATGAGGCGGTCCCAGTCACCGGCGGTGGCCATGACCGCCCCTCGCACCGGTTCGGCGAAATCGGTGCAGTCCACGGGCTGGGTGCGAAGGGTCGGCAGGAATTCGAAGAGGGGAACATGTCCCCAGTGCTGTACAGCCAGGCGGGCGATGCTCTGGGCGAGCCAGGGCGGACCTGCGATGTCCAAGGCGCGCGCGACCGGCAGCGAGTGCCACCAGCCGTCGATGAGCCGGTCATGCCGAAGCAGGGGTGCCACATCCGGCGACTTCGACCAGCGCAATGCGGGCGCCAGATCGACGAGGCAGATCGGGGAGACGGCATTCATCCGCTGAGGACCTCGACCTCCTGGTGTCTGCACGTGAATTGTGGAAGGAACCGCACGGGCCTTCGGTTCGGTGCACCACAGTACGCGCCTCCGACCCGTCGGGGGGACCGAACTGTCGGTCGACCCTGGAGGATCACGGTGGGCCGAGGTCAGGGGTGCCGTGAGCACTTCTTCGTGATCGTACGTCCCCGAGACGCACATGGGTAGTCCTGGTCCCCTCTGGTTCACAGAACCTTCGGTGGACCAGCTGTGTGACTCTGTTGACCAGAGGTTTTTCGGACCTTTCGCGCGAACGGCATGTGAGTTACCCCATAGTAGGTTTCTGGTGCATTCGTGACCGAGCGGGCCGCTGAGTGAGGTGATCTTCGTGTGAGTCCCCACAGAAGCCTGAAACGACTCGGTGCCCGGGTATGCTGGACGGGCACTGTCCTCGCCCGACCGGCCTTCGGCCGAGTGGCCGCGCAGTGGCCGAACAGAGGTCGATGGTGTTCGGAAAGATCGGGCCGGTGAGCAACCGCAGCCCGACGCCGAAGGATGTGTTGTTCCTGCGCACCCCCGACGCTGCCCAGGTGTGGGGCGATCGAGTCGGATGATTGGTAGACGTGACAGACCTTGAGATGAACCCCCCCGTGACCGTGCGCGTGGACAGACCTGTTCCGATCCGGTCCTACGTCGCGATCGGTGACAGCATCACCGAGGGGATGGAAGACAACAGCGGACCCAACGGCCAATACCGTGGTTTTGCGGACCGCCTCGCCGAACATCTGGGTACTGTCACCCCGGATTTTCGCTACGCCAACCTCGCCGTCCGCGGTCGACGGATGCATCACATCTTCGGCGAACAGCTCGAACAAACATTGGAATGGGGGCCGGATCTGGTCACCGTCCTCGCCGGTGGCAACGACGTCCTGCGCCCGCGCAACAATCTGGACCAGTTGGCGGAGAAGTTCGAATGGGGAATCCGCCAACTGCGTGACGCGGGGATCCGTGTGGTGATCCTCTCCGGACACGACACCGGATGGATCCCGATCCTGCGCTACTACCGCGGCCGCATTGCCGTGTTCAGCATGCACATGCGTGCTGTCGCCGAACGTACCGGGACCGAGATCGTCGACCTGTGGGCACTCAACGCCCTCACCGACTCACGTGCCTGGAGCGAGGACCGCCTGCACCTGAACGGCAGCGGACACCAGATCGTCGCTGCACGCATCGCCGACCTCCTCGGCTTTCCCATGGGGCCGCGTGAAGCCTGGAGCGACCCGTGGGGCAT
>Ga0079225_10001087_pt1 | contig 15101 bp, 11 predicted proteins | sample Poulit2012_FD_76344 | JGI IMG/M metagenome (GOLD analysis project Ga0079225, IMG submission 76344) | Agricultural soil microbial communities from Georgia to study Nitrogen management - Poultry litter 2012 | ecosystem: Environmental > Terrestrial > Soil > Agricultural land | place: USA: Georgia... | reverse complement strand
GAGATCGCCAGGATCCTGCGCTCACCGTCGTGCAGGTGGAACGGGCCGGTGCCCCAGTCGCCGTCAATCTCGGCGCGGGCAGCACCGATCCGTCGTCGTCGGCCATGAGCATCGACGAGAACGGCATCCTCGGCGGCCAGGGCGAGCAGATCCCCGTCGTGGCGGATCAGCAGTGGTGTGCGCTGGGGGTCGGGCGTGGCGTCGGGGCGCACTCCCACGCTGATCGCGGTGCGCCCGGCCGCTACCCCCGCCAGGATCGCCGCGGTGCTGTTCTCCTCAGCGGCCACCCAGGTGGTGGGCGTGCCCAGCGTCCATCCGCCATCCGGATGGTGGAAATCACTACCGCCCAGGGGCACCACCCCGGCGCCCCAACGGTGCCACAGCGCCCAGGGGCCGGTTGCGGTCAGATCCCGGAACCAGGAAATGTGCCACAACTCCAGCGCCCGGGGTAGATCGGTCAACGGGTGCTGCCAGCCGCAGTCGCGCTCCAGGGGGTGGTTCACCGAGAGCACCCCGCCACGGTGGGACACATCGGTGACCCAGTGCTGGGCGGGCTGGCGGAAATCCACCCAGCCGATGTCACCGAAGGCATTGGCATGACCGCGGCTGGTGGTGAGTTCCTGGCCGGGTAGCAGCAGCACTGAGTGCCGGGCGCCGGCAGCGGCCAGATGCCGGTGGTGGCTGGTGGTGTTGTGGTCGGTGACCGCGACGAAGTCCAGACCTGCCCCCCGGGCGCGGGCGGCGAGCTGATCGGGGCTCTCCGCGCCGTCGGAGTGGGTGGTGTGAGCGTGGAAATCTCCGGCGAACCACCTCAGGCCCGGCCCGGCCGGTATTGCCCGGGTCGAACCCGATGGCGGGCCCGGGCGCACCGGAGCCAGCACATCGGAGGGCACCTGCACGGTGCCGGGGTGGTCGATCCGGACGTGCACCGCCACACCGTCAGCCGGGATCTGGTGCAGGCCGAGGATCACCTCCCAGGTGCCGGCCTCCACCTCTGCGGGGTAGTACCCCGGGGTGGCCGCTGCAGCGCTGATGGCGAACTCCTGCCGGGCGCCCCCGGACCACCCGCGCCAACCAGCCGGCCCCTCGCAACCCAGATCGATCACCGCAGCGGAGGTGTCGTAGTCCACCTGCACCCGGATGCTCGCTGTCCCGGGAGCGACGTCGAAGGGGACCGGCAGGTACCGGTGGGCGATCTGATCATCGATGGTCAGGTGCAGGCGGTGGGTCATCCGATCAGCTCCGTGCTCTCGGCATCGACGAGCAGACTACGCCGGGCGACCGGGTGCACCCAACCCCGGGCGCCGGGGCAAATCCGCGGTCTTGGTGCGCCGAACCTCTAGGCTGGCGGCGTGTACCTGAAGACGTTGACGCTGCGAGGGTTCAAGTCTTTTGCCTCGGCGACCACCTTGCACTTCGAGCCCGGAATCACCTGCGTCGTAGGTCCGAACGGCTCGGGGAAGTCCAATGTGGTCGATGCCCTCTCCTGGGTGATGGGGGAGCAGGGCGTGAAGTCCCTACGCGGGGGCAACATGGCCGATGTCATCTTCGCCGGGACCTCCTCGCGCCCGCCGCTGGGCCGCGCGGAGGTGTCCCTGACAATCGACAACTCCGATGGTGCGCTACCGATCGAGTACTCCGAGGTGACCATCTCCCGCACCCTGTTCCAGGGCGGTGGTTCGGAGTACGCCATCAACAACACCGCGTGCCGACTACTGGATATCCAGGACCTGCTCTCCGACTCCGGCATGGGCCGGGAAATGCACGTGATCGTCGGGCAGGGGCGTCTCGATGCGGTGCTGCAGGCCAGCCCCGAGGAGCGGCGCGGTTTCATCGAGGAAGCCGCTGGGATCCTCAAACACCGCAAGCGCAAGGAGAAGGCGCTGCGGAAACTGGAGGCGATGGCCGCCAATCTGGCCCGGGTGACCGACCTGTCCACCGAGATCCGGCGGCAACTGGGTCCCCTGGCCAAACAGGCCGACGTCGCCCGGCGAGCCCAGGTGGTGCAGGTGGACCTGCGGGACGCCCAGGCCCGACTGCTGGCCGATGATCTGGCCCAGCTCACCGCCGGCCTGGCTCAGGAGATCGCCGATGAGACCGCACTGCGCACCAAACGCGACGAGGTAGAACGTGCCCAGCAGACCGCGCGCACCCGACTGACCGAACTGGAGTCGGCGGCGGCCGCCGCCGCGCCCCGGCTGACGGAGGTCACCGAGACCTGGTACCGCCTGTCCAGCCTGCGGGAACGACTGCGCGGTACCCAGACCCTGGCTGCCGAGCGCACTCGGCTGTTGGGCACTGCCCAGGCCCCGGAACAAGGCCGGGACCCCGAGGATCTCGATGCCCAAGCCGAGCAGGCACGGGAAGCCGAGGCTGAACTAGCCACGGAGAAGGACACTGCCCAGGCCGACCTAGATGCCGCCGTCGCCGCTCGCAGAGCCGCAGAAGAGCAGGCCGCCGAGGCAGAACGTGCCCTGGCCGCGGTGCACCGCGGCGTGGCCGACCGCCGGGAGGGCCTGGCCCAGCTGACCGGGCAGGTCGGGGCCCGGCGCAGCCGATTGGAGGCCACTGAGGCCGAATTGCAGCGGTTGCGACAGGACCTGCAGGCAGCCCAGGCCCGGGAGGAGGAGGCCCGCGGGGATTTTGCCGCCCTGGAACAGCAGGCGGTCGGCGCACAACAGGGTGAGGAGGGGCTGGACGCGGCTCACGAAGCTGCCCTCGCCGAGCAGGAACGGGCCGATGGTGAGGTCGCCCGGTTAGGTGAGGCCGAACGCGAAGCGGAGAGCGCACGGTCCACCTGGGCGGCGCGCCGGGACGCGTTGGAGATGTCGCTGGCTCGCAAGGACGGCACCGGAAAGTTGCTGGAGGGCAACGGTCCGGCCGGTGTCCTGGGCTCGGTGGCCGACCTCCTCACCGTCGATCCAGGCTATGAGAACGCGATCGCCGCCGCATTGGGGCCGCTGGCGGACGCAGCCGCGGTGGAATCGGTGGATGTGGCCGTGGACGCGATCCGGATGGTACGGGCCGCCGATGCCGGATCGGCACGGATGGTCATCGCCGCTGGTGAAGGTCCGCCACCCGAACCAGCGCCGCCCACCGGGACCTGGGCCCGGGACCTGGTGCATACCAGTGCCGAACTACGCCCCACAATCGAGAAGTTGTTGCATCAGGTGGTGGTGGTCGAGGGTCTGCGTCAGGCCCGTGCGGCGGTGCAGGACGCCGATGTGATCGCAGTGACCACCGAAGGCGATGTGCTGGCTCGCAGCCAGGTACGCGGCGGAGGGGCCGAGCAGCCCTCGGTCCTGGAACTGCACGCGGCCCGGGAGGAGGCCGAACGGGAACTGGATGCCGCCGTCGGACGGGCCGAGCAGACCCGGTTCGCCCTCGGCCCGGCCACCGAGGCCGCCGAGCAGGCGAGCCAAGCGGTCCAGCAAACCCTGGATGCGCTGCACGAATCGGACGCCAAACTCGCCGCGGTGGCCGAGAAGCTCGGCCAACACGGTGCCGCAATGCGGTCGGCGGCCGGGGAAGCGGAACGGATCCAACCAGCGATCGACTCCGCAGCCGAGGCCCGGGAGAAGATTGCCGGCGAGCTCGCGGAGCTCGCCCAGCGCCTGGAGGTGGCCCAGCAGGAACCGGAGGAGGCCGCCACCGACCTGGACGGTGCTACCGAACAGCGGGAGGCTAGGGCCGCCGCAGCCGCCAGCGCTCGGGCGGCGGAGACCGACGCCCGGCTCATGTTGCGCACCACCGAGGAACGGTTGCGGGCGATCACCTCGCGGGCAGAGTCCCTCGAACGCGCTGCGGCGGCCGAACGAAACGCCCGCAAGGTAGCCGAGGAGAAAGCCGCCCGCCGGGCGGAACAGGCCCAGATCGCCGCCGAAGTACGTGATGGTGCCAGCCATGCCCTGGACCGGATCGAGATTTCGTTGCGGCATGCCCACCGGCAACGTGAGCAGGCCGAGACCGAACGAACTGAGCGTGAGCAAGCCCTGAGCTCGGTCCGCAAGGAGCTGGATGAGCTGTCGGCTCAATACGCCGAGCTCACCGACGTCGTCCACCGCGATGAGGTCGCCCGAGCCGAGCAGAAGCTGCGGATCGAGCAGCTCCAACAACGAGCGGTCGACGAGCTCGGCCTGGACCCGGAGGTCCTGACCGCCGAGTACGGGCCAGACCAGATGGTGCCGCCGGTGCCCGGCCCCGACCAGGACACCGGAGAGGCAGCCCAACCGAAGCCGTACGTGCGGGCCGAACAGGAAAAGCGCCTCAAGGCCGCACAGCGGGCACTATCCCTGCTCGGTAAGGTCAACCCGCTGGCGCTGGAGGAGCATGCGGCCCTGGAGGAGCGGCACAAGTTCCTGACCGACCAACTCGCCGACCTGAAGAAGTCCCGGGCCGATCTGCTGGAGATCGTCCGGGAGATCGATGAGCGGGTCGAGCAGGTATTCACCGCGGCCTACCACGACACCGCCGCTCAGTTCGAGGAGGTCTTCGCCCGACTCTTCCCCGGTGGTGAGGGCCGGCTCGTGCTCACTGAGCCCCAGGACATGCTCACCACCGGGATCGACGTCGAGGCACGCCCGCCCGGCAAGAAGGTCAAGCGCCTGTCCTTGCTCTCCGGCGGGGAACGGTCATTGACCGCCGTGGCGCTGCTGGTGGCGATCTTCAAGGCCCGGCCCAGCCCGTTCTACGTCATGGATGAGGTCGAGGCGGCGCTCGATGATGTCAACCTTGGCCGGCTCCTGGAGATCTTCACCGAACTCCAGGAGAACTCCCAGCTGATCGTCATTACCCACCAGAAGCGCACGATGGAGGTCGCCGACGCGCTGTACGGGGCCAGTATGCGCGGGGACGGGGTCACCACCCTGATCTCTCAGCGGCTCCGGGAGCACGTGTGAAAAAGGGAGCACGTGTGAAAAACCTATGCGAGGTCACCGTGCAGAAATGGTGAAATCAGCCACGTCGCCCTGGTTACAGCGCTGCGCTGAGCGATAATACAAGATGTGACCAGTCCAGTGTTCATCCTTCTCCTCAGCGCTGTCGCGGCGATCACCGTGGCGATCGTGTTGCTGCGTGCTCGTGCCCCGCGCGATGGTTACCGGAACTGGTTCCGCGAAGCATTCCGTGCGGTACGCACCGAACGGCGGGCGCGTCGTGCTCGGCAGCACACCCGCGGCGCCACGCGGCACGCGCGCAGCGCTACGGCCGGGCGGGAAACGGCCGAGGCCATCTTGGCCGGTGGCGATGTGCGCCTCGATGAGGAACTGCACGTGGCCGACCTGTTGGGGATGTCCGATGAGGGGCCGGCCTATCAGGCGGGAGTGGATTTGCGCCGGGTGGTGCGCCGGGTTCGCCTTCCCGGGCAGGGGCACGACGACGCCCGCCGCCTCGTTCGCCGGTAGGTGCGTGGATAGGTCACACTGGATGCCGTGATCGAAGACATCTGGCTTTATCTGGTTCTTGGTCTGCTCGTCCTCGGCGGGGTTGGTGGCCTGAGTGCCTGGCTGCTGCGTGGCCGTGACCGTGGCCGCGAGCCGTCTGGCACCGAGCGTGCCGATTCAGCCCCGGCGCCGGCGCCCGATCCCGCTGCCGGTGAGCAGGACTCCGAGCAGCAGGGTGCCGGCGCCGAGGTGCTCACCGAGCAGGCCCCGCCCGCCGAGACTGCCCCCGAAGCGGCCGACGTCGAAACCACCCCGGAACTGGACCGTCCCGAGGCCGCTGCTACCCGGATGGAGCGGCTGCGTGGCCGGCTGGCCCGTTCCGGTGCGCTGGGTACCACCCTGTTGAACCTGCTCAGCAAGGACCAGTTGAGTGAGTCCGACTGGGAAGAGATCGAGGAGACGCTACTGCTGGCCGACGTGGGCGCCGGGCCCACCGATGAGCTGATGGCCGCGCTGCGTACCCGCGCCAAGGTCACCGGTGGGACCGATGTGGCGCAGGTACGCCAGATGCTGCGCGAGGAGCTGCTCGCCCTGGTCGATCCGCAGATGGACCGGCGCCTGAGCGCCACCCCCGGCCTGGCCGACGACGGTTCGGCCCACCCGGCCACGATTCTCGTCGTCGGGGTCAACGGCACTGGGAAGACCACGACGGTCGGCAAGCTCGCGCGCCTGCTGGTGGCTGAGGACAAGGACATTTTCCTGGGAGCCGCCGACACCTTCCGCGCTGCGGCCGCCGATCAACTGGCTACCTGGGGCGAGCGGGTGGGGGTTCCGGTGGTCCGCTCCGACCGGGAGGGAGCCGACCCCGCCTCGGTCGCCTTCGATGCGGTCAAGGCCGGACAGCAGGCGCAGGCCGATGTCGTGATGGTGGACACCGCCGGCCGGTTGCAGAACAAGGCCGACCTGATGGACCAACTGGGCAAGATCAAACGCGTGATCTCCCGGTCCGCCCCGGTATCCGAGGTGCTCCTGGTGCTGGATGCCACGACCGGGCAGAACGGAATGCGCCAAGCTCAGGTCTTCGCCGACGTCGTCGACGTCACCGGGATCGTGCTGACCAAACTCGACGGCACCGCCAAGGGCGGCATCATCATCGCCGTCCAGCGCGCCCTGGGCGTGCCGGTGAAGTTCGTCGGTCTGGGCGAGGGCCCGGACGATCTGGCCCCGTTCGTTCCCGAGGACTTCGTGGACGCGTTACTGACCTGATCCCTACCGGGATTCCTACAATGCCTCGGACTGCGGCTCGGCGGTGGCGTGGTGGCTCGGGTCCTGCTCGAATCCGGGATCGTCCTCGACGATCTCGACATCGTCCCCCACGCGGGTCACCGAGAGCAGGAACCGTACCGACTCCGGCGGAGCGATCAGCCGGGGCCGGTGCCCGAGTTGCACGCTGAGCCGGGCAATACCGGATATCGCTGAGGAGTCCATGAACGTCACGTTCCGCACATCGATGTCCACGGGCAACCCCAGGCCCAGTACTTCGGTGACCGCCTCGGACAACTCGGCCTCGGTGCTGGCGTCCACCTCACCGGCCAGTACCAGGCGGACCCGATGTGGTGAGATCAGCACGGCCACAGTTCCGGCCTCCTCACCTCGACCGGTCGGATCGCCACTGAGGACCATCGGTGTTTTCCCTCCTACTACTGGATCCATCACAAGACCGCAGTTTACGGCGTAAATTCGGTTCTGGCTACGCCCCTGAGTGGAGAGCACGGGTGTCCCGGGACACAATGGACGGCGGTGGCCGCCCGCCCGTCTGGATCTGGAGGTGTGATGGCCGGGGAAACAGGTGCGCAGGACGATGCCGCAGCACGCCCTGTGCTGAGCCGGGCGCAGGTGATCCGAACGGCCATCTGGTTGGTCGACGCCGAAGGTGCTGGGGCACTGAGCATGCGCCGGTTGGGGGCGGAGATCGGCGTAGAGGCGATGGCGCTGTACCGCTATGTCGATGGTCGTGAGGACCTCCTGGATGCCATGGTCGACCTGGTCTCGGCACCGGTGGAGGACGCGGCAGGAAAGGATGTGGGCGAGTCCGGTGGTTGGCGGGCCTACCTGTGGCGTCTGGGACAGCAGATCCGGTGGATGGCGACCGACCACCCGCACATCTTCCCGCTGGTGGCCACCCGGCATCCGGCTGCGCCGTGGCTGCGTCCGCCGCTACGTAACCTGGACATGGTCGAGGAGTTCTTGCGCACGCTCTTGCAGTGCGGCTTCTCCGCGGGACAGGCGGCGCTGGTCTACCGGACCTTTACCAGTTTCCTCCTGGGGCACCTGATGCTCACCGCGGCCGAACTGACCAAGGCAACCGGGCCTGCCGGGGAGTTGCCTGGCGCGAGCAGTCGCACCCTGTCGGAGTTTCCCACGATCGTCCAGATGAGCGATCTGCTCAGCGAACCGGGTAGGGACGCCGAGGAGTTCGACGACGACCTGGAGGCCTTGCTGGACCGGATCGGGGCATTAGTCGGAGAGCCGACGGACTAAGCCAGTTGCCGCGGCCGATATCCTAGAATCAGCACCCATCCCCGGCCACCAAGGATTTGCCTGTGTTCGCCAGCTTGTCTGATCGGCTCACCGCCACGTTCAAAACGCTGCGTGGCAAGGGACGCCTGTCCGAAGCGGACGTCGAGGCGACGATCTCCTCGATCCGCCGCGCTCTGCTCGACGCCGACGTCGCTGTCCCGGCGGTGCGCTCCTTCACCGCCGCGGTGCGGGAGCGCGCCGGAGCGGCCGAACTGTCCGAGGCGCTGAACCCCGGCCAGCAGATCATCAAGATCGTGCACGAGCAGCTGGTGGAGATCCTGGGCGGGCAGGCCCGGGAGTTGCAACTGGCCAAGCGCCCACCGACGGTCATCATGCTCGCCGGTCTGCAGGGCGCGGGGAAGACGACGCTCGCCGGCAAGCTGGGCCGCTGGCTGCGCGAGGAGCGGCACACCCCGCTGCTGGTCGCCTCGGACCTGCAGCGCCCCAACGCCGTCCAGCAGCTGCAGGTGGTCGGCTCCCAGGCCGGAGTGCCGGTGTGGGCGCCGGAACCGGGTAACGGCGTGGGCAACCCGGTCCAGGTGGCTCGCTCCGGGGTGGAGCACGCCCGGGAGAACTACTACGACGTGGTGATCGTGGACACCGCCGGGCGCACCGGTGTCGATGCCGAGATGATGCAGCAGGCGATCGACATCCGCGAGGCGGTCCAACCCGACGAGACGCTGTTCGTCGTCGACGCGATGATTGGTCAGGACGCGGTCAGTACCGCCCAGGCCTTCGCCGATGGCGTTGGCTTCACCGGTGTGGTGCTGTCCAAGCTCGACGGCGATACCCGCGGTGGTGCCGCCCTGTCGATCCGGACGGTGACCGGCTCCCCGGTGCTGTTCGCCTCGACCGGTGAGAAGCTCACCGACTTCGAGCGGTTCCATCCCGACCGGATGGCCTCGCGCATCCTGGACCAAGGCGACATGCTCACTCTGATCGAGCAGGCCGAGAAGGCTTTCGATGAGCAACAGGCCGCGGAGATCGCGAACAAGATCAGCGGTGATGGTGACCTCACCCTGAGCGACTTCCTCGCCCAGATGCAGCAGATGAAGCAGCTCGGTTCGATGAAGAAGATGCTCGGCATGCTGCCGGGGATGGGCCAGATGCGTGAGCAGCTGGAGAACTTCGATGAACGCGAGGTGGACCGGGTCGAGGCGATCGTGCGATCGATGACCCCCGCCGAGCGGGACAACCCGAAGCTCCTGAACGGTTCGCGGCGCTCCCGGATCGCGAAGGGTTCGGGGACCACAGTGACCGCGGTGAACCAGTTGCTGGAACGCTTCGAGCAGGCCAAGACGATGATGCGTTCGATGGCGACCGCCGATCGGAAGGGCGGGATGGCCGGTGGGCTGCCGGGCATGGGCCAGATGCCGGGCGGCGGAAAGAAGTCCAAGGGCCGGATGGCTCCGCCCCCGAAGAAGGGCAAGAAGGGTAAGTCCGGTAACCCGGCCAAGCGGGCCCAACAGGAGCGGGAGGCGGCCGAGCGGGCCGCAGCCCGGGCAGCCGGCCAGCAGCCCAGCGCTGGCTCGGCCTTCGGGATGGGCAAGCAGTCCGACGGGGTGGACCCCACGGACCTGGAACTGCCGGCCGGTTTTGAGAAGTTCCTCGGGCGGTAACTGCAGTAGTGATCGGAGCGAACCGGTGGATCTGACCCTTCGTGGAACTGTGCTCGCCGACGGTGAACACACCTATGAGCAGATCGTGGTTCGGGACGGACTGATCGAGACCGAGGCCCGTCCGCCGGCCGGCGCTCAGACGATCGAAGGCTGGGTGGTGCCAGGGCTGGTGGATGTGCACTGCCATATCGGGCTGGGCGCCGACGGGCCGGTGGATGAAGACACCGCGCTGTCCCAGGCCCGCGCCGATTTGGCCGCCGGGACGTTGCTGGTGCGCGACGCCGGGTCGCCGGTGGACACCACCTGGTTACAAGATCGCGATGATGTTCCGGCCCTGATCCGCTCCGGGAACCACGTGGCTCGGCCCAAGCGGTATCTGCGCTACTACGCCCACGAACTCCAGGACGTGACCGAGTTGCCCAAGGAGATGGGCCGCCAGGCACGGTTCGGCGATGGCTGGGTGAAGATCGTCGGGGACTGGATCGACCGGGCTCGCGAAGCCGAGGCGGACCTGGAGCCACTGTGGCCCTTCGATGTGCTCGCCGAGGGGGTGGCCGCCGCCCACGCCAACGGGGCCCGGGTCACGGTGCACACCTTCGCTACCGAGACGATCGATGATCTGATCGCCGCCGGTGTGGACTGTCTGGAGCACGGCACCGGGATGAGCTCCGAGCAGATCCGTCTCGCGGCCGAACGCGGTATCCCGGTGGTACCGACCCTGCTGCAGGTGGGCCAGTTCGGTCAGATCGCCGACCAGGGCGCGGCAAAATTCCCCCGGTTCGCTGCTCGGATGCGGCAGATGTATGAGAACCGCTACGCCCAGGTGCGCGCCTTCTACGACGCCGGGGTGCCCCTGTTGGTCGGTACCGACGCCGGTGGCACGATCGCCCACGGCCAGATCGCCGCCGAGTGCCAGGAGATGGTGCGCGCGGGCATCCCACCGCAGGTGGTGCTCGCTGCGGCCAGCTGGTCGGCGCGGCAGTACCTAGGCCGGCCAGGAATCAGCCCCGGTGCTCCGGCCGATCTCGTGGTCTATCCAGATGATCCGCGCACGGATATCGGGGTACTGGCCCGCCCCCGCGCGGTGATCCGCCGCGGCCAACTGGTCGACTGAGGCCAACTGGTCGACTGACTCGCGGAGCAGCTCGGGCGGGCTCAGCGGCGGTTTTGCGTGCCCAGGCACCGCGTCCCGGTGTCCGGTAGCGGTCGCAAGACGCCAGCGCGCCCCGCGCGGTAGCGGCCCGCCCGGCGAGTGGCGCCCCTTGCGATGAATGCGGCACGGGGTTGACACCCCTTTGGTCCTATGGTTCATTAGTCCAGTAATGAACCCGAGAGGAGGCGTCGATGTTCGATGGGCCTGAGCCGATCTACATTCAGATCGCCGAGCACATCCGGTCCGATGTTCTTGCCGGCCGGTTGACGGCCGGCGACCAGGTCATGTCGACCACCCAGTACGCCACCACCTACCGCATCAACCCCGCGACAGCAGCCAAGGCTTTCACCGAGTTGGTCGCCGACGGGGTCCTCTACAAGCAACGAGGAGTGGGAATGTTTGTCGCCGAAGGCGCCCCGGAACGGCTCCGTGCCGAGCGGCGCGAGACGTTCTTCGCTGAACAGCTCGATCCAGTCCTGCAGGACGCCACGTGGCTGGGCATCAGCACCACCGACATCCAGAACTACATCAGCGGCAAAGGAGATTCCCGATGAGCGGATTCGCCGTCAGTACCCGCGAGGTGAGTGTGCACTTCGGTGACACCCGGGCCGTGGACCGGGTCTCGATTGACATTGAGCAGAACGCAATCCATGGCCTGCTCGGCCGCAACGGCTCGGGAAAGACCACCCTGCTGTCCGTGATCGCCGCACTGCGCCAGCCGACGTCGGGCGCGGTCCTCGTCGACGGGGAGGACCCGTTCGAGAACGAACGGGTGATGAGCGGGATGTGCATCGTGCGCGAATCCGGGGATGTGATGACCGATGAGAAGATCTCGACCAACCTGTCCTACTTCGCCACAGTGCGCAGGAACTGGGACGACGACTACGCCGCGCAGTTGCTGGACGCCTTCGGCCTCGATGCCAAGAAGCGCCCCGGCCGGCTCTCCCGTGGGCAAAAGTCGGCCTTCGGCGTCGTCATCGGCCTGGCCAGCCGCGCCCCGCTGACCATCTTCGATGAGGTCTACCTGGGCATGGATGCCCCCTCGCGGTACCGGTTCTACGACCTGCTGTTGGCCGACTACGTCGAGCACCCGCGCACCTTCATCCTCTCCAGCCACCTGATCAGCGAGATCGAGAAGCTGTTCTCCGGCGTGACGATTCTGGATGGCGGAAAGCTCCACCTCAGCGAGGACGCCGAGGATCTGCGCGCCCAGGGCGCCACGATCACCGGGCCGGCGGAACAAGTCGATGCCCTCACCGCTGACCTGACCGTCATCGGTAGCCAGGTGCTGGGTACCACCCGCCAGGTCACCGTCTTCGGCGATCTAGACCGTGACTTCCGCCAGCGTGTGCGGGGTGCCGGACTGGACTTGGGCGCCGTACCCCTGCAGGACCTGTTCGTCCACCTCACCAACCAGGAGGACCGATGACCACCACCGCCACCCTCCGCCCACAGTGGGCGATCGCCGCCAGGCAGCTAACCGAGTCCCATCTGGACCTGCTGCGCTGGTTGCTGGTCGTGGGCGCGCTGCTGGTCGCCGGAGCCCATGTCTTGGTCACCGTGTTCGGGTGGGAGCGCATCGTCTACGCCCCGTTCGGCACCCATACGGCCACCTGGTTCGCCTTCGCCCTCGGCATCACCTTCGTCGTCGCCTACCTACCGTTGCACGTCACCTCGGGAATGACCCGCCGGTCCTTCATCCGGGGGAACCTGACCACCTCACCGGTGATGGGCGTCCTCTACGGTCTGAGCCTCTTCGCCCTGGTTGCCATCGAGCGCGCGATCTTCGACGTCGGCCTGCCGGAGCAGTTCGCCGCCCTGCCCGGCTGGGGCGGATCCTGGACAATGCTGGTCTCACAGATCCTGCTGACCACGGTCGCGATCCTCAGCGGGAGCCTGGTCGGCATCACCTACTACCGCTTCGGGGGTCTACGCGGCACCCTGCTGCTGCTGCTCACGGTCCTACCGCTCTTGGTGGCGATCCTGGCCCTGGATCCGTCCGGTGGGGTGCAGAACTTCGTCACCGGGACTGAGGAGTTCGTCTTCAACCCGGCCCTGGGTATCACCGTGGCAGCGGTGTGCCTGATCCCACCGGCAGTGGCCTTCAGTCTGCTCACCCGCCGGATCCCCATCAAAGCTGTGGAGGCATGAGATGACATCAGTGATCCAGATCCAGAACCTGCGCAAGTCCTACGGCGAGGTACATGCCGTCGCCGGAATCGACCTGGAGGTCCGCCGCGGAGAGATCTTCGGCATCCTCGGCCCCAACGGGGCCGGCAAAACCACTGCGGTGGAGTGCCTGGCCGGCCTGCGCGATGCCGACTCCGGCACGGTCCACGTGCTGGGCATCGACCCCCAGCGCCACCCGAAAAAGGTGCGCGAGGTGCTCGGTGTGCAGTTGCAGGAGTCGGTCCTGCCGGCGAAGATCACCGTCGCTGAGGCGATGCGCCTGTACTCCTCCTTCTACCGCGACCCGGCCAATGCCGAGGAGCTATTGCACCTGCTGAACCTGACCCAACAGCGCCGTACCGCCTACACCGCCCTGTCCGGCGGACAGAAGCAGCGGTTGTCCATCGCCCTGGCCCTGATCGGCAACCCGAAGATCGCGATCCTGGATGAGCTGACCACCGGACTGGACCCGCAGTCCCGCCGGGATACCTGGGAGCTGATCGAGAAGATCCGCGACCGCGGCGTCACGATCGTACTGGTCACTCACTTCATGGCCGAGGCCGAGCGCCTCTGCGACCGGCTGGTGATTATCGATGGCGGCCACGTGGTGGCCGAGGGCAGCCCGTCGGAGCTGATCGCCGGTCTGGATGACCGCCGCACGTTCCGGATGAGCACCGCTGAACCGGTCGACGAGCAGGTCCTGTGCGACCTCGCTGATGTGGACCAGGTGCGCACGGTCGGCCCGGAGATCGAAGTCACCGGCTCCCGCCGGGTGCTGCCGGCGGTGCTGCTGGCCCTGGCGGAGTCGGACATCGTGCCCGAGGAGATCCGCACTATCAGCAGGTCGCTGGATGACGTCTTCGTCGACGTCACCGGCCGGGCCATGGCTGACACCGAGACCTACGAGGAGGTCGCAGCATGAGTTCCATCAGCGCCACCAGTACAGCAAGCACCGTTCCGCCTCAGGCCCGGCCCTGGATCCCACGGGGACTGCTCACCCTGGTCCGCACCGAGGCCGCCCTGTTCACCCGCGACATCGGCGCGCTGTTCTTCGCCGTCGCCTTCCCGTCGATCCTGCTGGTGGGCATGGGCTTTGCCATCCCAGGGCTGCGAGAGCCGGTAGAGGGCATGGGGCCGGCGCTCGATGGCCTGCTGGTGATCCACATCTTCGCCCCCATCATCCTCAGTACCGCGATTGCCACCGTGGGACTGACCACCTTGCCGTCCTACTTGGCCAGCTACCGTGAACAGGGCATCTTCCGCAGACTGGCCGTCACCCCGATGCGTCCGGGTGGTGTGCTGTATGCCCACCTGGTGATCTCGGTGATCTGCCTCATCGTCGCCGTCGCCCTGGCGCTCGGCCTAGGAGCGCTGGTGCACGATGTGCCGATGCCGCAGCGCCCGCTGCTGGTGGCTCTGGCTTTCATCCTCGGTGCCGGGGCGATCTTAGGGCTAGGACTGGTCATCGGCGGGCTGGCGTCCAAGGCCAGCTCGGCCTCCGGGATCGGGATGCTGATCTACTTCCCGATGCTGTTCTTCGCCGGCCTGTGGACCCCTGGGCCGCTGATGCCGGACACGCTGGCCACGATCAGCACCTTTACCCCGCTGGGTGCGGCCAGCCAGGCGATGTCCACCGCGTGGTTCGGCGAGGGGGTGCCGCTGCTGCAGCTGCTGGTGATGGCCGGGTACACCGTGGTGTTGTTCACAGTGGCCTCCCGGGTCTTCAAGTGGTCCTGAGGCGCCCTCATCTGGCACAATGAGCCGGCGTACTCGCTGCTCGTCCGGCCCTCTCACCGGCCGAGCGGTGCGTCCCGAGTGTCGCGCTCCGGCCAGACCCCCACCGGCCCGGCCGCGACCTCACCCGCATACGAACCAGGAGAGACCACCACAGTGGCCGTGAAGATCCGTTTGAAGCGTCTGGGCAAGATCCGGGCGCCGTACTACCGAGTCGTCGTCGCCGACTCGCGCACTAAGCGCGATGGTCGGGTCATCGAGGAGATCGGCAAGTACCACCCGACCGAAGAGCCCTCGCTGGTCGAGATCGATTCCGAGCGAGCGAAGTACTGGCTCGGTGTCGGGGCTCAGCCCAGCGAACAGGTGCAGGCCCTGCTGAAACTGACCGGTGACTGGCAGGCTCATCGGGGCGAAGCCGGTGCCGAGTCCACAGTGCGAACCAAGCAGACCGCCGAGGACCGCGCG
>Ga0079225_10001086_pt1 | contig 15108 bp, 15 predicted proteins | sample Poulit2012_FD_76344 | JGI IMG/M metagenome (GOLD analysis project Ga0079225, IMG submission 76344) | Agricultural soil microbial communities from Georgia to study Nitrogen management - Poultry litter 2012 | ecosystem: Environmental > Terrestrial > Soil > Agricultural land | place: USA: Georgia... | reverse complement strand
GCGATCGCCGAACGACGACAGGTCACCACGGCGTGAGCGACGTGCCACAGGTCAGCGGCGAGCCGGCCGCGGCTCTCGCCGGTGTGCCGGATGCCTTCCAGCGTCTGTGGACACCGCACCGCATGGCCTACGTCGACGGGCAGGACAAGCCGGCGGACGACGGTACCGCCGAGTGCCCGTTCTGCCGCACGCCCCGCAGGGAGGACGCCGACGGGCTCGTCGTGCACCGCGGCGAGCACGCCTACGTCGTGCTCAACCTCTACCCGTACAACCCCGGGCACCTGCTCATCTGCCCCTACCGCCACGTGGCCGACCTCACCGAGCTGAGCCGCGCCGAGCGGGACGCGATCGGTGAGCTCAGCGCCACCGCGATGACCGTCCTGCGCGAGGTGAGCCGCCCGCACGGCTTCAACCTCGGGATGAACCAGGGCGCGGTGGCCGGTGCCGGGATCGCTGCACACCTCCACCAACACGTGGTGCCGCGCTGGTCCGGGGACGCGAACTTCTTCCCGATCATCGCCCGCACCAAGGCGCTGCCCCAGGTGCTCGGGGAGACCCGGGAGCTGCTCGCTGCGGCATGGCCGGAGGCGACGTGCTGAGCTCCAAGGGCCGCGTCTTCACCGACGCCGTCTTCGGCCCGGTCGCCCGCGCACTCGTCCGGGCCGGCGTCAGCCCGGACGTCGTCACCGTCACCGGCACCGTGCTCACCGTCGGTGCGGCGCTGTGGCTGCTGCCCACCGGTCACTTCGTCGCCGGCCCCCTCGTCATCGCCGCCGTCGTCCTCGTCGACAGCGTCGACGGCCTCATGGCCCGCACGCTGGGCCGCTCCACCCGGTGGGGTGCCTTCCTCGACTCGACGCTCGACCGGATCGCCGACGCCGCGATCTTCTCCGGACTGCTGCTGTGGGGCGTCTCCCGCGACGAGCCGTGGGTGCTGGCCACCGCGCTGGCCTGCCTCGTGCTCGGCAGCGTGGTGCCCTACGCCCGCGCCCGCGCGGAGGGGTTGGGCCTGAGCGCCTCCGGCGGGATCGCTGAGCGGGCCGACCGCCTCGTCGTCGCGCTCGTCGCCGTCTTCGTCGTCGGGCTCGGGGCGCCGGTGGCCGTGCTCGTCGGCGCCCTCGGGCTGCTCGCCCTGGCCAGCCTGTGGACGATCGGCCAGCGGATGGCGGCCGTGTACCGCCAGACCCGGGCCGACGCCGAGGAGGCGGGATGAGGCTGGACCCCGGGACCCTGCTCCTCACCGCGGCCCGGGTGGTGCCGCGGCTGCCCGGGTGGCTCTCGGCGGCGCTCTTCGCCGGGGTCGCCGACGTCGCCTCCCTCACCGGCGTGGCGGGGGTCGAGCAGCTGCGGGCCAACCTCGCCCGGGCGGTGCCGGACGCCTCACCCGGTGAGCTGCGCCGGCTCACCCGGTGCGGGATGCGCTCCTACATGCGGTACTACGAGGAGGCGCTGCGGCTGCCCGCCGTCCCCACGGAACGGTTGGCGCAACGGGTGCGGCTGGTCAACGGCGAGTGGGCACAGGCCGAGTTCGCCGCCGGACGACCGGTCGTCGCAGCACTGGGGCACATGGGCAACTGGGACCTCGCCGGTGCCTGGGCCACCCAGTACCTCGCCCCCGTGGTCACCGTCGCCGAACGGCTCCGACCCGAGGAGCTCTTCCAGGGCTTCCTCACCTTCCGCCGCAGTCTCGGGATGACGATCATCCCGCTGGACCACGACGGCTCGACATTCCGCAACCTGCTCCGGGCCGGCCGCCGGGGCGCCCAGGTCATCCCGCTGCTCGCCGACCGCGACCTGTCCCGCTCCGGTGTGGAGGTGGAGCTGCTCGGAGAGCCGGCGCGCGTCGCCCCCGGCCCGGCCGCCCTGGCCCTGGCCATCAACCGGCCGCTGGCCTTCGTGTCGATCACCTACGAACGGCTCCACGGCCCGCGGCGCCAGGCGGCGGGAAGCCGGTGGGGGATCGTCGTGGAGTTCAGCGACCCCATCCCCGCACCGACCGACCTGCCCCGGGAGCGGGCGATCGCCCGGATGACCCAGCAGTGGGTCGACCACCTCGGCGACGCCGTGCGCGCCCACCCGGAGGACTGGCACATGCTCCAGCCCGTCTTCGTCGCCGACCTGGACCCGGCGCGCCTCAAGCCGGCAGGGAGCGTGGCCTGATGCGTATCGGGATCGTCTGCGGCTACTCCTTCGACGTCCCCGGCGGGGTCCAGTTCCACGTGCGGGACCTCGCCGAGCACCTCATCGCCCTCGGTCACGAGGTCAGCGTGCTCGCCCCCGCCGAGGAGGGCACCCCGGTACCCGACTACGTCGTCACCGCGGGCCGCACCGTCGCCGTGCCCTACAACGGCTCGGTCGCACGGCTGAACTTCGGCCCGGTCGCGGCCGCCCGCGCGCGGCGCTGGCTGGAGGAGGGCGACTTCGACGTCCTCCACCTCCACGAGCCGATCCAGCCGAGCCTGTCCATGCTCGCACTGTGGATCGCCGACGGCCCCATCGTGGCCACCTTCCACACCGCGATGAACCGGTCCCGCGCCCTGCAGGTCGCCTCCCCGCTCGTGCGGCCGCTGCTGGAGAAGATCACCGGCCGGATCGCCGTCTCCGAGGAGGCCCGCCGCACCGTCGTCGAGCACCTCGGCGGGGACGCCGTCGTCGTCCCCAACGGGGTCTTCGTCGACCGCTTCGCCCAGGCGCCCCGCGCGGAGGCCTGGTGCGGCACCGACGAGCGTCCCACCGTCGCCTTCCTCGGCCGGCTCGACGAGCCGCGCAAGGGGCTGCCGGTGCTCGCCGCCGCGATCCCGCAGGTGCTCGCGCAGGTCCCGGGCGCGCGCTTCCTCATCGCGGGCCGGGGCGAGGCGGCCGAGTACCGCCAGGCGCTGGGCCACCTGGGGGACGCCGTGACCTTCCTCGGCCCGGTGAGCGACCCCGAGAAGGAGTCGCTGCTCGCCTCCGTGGACGTCTACGTCGCACCCCACACCGGCGGGGAGAGCTTCGGCATCGTGCTCGTCGAGGCGATGAGCGGCGGCGCCCACGTCGTGGCCAGCGACATCCCCGCCTTCCGTGCCGTGCTCGACGGGGGGCGCTACGGCTCGCTCTTCCCGAACGGGGACTCCGCCGCGCTGGCCGCCGCCCTCACCGCATCGCTGGTGGACCGCCAGGCCACCCGGCCCGTCCGTGAGGCGGCCGCGGCCGCGGTACGCCGCTACGACTGGTCGGTGGTGACCCGCGAGGTGCTCGCCGTGTACGAGACCGTCACCGCCGGTGGCGGGCACGTCCACGAGGACCCGCGGTCCCGCACGGTCGTGGGCCGCCTGCGGGCCGTCCTCGACGGCCGGACGGAGGCCGAGCGATGAGCTGGGAAGGATGGACGCTCGTCGTCGTCCTCCTCGTCCTCGTCCTGGGCTGGGTGCTGTGGCTCCTCGCCCAGCGGGTCGACCGGCTCCACCGCAAGGTGCTGCGCTCCAGGGCCACGCTCGAGCTCCAGCTCGCCCAGCGGGCGGCCGCAGCACACGAGCTGGCCATGTCCGGGGCGCTCGACCCCGTCGAGGCGGTGCTGCTCGCCGACGTCGCCCAGCGGGCCAGCGCCGGGGCCGGGGGAGTCGTGCAGGACGGACTGGAGGGAGAGCCCGACGTCACCGAACCGCCGAGCGACGTCGACCGCTCGCTGGTGGAGTCCGAGCTGTCCCGCGCGCTGCGCGCCGTGCTCGAGTCGCGCGCCGACACCGAGCCGCTGAGCGAGAACCCGCTCGCCGCTGAGCCGCTGCGCCGCCTCGACGCCGCGTGGTACCGGCTCGAGCTCGCCCGCCGCTTCCACAACGCGCACGTGGCCGAGGTGCGCCGGATGCGTGCCAACCCCGTGGTCCGGCTGCTCCGCCTGGCCGGCCGCGCTCCCATGCCGCAGGCCTTCGACATGGACGACGCCCGGCCCCGCCTCTGAGCGGCCGCACCGTCCCACCCGCCTCATAGGCTGACCCCCATGGCCTTCCCACCCGAGCCCTACCCGCCGTCGGGGCGTCCCCTCCACACCGCACCCGCGCCGGTCCAGCAGCCCCGACCGGCGCCCTGGGGACCCGGCGGGCCCCCGACGCCGGCGCAGGCGCCGTGGCAGCCACCGCGCCACCCCCGCGGCGGCACCGTGCTCATCGCCGTCGGGACCACCGTCGCGGTCCTCGCGCTCCTCGTCATCGTCGTCCAGATCGCGGTCATGACCAGTGCCGGCGCCGCCGTCGTCGGCGGCGTGGTGGCGCTCGTCCCGCTCACCGCCGTGCTCCTCGGCATCCGGTGGATCGACCGCTGGGAGCCGGAGCCGCGGTACGCACTCGTCTTCGCCCTCCTCTGGGGCGCCGGGGCCGCCACCCTGCTGTCGCTGGTGCTCAACACCGCCTTCACCGAGGCGGTCTACCACAGCACCGGGAACGTCGACACGGCCGAGCTGGTCGGCGCCGCCGTCGGGGCGCCCCTCATCGAGGAGTCCGCCAAGGGCCTGGGGGTGCTCCTCCTCTTCCTCGCACGACGTCGCTACTTCGACGGCCCGGTCGACGGCATCGTCTACGCCGCCACGGTCGCCGCCGGGTTCGCCTTCGTGGAGAACATCCTCTACTTCGGCAGCTCGATGGAGATCCTGCCCCAGATCTTCGTCATGCGCGGGATCCTGTCGCCCTTCGCCCACGTGCTGTTCACCGTCGCCATCGGCATCGCGCTGGGCCTCGCCGCGCGCAGCCGCTCGCCCTACGCGTGGCTGGGGGCCCTCCCGGCCGGCTGGACGGTGGCCGTGGTGCTCCACGGCCTGTGGAACGGCAGCACGTTCACCGGCCAGTTCTTCGGTCTCTACGTGCTCGTCCAGGTGCCCCTGTTCGTCTCGGCGATCCTCCTCGTCGCCTGGCTGCGACGGCACGAGCGTCAGGTCATCACCGCCCGGCTGGTCGAGTATGCCCGCGCGGGCTGGTTCGCCCCGCACGAGGTCACCATGCTCGGTTCCTTCCCCGCTCGGCGCGCCGCCCTGTCCTGGGCCGCACGCGGGGGCCCCACGGCGAAGCGCGCGATGAAGGACTTCCAGCGCGCGGCCACCGCGCTGGCGATGAACCGGCAGCGCCTCGTCACCGGCCGCGCGGAGCGGTCCTACCACCACGACGAGCGCGCCCTGCTCGAGCGGGTCACCGCCGCCCGGGGGACCTTCCTGCGGGCGCTGACGGCGGTGCGCTGACCACCGCAGCGGAGATCAGCTTCCTCACCGTCCCGGGAGGCGGGCACGATGGCGGTTCCCGGGAAAGGACCCGCCATGACGCGCGTCCACCGGCACGACGCCGCTCGCACCGAGCTGCGTGGTGCGAGGACGGTGCGGCCCTGACCGCCGTCGTACGGGCGCCCGAGACGTGAGCCCGCCCCGGGGAGCGCCTCCCGCTCACCTAGACTGGTGAGGTCCTACTGCCCCCACCCACCCGAGGTCACCGTGTCCCAGGAGCCCACCACGTCCGCCGCCGACCAGCCGCAGGCCGGCACCCCCCGCGTCCGGCGGGGCCTGGCCGACCACCTCAAGGGCGGCGTCATCATGGACGTGGTCACCCCCGAGCAGGCGAGGATCGCCGAGGACGCCGGGGCGGTGGCCGTCATGGCGCTGGAGCGGGTGCCCGCGGACATCCGCGCCGAGGGCGGCGTCTCCCGGATGAGCGACCCGGACATGATCGAGGGCATCATCGGGGCCGTCTCGATCCCGGTCATGGCCAAGGTGCGCATCGGCCACTTCGTCGAGGCCCAGGTGCTGCAGAGCCTGGGCGTCGACTTCGTCGACGAGTCCGAGGTACTCAGCCCCGCCGACTACGAGCACCACATCGACAAGTGGGCCTTCACCGTGCCCTTCGTCTGTGGGGCGACCAACCTCGGCGAGGCGCTGCGCCGCATCGCCGAGGGCGCCGCCATGATCCGGTCCAAGGGCGAGGCGGGGACCGGTGACGTCTCCAACGCCACCATGCACATGCGCCGCATCCGGCAGGAGGTCCGCCGGCTGTCCGCGCTCCCGCAGGACGAGCTCTTCGTCGCCGCGAAGGAGCTCCAGGCCCCGTACGACCTGGTCCGGGAGGTCGCCCGCTCCGGCCGGCTCCCCGTCGCGCTGTTCACCGCCGGGGGCATCGCCACCCCCGCCGACGCCGCGATGATGATGCAGCTCGGCGCCGAGGGTGTGTTCGTCGGCTCGGGCATCTTCAAGTCCGGCAACCCCGCCCAGCGTGCGGCAGCGATCGTCAAGGCCACGACCCACTACCGGGACCCGGACGTCATCGCCCAGGTCTCCCGGGGCCTGGGGGAGGCGATGGTCGGCCTCAACGTCGACGAGATCCCGGTCCCGCACCGGCTGGCGGAGCGTGGCTGGTAACCCGCCCGGCAGCGGCCTGCCCGACGGCGTCCTGGGCTACGGCCTGGGACCGGAGTGGCAGCCCGGCCCCGACGGCCTGCCCGTCCGCAGCGCCGCCCGGGTCATCGTGCTGGACCCGGACGACCGGCTGCTCCTGCTCCGCGGCCACGACGCCGCCGAGACCACCCGCTCGTGGTGGTTCACCGCCGGCGGCGGCCTGGCCCCGGGAGAGGACCCGCGCACCGGGGCGCTGCGCGAGCTGCGCGAGGAGACCGGGCTGCGCCTCACCCCGGACGACCTCCAGGGCCCGGTGCTCACCCGCAGCGCGATCTTCGACTTCTCCCACGTGACCTGCCGCCAGGACGAGGAGTTCTTCCTCGCCCGGGTGCAGGTGACCGAGCTCGACCTGGGCGGCTGGACCGCCCTCGAGCAGGAGGTCGTCGACGAGGTCCGCTGGTGGCACCTGGACGAGCTCGACGCCGCCGTCGCCGCCGGCGCGGTGGTCTACCCGCGGCACCTGCCGCAGCTGGCCCGCCGCCTCGCGCGGGGGTGGGACGGCACGGTCGAACACCTCGACGAGTCCAGCAGCGTCACGACGCCGCGCCCCGGCCGCCGGTAGGATCGCAGGAGCCCGACAGGACGCGCCTGCCGCCGCTGCCGTCGACCGGCGGGAGCACCCCGGCCGACCACGCCGGTGCCCGGCGCGGCCCCGTCCACCGTCCCACAAGGACGACCCGCGAGAAGCTAAGGAGCATCATGGCCGGCCACTCGAAGTGGGCAACCACCAAGCACAAGAAGGCGGCGCTGGACGCCAAGCGCGGCAAGCTCTTCGCCCGGCTCGTGAAGAACATCGAGGTCGCCGCCCGCACCGGCGGGGGAGACCCGGCCGGCAACCCGACCCTGTACGACGCCATCCAGAAGGCGAAGAAGAACTCCGTCCCCGCCGACAACATCGAGCGCGCCGTCAAGCGCGGCTCCGGGGTCGAGGCCGGCGGCGCCGACTACGAGACCATCATGTACGAGGGCTACGCCCCCGGTGGCGTCGCCGTCCTCGTCGAGTGCCTCACCGACAACCGCAACCGCGCCGCCTCCGACGTGCGAGTGGCCTTCACCCGCAACGGCGGCACGCTCGCCGACCCCGGGTCGGTCTCCTACCTCTTCCACCGCCGCGGCGTGGTCATCGTGCCGAAGAACGACGGCCTCACCGAGGACGACGTCCTCGGTGCCGTGCTGGACGCCGGCGCGGAGGAGGTCAACGACCTCGGGGAGAGCTTCGAGGTGATCAGCGAGGCGAGCGACGTCGTCGCCGTCCGCACCGCGCTCCAGGAGGCGGGGCTCGACTACGACTCCGCCGAGGCGCAGTTCGTGCCCTCCATGGAGATCGAGGTCGACCCCGAGGGGGCCCGCAAGGTCATCAAGCTCATCGACGCGCTCGAGGACTGCGACGACGTCCAGAACGTCTACGCCAACTTCGACGCCCCCGACGAGGTGCTCGCCGAGCTAGCCGCCGAGTGACGGCGGTGTCGCTCCCGCGAGGCGCGGGTGGCGGCTGAGACACTGGGCCCATGCGCGTCCTCGGAGTCGACCCCGGCCTGACCCGGTGCGGGCTGGGCGTCGTGGACTCCGGCCCGCGGCGTGAGCTCAGCGCCGTGGCCATGGGCGTCCTGCGCACACCGCCGGACATGCCGATCCACCAGCGGCTGCTGACCATCTCGGCCGGGATCGAGGAGTGGATCGTGCGCCACGACGTCGACGCCGTCGCCGTCGAGCGCGTCTTCGCCCAGCACAACGTCCGGTCGGTCATGGGCACCGCCCAGGTCGCCGGGCTCGCGATGGTCGCCGCCGCCCGCGCCGGGCTGCCGCTCGGGACCCACACCCCGAGCGAGGTCAAGGCGGCGGTGACCGGGTCCGGGCGCGCGGACAAGCTCCAGGTCCAGGAGATGGTGCGGCGCATCCTGCGGCTCACCCAGCGTCCCCAGCCGGCCGACGCCGCCGACGCGCTCGCCCTGGCGGTGTGCCACCTGTGGCGGGCCGGCACCCCCGGTGCGGGACTGGGCGGCCGGCAGGCCACCGCCGCCCAGGAGGCCTGGGCGCGGGCCGAGCTCGCGGCGCGTCGGGCCCGGCCGGCGCTGCGCACCCGCTAGCCTGACTGTTCGCACACACGTTCGCCCCGCACGGGGCGGGGACAAGGAGCCGAAGTGATCGCCAGCGTCCGGGGGACCGTCGAGTCCGTACGGCTCGACTCCGCCGTCGTCACGGTGGGCGGGGTGGGTCTGCTCGTCCAGGCCACCCCCGCGACGCTCGCCACGCTGCGGCCCGGCAGCGAGGCGAACCTGGCCACCTCCCTCGTCGTGCGCGAGGACTCGCTGACGCTCTACGGCTTCGCCGAGGACGACGAACGCGACGTCTTCCAGACCCTCCAGACGGTCTCCGGGGTGGGGCCCCGGCTGGCGCTGGCCGTGCTCGCTGTCCACCGTCCGGACGAGCTGCGCGCCGCCGTCGCCGCCCAGGACGTCGCCGCCCTCACCAAGGTGCCGGGCATCGGGCGCAAGGGCGCCCAGCGCATCCTGCTCGAGATCGGGGACAAGCTCGGCCCGGTGCGCGGTGACCTGCCCGCCCCCGCGCCGGCCGCCCTGGACACCTCCCCGGAGGTCGTCGAGGCCCTCGTCCAGCTCGGCTGGTCCACCAGGGCCGCCGAGGACGCCGTGACCGCGGTGCTCGCCGCCCCCGAGGCCGACCGCGACGTCGCCGCCGTGCTCCGTGCCGCCCTGCAGCACCTGGGAGGCCACGCCCGTGCCTGAGGAGCGGTACCTCGACGCGGAGGCCGACGAGCTCGAACGGGCCGCCGAGGCCGCGCTGCGCCCCCGCCGGCTGGCGGACTTCGTGGGACAGGCGGTGGTGCGCGACCAGCTCGCCCTCGTCCTGGACGCCGCCCGCGCCCGCGGCTCGGCCCCCGACCACGTCCTGCTCTCCGGCCCGCCTGGGCTGGGCAAGACGACGCTGGCGATGATCATCGCCGCCGAGCTCGAGGGGGCCCTGCGGCTCACCTCCGGGCCCGCCGTCCAGCACCCCGGTGACCTCGCCGCCATCCTCTCCTCGCTGCAGGAGCACGACGTCCTGTTCATCGACGAGATCCACCGGCTCGCCCGGCCGGTGGAGGAGATGCTCTACCTGGCGATGGAGGACTTCCGCGTCGACGTCATCGTCGGCAAGGGCCCGGGCGCGACGTCCATCCCGCTCACCCTGCCGCGCTTCACCGTCGTCGGAGCCACCACCCGGGCCGGGCTGCTGCCCGCACCGCTGCGGGACCGCTTCGGCTTCACCGGCCACCTGGAGTTCTACTCCCCGGCCGAGCTGGAGCAGGTGCTCTACCGCAGCGCCCGCCTGCTCGGCGCGGAGCTCGACCCCCGGGCCGCGGCGGAGTTGGCCTCCCGCTCCCGCGGCACCCCGCGTATCGCCAACCGGCTGCTGCGCCGCGTGCAGGACTGGGCGCAGGTCCGCGGCAGCGGCACGCTCGACCTCGAGGCCGCCCACGCCGCCCTCGACCTCTTCGAGGTGGACCAGCGCGGGCTCGACCGGCTCGACCGCGCCGTGCTGCGCGCGCTGTGCGAGCGCTTCGGCGGGGGACCGGTGGGCCTGTCCACCCTCGCCGTCGCCGTCGGTGAGGAGCCGGAGACCGTCGAGACGGTCGCCGAGCCGTTCCTCGTGCGTGAGGGACTGGTCTCCCGCACCCCGCGCGGGCGCGTCGCCACCGCGGCCGCCTACGAGCACCTCGGGCTGCACCGCCCCGACGACGGCGCACTGTGGTCCTGACACACCGGACCGGTGGTTTCCCCCTGTCGCCGCCGTCACCTAGACTCGTCCAGTATTTTGCCGTCGATGAGTGCTGCCCTGACGCAGCCCCATCGCCACCAAGGGAGACTCCGTGGACCCGACGTTCCTCATCCTGATCGCCGTCTTCGCCCTCATGATGTGGATGATGTCGCGGGGCGCGAAGAAGCAGCGGCAGGCAGCGCAGGAGCTGCGCAGCAACCTCCAGGTCGGGCAGCAGGTGATGACCGCATCCGGCTTCTACGGGACCATCGTCGACATCGACGGTGACGTCATCACCCTGGAGTCCACCCCCGGGATCGAGACGCTGTGGAAGCGCGAGGCCATCGCCGCGGTCACCGAGCCGCCCTTCGCCGTCGACACCGACGACGACGCCGAGACGGAGGAGTCCCACGAGGACGGCGTCGCGGACATCGCCGTGCCGGACGATGCCTCGTCGCTGACCGAGCAGCCCGCCGACCCCACCACCGACGAGCCGGCCGACCGGCCCGGCGACGAGAACGACGAACGCCGCGCCTGAGGCGCGGCACAGCAGAAAGAAGACAGCGTTGGCGTCCACCGCCCCACGTCCGCTGCGGAAGATCGTCACCCTCATCGTCCTGCTCGCGGCGATGCTCGGCGCCGTGGCGATCGGACAGCAGCTCCACGACGACAGCGACGGCGACTCCGGCCCCTCCTTCGCCCCCGGGCTCGCACTCGACCTCGAGGGCGGCGTCCAGCTCATCCTCACGCCCCGGCTGGACCCCGAGGCCCAGGAGGGTGACGAGATCACCGCCGAGGACATCGAGCAGGCGATCCAGATCATCCGGCAGCGCGTCGACGCCTCCGGTGTCGCCGAGGCCGAGATCACCCGGCAGGGGTCGGCCAACATCGTCGTCGGCCTGCCCGGCAACCCCGACGAGGCCACCCTCGACCTCGTCCGGCAGTCCGCGGAGCTGCGGTTCCGGCCCGTCCTCCTGGTCACGGACCCCACCCCCATCGACCCGAACCAGGAGGGGCTGCCGACGCCCGAGCCCGACGCCGAGGCGGAGGCCGCCGACGGGGAAGGCACCGCGGACGAGTCCGGCGAGGAGCAGGCCGCCGAGGCCGAGGAGACCTCCGCCGACGAGGCCCCGGCCCTGGAAGCGCCCTCGGCGCCGGCGGTGGACCGCGAGGCGATCGAGGCCGCCGCCTTCGCCGTGGCCGACGAGGACGGCGACGGGGAGCTGTCCGACACCCCCGCCACCGAGCCGACGAGCAACAGCGACCTCGCCTGGGTCACCGAGCAGGTCCTCTACGACATGTACACCCTCGACTGCACCGACCCGGCGAACCTCGTCGGCGGCGTGCAGGACGACCCCGAGCGGCCGCTCGTCGCATGCGCCCAGGACGGTTTCAGCAAGTTCGTCCTCGGCCCGGTCGACGTCGAGGGCACCCAGGTCGACTCCGCGGGCTCCGGGCTGGAGGTCACCCAGGCGGGTGTCACGACCAACAACTGGGTGGTCAACCTCGAGTTCACCGGCGAGGGCACCGAGCTCTTCCGGCAGACCTCCGAGCGACTCGTGAACCAGCAGCCGCCGCAGAACCAGTTCGGCATCGTCCTGGACGGCCTGGTCATCTCCGCCCCGCGGATGAACCAGGTCATCCCCGACGGCCAGGCGCAGATCTCCGGCAGCTTCACCCGGGAGAGCGCCAACACCCTGGCCAACCAGCTGAACTTCGGCTCCCTGCCGCTGAACTTCGAGGTGCAGAGCGAGGAGCAGATCTCCGCCACCCTGGGCTCGGAGCACCTGCGCATCGGGCTCATCGCCGGGGTCATCGGCCTGGTGCTCGTCGCCCTGTACATGCTCTGGCAGTACCGAGGCCTGGCGTTCATCGCGGTGGGCAGCCTGCTCGCCGCGGCGGGGACCACCTACGGGGCGATCCTCCTGCTCTCCTGGCTGCAGGGCTACCGGCTCTCGCTCGCCGGTGTCGCCGGCCTCATCGTCGCCGTCGGCATCACCGCCGACTCCTTCATCCTCTACTTCGAGCGCATCCGTGACGAGATCCGCGAGGGCCGCACCCTCGAGGGCGCGATCGAGCACGGGTGGAACCGGGCCAAGCGGACGATCGTCATCTCCGACGTCGTCACCCTGCTCGCCGCCGTGGTGCTGTACTTCCTCGCCGTCGGCGGAGTGCGTGGCTTCGCCTTCACCCTCGGCCTCACCACGGTCATCGACCTCGTCGTCGTCTTCCTCTTCACCCACCCGACGATGCAGCTGCTCATCCGCACCCGCTTCTTCGGCGAGGGCCACCCGCTCTCCGGCCTCAACCACGCGACGATCGGGGCACGCGCCCCGGCCTACCGCGGCCGCGGCCGCGTGGAGCGCGAGCCCCGACCCACCGCCCGCACCCGGACCACCGAGCAGCGGCCGCCCGAGACGGTCGGGCAACGGCTCACCATCGCCGAGCGCCGCGCCGCCGAACGGCGCGCCCAGCAGGAGGCCGCGGCGGCGTCCGGCACCACCGAGGAGGACGGCCGATGATCAGCCTGGCCCAGCTGGGCAACCAGCTCCACACCGGCGAACGGTCCATCCCGTTCGTGCAGCGCCGCCGCACCTGGCTCACCGCCGCTGTCGCGCTCGTCCTGCTGTCGGCGCTGCTCGTCGCGTTCAAGGGCATCAACGCCGGCATCGAGTTCCGGGGCGGCTCGCAGTTCACCATCACCGGGACCGCCACCCTGGAGGAGCAGCCGGCCCACGACGTCGTCGCCTCGCTCGGCGACGGCGAGGTGGCCCGCGTCACCACCGTCGGCGCGTCCGCCGTCCGGGTGCAGACACAGGAGCTGACCACCGAGCAGACCGAGGAGATCCGCCAGGGCCTGGCCGAGGCCTACGACGTCCCGCTCACCGACGTCACCTCCACCTTCATCGGCCCCTCCTGGGGGCAGGACATCACCCGGCAGGCCCTCCAGGGGCTGGCGGTCTTCATCGTCCTCGTCTCGGTCGTCCTGTCGGTGTACTTCCGCAGCTGGAAGATGGCGACCTCGGCCCTCGTCGCGCTGCTCCACGACCTCCTCGTGACGGTCGGGGTGTACTCGGTGGTCGGCTGGGAGGTCACCCCGGCGACCGTCATCGGGCTGCTCACCATCCTCGGGTACTCCCTGTACGACACCGTCGTCGTCTTCGACAAGGTCCGGGAGAACACCGAGAACCTCACCGAGCAGCACGAGCGCACCTATGCCGAGCTGTCCAACCTCGCGGTCAACCAGACGCTCATCCGCTCCATCAACACCTCGCTCACCTCGTTGCTGCCGGTCGGCTCCATCCTCTTCGTCGGGGCCCTCCTGCTCGGGGCGGGCACGCTGCGCGACATCGCCCTGGCGCTGTTCGTCGGCATGTTCGTCTCGACGATCTCCTCGATCTTCGTCGCCAGCCCCCTCCAGGTGGTGCTGCACGAGCGGGAGGAGACCGTGCGGACCCACACTGCCGAGGTGCTGGAGCGCCGCCGTCGCACCACCGGGACCGAGGAGACCCCGGTCGCGACACCCGCCGAGGAGACCACCGTCGTCGCCGGCCATCACCGTGGCCAGGCGGCCCAGCCCAAGCGCCGGAAGGGGCGACGTTGACCGACTTCCCTGCAGAGCTCACCGAGCTGCTCGACTCCCACGTCCGGGTGGTCCCGGACTTCCCGGAGCCGGGCGTGCTGTTCCGCGACATCACCCCCCTGCTCGCCGACGGCCCGGCCTTCGCCGCCCTCATCGACGCACTCGCCGAGCGGTACCGCGGTCAGGTGGACGCCGTCGCCGGCCTCGAGTCCCGCGGGTTCATCCTCGCCGCACCCCTCGCGCACGCCCTGCGCATCGGCATGATCACCGTCCGCAAGGCCGGGCGCCTGCCCGGCAACGTCACCGGCGTCGACTACACCCTGGAGTACGGCACGGCCCGGCTCGAGGTGCGGCCCGAGACGGTGACCCAGGGCCACCGGGTGCTCATCATCGACGATGTCCTGGCCACCGGTGGGACCGCGCGGGCGGCCGTGCAGCTCATCGAGGGCGCCGGCGCCCAGGTCGCGGGCCTGACGATGCTCCTCGAGCTGGACGACCTGCGCGGCCGGGACAAACTCACGGGCTACCGGGTGGAGAGCATCCTCCACTACTGAGCAGGCCCTGCCGACGGGCCCCACCGCACGGTCACCCCGCCGTCGTCCTAGAATGGAGTGATGTCGGAGGACGCGGTGACCGGTGCGACCACGGACGCGCGCACGCCACGCGTGCGGTCGCGCTTCGGGCTGCGCGGGTCCCGGGCCGCCGTCTCCCCGGCGATCGAGCCGGTGCTCCACGCACTGCGGTCCAACCACCCCCGTGCCGACACCACGCTCATCGAGCGGGCCTTCACCGTGGCCGAGCGCGCCCACCGCGGGCAGATGCGCAAGAGCGGGGACCCGTACATCACCCACCCGGTGGCCGTCACCACCATCCTCGCCGAGCTCGGCATGACCGTGCCGACCCTCGCCGCGGCGCTGCTCCACGACACCGTCGAGGACACCGACTACTCCCTGGAGCAGCTGCGGGCCGACTTCGGTGAGGAGATCGCGCTCCTCGTCGACGGCGTCACCAAGCTCGACAAGGTGACCTACGGAGAGGCCGCCGAGGCGGAGACCGTCCGCAAGATGGTCGTGGCGATGGCCCGGGACATCCGGGTCCTCGTCATCAAGCTCGCCGACCGGCTGCACAACGCCCGCACGTGGAAGTACGTCTCCCCGCAGTCGGCCCAGCGCAAGGCACGCGAGACGCTGGAGATCTACGCCCCGCTGGCCCACCGGCTGGGGATGAACACCATCAAGTGGGAGCTGGAGGACCTCTCCTTCGCCACCCTCTACCCCAAGGTCTACGACGAGATCGTCCACCTCGTCGCCGAGCGGGCACCGGCCCGCGACGAGTACCTCTCCACGGTGCGCACCCAGATCGAGGC
>Ga0079225_10001081_pt1 | contig 15137 bp, 17 predicted proteins | sample Poulit2012_FD_76344 | JGI IMG/M metagenome (GOLD analysis project Ga0079225, IMG submission 76344) | Agricultural soil microbial communities from Georgia to study Nitrogen management - Poultry litter 2012 | ecosystem: Environmental > Terrestrial > Soil > Agricultural land | place: USA: Georgia... | reverse complement strand
TTGTATGGTGTACAATTCCATCCGGAAGTTCGTCATACAGAATACGGCACGAATCTATTGCATCAATTCGTGTTTGATGTATGTAAGTGTGACGGCAACTGGACAATCGAACATGTTGTCGAATTGGAAGTAGAAGAAATCCGCGAGAAAGTGGGCGACCGAAAAGTTTTATGTGCCCTAAGCGGAGGTGTTGATTCGTCTGTCGTAGCAGCATTGATCCATAAAGCGATTGGTGATCAGCTCACATGTATTTTTGTGGATCATGGTTTACTCCGGAAAAATGAAGCGGATGAAGTAATGAAACTTTTCGAAGATGATTTTCATATGAATATCATAAAAATCGATGCCCAAGACCGATTTTTATCTAAGTTGACAGGTGTCGACGATCCGGAGCAAAAGCGCAAAATCATTGGCAATGAGTTTATCTATGTGTTTGATGATGAGGCAGCAAAGTTAAAGGATATTGATTTTCTTGCCCAAGGAACATTGTATACCGATATTATCGAGAGTGGAACAGATACCGCCCAAACGATAAAATCGCATCATAATGTTGGTGGTCTGCCGGAAGATATGGACTTTGAATTAATTGAACCATTGAATGCTTTATTTAAGGATGAAGTTCGTGCATTAGGCACAGAGTTGGGCATGCCAGATCACATTGTATGGCGTCAACCATTCCCAGGACCGGGACTTGCTATCCGAGTATTAGGCGAAGTAACAGAAGAGAAATTGGCAATCGTTCGTGAATCTGATGCCATTTTACGAGAAGAAATTGCTGCCGCTGGATTAGAGCGTGACATTTGGCAATACTTCACTGTACTCCCTAATATTCGCAGTGTCGGTGTGAAGGGTGATGCAAGGACGTATGATTACACCATCGGCATTCGTGCAGTTACTTCTGTTGACGGCATGACTTCGGACTGGGCACGGATTCCGTGGGATGTTTTAGAAAAAATATCTACAAGGATCGTGAATGATGTGGAGCATATTAACCGCGTTGTGTATGATGTTACGAGTAAGCCGCCGGCGACGATTGAGTGGGAATGATGGTGAAATCAAACTAAGTCAACTTACCTTGTTTTGAGTTGATTTAGAAGGAAGTTATTTGCTGTCCTTAAATATGAGGCAAATAACTCCCTGCTATTCACCCTGCCTAAATGAAATTTTAACCAAATTTTAGTAATTTATATAACCAATTTTAGATTTATTTTATTAGAGAAGAGAAGGTGGATTAACGGGTTCATTTTAGTAGGGGAAAATCTTTAATCAAAGAACAATTAACGTAACAATTGGTGCTTCTATCAATTAGATATTAGCAGCGAAGTAAATAGACAGCAAAAAACACAGATATTAAGTCTGTGTTTTTTGCTGTTTATTTATATTTATACAAGCATCTTCCACAATCGCGCCCTTTTCTTGAATATCGCGATATTAGAAAACGATTGTTTAAAATCTAAAAGGAATCATCCACAAGTACCTGATACGAAAGCAAAAAGATCTCGTTCTGATGTCAAGTATTTATTGAAAAAGTTGGTTCTTTTTTGAATCTTTCACTTTTTGGTTACTAAGCACAAAGCTAGCTATTGCTGCAATACTACAAACATATGGGAGTAGAGAATATCCCCAAATAGATATGACATAACCTCCAATCATTGAACCAATGGTGATACCAATATACAGAGCAGTATTATTCCATGCCATAACAATTCCTCGTTCTTTTGGATATTCCACTGCTAATCTCGCTTGGTATGATGTAAATCCTGCATACCCGACTAAAGCCCATATAAACAGAAAGAAATAAATCCAATCGCCAGATGAGAAGAATATCCCTAAACAAATGAGTACTAGAGTCAAAAAAATTAGCGTAGCCTTCGAAATCTTTCTTTCTCCAAATTTATCTGTTAATTGCGCACTTGTAAGGCTTCCTAAAACAGCACCGACACCAAAAATGGTAACAGCCAATGCGATTTCTGATGATGAGAATCTATTTTCGGAGTAAAGCGCTGCACCTAAATAAACATAAAGGGCATACATAGAAATCGCCCAAATGGTAGTAACACTTACGGAACCAAGTATTCTTAGAAGATTCCCTTCTAATAGACGACTTCTTGTTAAATCACTTTTAGGAATAGATTTCCATGTCTTGAAGTTCACTGCCGCCAATATGGCTCCTATGATTGCCATTACAACAAATACTGGACGCCAACCAAGAAAATGCTCTAATAGCGTACCGAATGGCGCCCCTGCCCAAAGAGCTGTTAAGTGTCCTGAGACAACAATCGAAAGCCATTTTCCTCTTCGATTTGGTGGAGCAATATCTCCAATGATTGCGTATATCAAAGGAGTAATTGAAGCAACGGACAAACCAGCTAAAATACGAATAACAATTAGCCATAAAAATGAAGAAGCAAAAGCAGTTAGCGCGTTAGAAATAGCGAAAAATAATAAACCAAACGTAATAATTGTTCTTCGTCCCTTTTTATCTGAAAGCCAACCAAAGAATGGAGCCGAAAAGGCATATGTAACCGCAAAAACAGTACCATCCATCCAGTCGTCTCTGGACTAACCTTATATGCTTCCGAAATGAACGGTAATAACGGAGACACTACAAATAAGTCAGTACCCATTAGAAACAAAGTTATCCAACTAACACTTAAAATTGCCCTCCCTCGTATCTCCATAGACCCCCCATATAAAATTATTTATACATGTATATTCACTAGGGGTCATAAAAAAGAAGCGATCCTAAAGGAAAGCGCCCTTTTGCATTAAAAAAAAGCAAGCAATTTTGTTCCTATTGCTTGAATGCTTCTAATCTTTGAACTTGAACTCCTTTGTCATCAAAGTTCTCCTCTGCCAACCATTGGGTTAATGCTTGTTTATGTAGAGGCCATTCTTCTTTTAGCATTGAAAACCAGTTGGTGTTTCGTGAACGTTGTTTATAAATCTGGTTGTTTCTAATGTCCCTTCATATTGAAACCCTAACCTTTTAGCAGTTTTGTCAGAAGGAGCATTGAGAGAATCACATTTCCATTCATAACGTCGGTACTGAAGTTCCTCAAATACATATGCAGCTAATAGATAATGTGCCTCGGTAGATATGCGTGTCCTTCTTAATGCATCTGAAAAATTGATATGCCCTACTTCAACTACCCCATTTTCTTGATCAATCCTCATCAAACTAAAAATTCCAAGAGGCTGTTTCGTCTCTTTATTCAGCACAACATAAAAAACTTCTGTCTTGCTTGCTATTTTTTTCAGTAGCATCTTTTCAAATCTTTTCAAATTCTTCATAGTTTTGAGGGGGCTCTTCTGGCAAGTAAGTCCAATTACTTGGGTTCGAGTGTTTAAAGCATTCATAGAGAGCTTTACTATGCTCGCAAGTCAACTTAGTGACAATCGTATATTTCCCAACATAATACATATCTGCAGGGAGTGCTCGTTTCTGCCAGTTAGGCATTGCTTTGCCAATTGGCTGGTTGTATTTGTTTATTCTCTGATACATTTAATCACCACATTTCATTACATTATTTTATTGCAGCATAACTCGTTAAGAATAATTAATCATCTGGTCTTTAATGATTTATTCCACAATCCGGCCCGTTTGTTGAACACTGCTTTAGTTATCTATTATATCATACCCCGAATAACAAACTCTTTATCATAAGAGGATATAGTCATTTAATAAGGCCCTCATCATCTCTAATGGAATGGTTGGTTTAATGAAAATATAGGTACAATAAATTAAGCTTTAGATTTACTTACATATATAGAAGAATATCTGTATCTGTAAAATTATTTTGCTTGAGTGTTGACTTAACTATATCCTAATGGTAGGATGTAGTTAAGTCCTAACGTTAGGATATAGTTTTTAGAGAAAGGAGAAACCCCCAATGATTGAAAGTTTGAGTCGAATCAACGAGCTGGCAGCGAAAGCTAATCATGAAGGATTAACAAAGGAAGAAATAGCCGAAAGAGACAATTTACGTCAAGCATATTTAAAAGAGATTCGTGGGCAAGTGAAAAGTACCATGTCCAGTGTCACGGTTCTTGATGAAAAAGGAGAAGACGTGACACCTGAAAAGTTAGTAGTAGAAAAAGCAAAACAATATCAGCAATCATTTTTATTTTAAACAATATCCTATTATTAGGATATATATATAAGGAGAGAAATTACATGTTATCAATAATTATTCAAGTTCTTTTAGGTTTAGGTTACATTATGTTCGGTCTTTCAAAATTCACTTCTAAAGATATGATTGAAGGATTTAAAACTTATGGTTATCCTTCATGGTTTCGTATGATCACTGGTGTGACTGAACTTGTGGCTGCTGTATTATTAATTGCTGGAATTTGGAACGAACAATTGGCAGCTATTGGAGGACTCTTTGTTGTTGCTATCATGCTTGGAGCAATTTTTACTCATATTAAGATTAAAGATGAGGTTAAGAATATGGTAATGCCAATTATTCTTCTTGTTCTCGGTGCAATTGTACTGGCGTTAAACTTTGATTCATTACTTGGATAGAAAGAACATTATGGCTTCTGATATACTAATCTTATACAAAAGTGGGAGTGATCAAATGTATCAAGCTAATGAACAAACAGAAAGAGATTTAAGATTATTCCGAATCTGGTTAAAGTCAACGAAAACAGTATTTGATAATGTAATAGAGGATATTAGAGGCTATGGATTAACAGCAGAAAATTTTATGGTTCTTGAATTACTTTACAATAAAGGTCCACATTATATTCAAACAATAAGTGAAAAGCTTATGATCCCAAGTGGAAGTATTACGTATGTGGTTAATAAGTTAGAGAAAAAAGAACTTGTAAAAAGAGAGCAAGTTGAAGCAAACCGTCGTTATTGGAGAGTGGGTTTAACAGAAAAAGGGGAAGAGTTATTTAATGAAATCTTCCCTCAACATATAAAAACCATTAAAAAAAATTTAGGTTCCTTAGATGATAATGAGAAGGAACAGTTAGCAGTATTATTAAAAAAAGTAGGATTGAATGCAAAGAAATTATAATAGAGAGGACCATTATAAATGGAGAAGTATCGGATTAATTCTAATGATGGATTGGAAATTGGTCTCTATTCTATAGGTGATCACTTAAGAAATCCATTAACAGGTAAACGTATATCGGCTCAACAACGAATTCAAGAATTAATTGAAACAGCAAAATTAGCGGAAGAAGCAGGTCTCGACGTTTTTGCAGTAGGTGAAAGTCATCAAGCTTTATTTGCAACTCAAGCACATACTGTTATTTTAGGTGCGATTGCTCAGGTGACAAATAAAATTAAGATTGCAAGTTCAGCAACTGTTCTCAGTACATCTGATCCAGTTCGGGTGTACGAAGATTTTGCAACGTTAGATCTTATTTCTAATGGCCGAGCAGAAATCGTAGCAGGGCGAGGTTCACGTCTGGGTGTTTATGATTTACTCGGCTTTGATGCTCGTGATTATGAAGAACTATTTGAAGAGAAGTTTGATTTACTCTTAAAAATTAACAAAGAGGATCGGATTACATGGTCAGGGGAATTCCGAGCACCTTTAAATGATGCGGAAATCCTACCTCAACCACTACATGGATCTATGCCTATTTGGCGTGCAGTAGGTGGACCAGCTGCAAGCGCAATTAAAGCTGGCTATGCTGGTGCACCAATGATGCTAACAACTCTTGGTGGACCATCAAGAGTATTTACCTCGGCGGTTTCAGGATTTCGTAATGCAGCTGAAAATGCTGGATTTGACCCGAAAACATTACCAATTACAACAACGAGTTTGATGTATGTCGCAGAAGAAAGTCAATCAGCATTACGAGAATATTATCCGTATCTTAACAGTGCAATGATACAAGTAAAAGGTGGACCATATCCAAAACAACAATTTGCAGCCGCTACCGATCATCGAGATGCGTTAATGATTGGTTCTCCACAGCAGATTATAGAAAAGATTTTATATCAATATGAACTGTATGGACACCAACGTTTTTTAGGTGAAATTGATGTGGGTGGAATTACCATGGATCAAATTAAGAGAAACATTGAACTGATTGCTACAGAAATCGTGCCAGCCGTTAAAAAATATACGAAAGAAAATAAGGTGAAGATCTAATGAAAATCGTGGGATTATCAGGTTCAAATGTAGGTAATAAGACCAGAACAGCTATGGATTATGTGCTAAAAGTTGCGATTGAAAGATATCCTGATGCAGAATTTACGCTTATTGATCTTGCTGAAGTGGATATGGTTTTCAGCGATGGACGCAATTATTCTGACTACGAAGGCGATACAAAAATGGTCGCTGAAAAGATCATGGAAGCAGATGCAATAATTATTGGTACACCAGTTTTCCAAGCATCCATACCAGCAGCTTTAAAAAATATATTTGATTTGCTTCCACAAAATGCTTTACGTGATAAGGTTGTCAGTCTATTCGTGACAGCAGGATCCTCAAAGCATTACTTGATGATTGAACATCAATTAATGCCCATTTTAGCCTATATGAAAGCTCATATAGTTCCTACCTATGTCTTTATCGAAGAAGTTGATTTTTATCGAAAAGAGATTGTCAATGACGATATACTTTTTCGAATGGACCGATTAGTAGAGGATACATTTATTATGGTGGATGCTTTCCACCAGATACGTGATATAAAAGATGCACAGTATGGATTTTAATTTTTTAGGTTTTATTACGCATTATATCCTAATGTTAGGATATAATGCGTGCTCTTATTAAAATAAATCAAGGAGGAATTTTTATGATGTCTCAAATTATTAAACCTCAAGATCAAGCAACTGGACAATTCGACGGTGGAAAAATAACAGAGCAAAAGCCAATTGGCTTCCCTGGAGAGGATGCAGTTATAGAAAGACTTGGACCTTTATTCTATTGGGCTTGGGCGGAGTCGAGAGAGCCAGCTGAAATTGGTTTACACCCACATCAAGGATATGAAATTATCACTTATGTCCTTAAAGGAAAGCTTATCATACCGATACGTTAGGCACAGAAAGTGTGGTAAGTGAGGGTGGCGCTCAGTTGATGCAAACAGGTTCTGGTGTGTCCCATGGAGAGGCCTTAAAGGAACCATCCGAAACATTCAAAATCTGGTTTGAGCCCCATTTAAGCCAGGCTATTAAGCGCAAACCAACCTACTCAAAATATGAATCAGGTGCGTTCCCAGTACTAGATGACGATGGTGTATCGATTAAAACAATATTAGGAAATGATTCACCGATTAAAATTTTAGCAGATGCAAAAATGTGGGATGTAAGCATAGAATATGGTAAATCTTACACTCAAACTCTATCGCCTGACAGAACATTAGCAGGCCTAGCAATTATAGGCGTGTTTCATTTTCATTAGATGCAAATGAAACATCTCACTTTAAGCATAAAGACTTTGTCATCGTTCAATCCGAAAAAGGTGGAGAAGTGGTTATTAAATCTACAGATAAAGACCTTAGAATATTTCTTATAGAAGTCCCGACTGAAGTAGATTATCGTTTATACAATAAATCGAGATAAATGCTTTTTGATCATTTAATTTTAATGAATCCTTTAATATAAGTTTGGTAAAAAGTGTTCTTAAAGTAAAGTGTGCTTTAGTTGAAGAAGCAATTATAAAAAATGAAGCTTAGAGAATTTAGTTCTCTAAGCTTTTTCGCGCTTGGCAGCGCTCCGAACTAATGGGTGAAAGTCCCTACCACGTCGTTGTGGCGAAAGTGGCTAGCTGACAGGCAGTGCATGGTCGTGAGGCAATGTGCGGAGGGATTGAAGGCAAAACTCGGAACAGGCGACATTTACCATGTTGGCTGGCAGAGTCGGATAACCCTGCAAAAGAAGGGGACGTCCTATACCCGATACGGGCTCTGAAAGTTATGAGGACTGGCTTCGAGGGAAAGTTCGGTGACGTGACCCAAGGAGGTCTCAATCATCTCCACATGATGGTAAACCTTAGACAAGTTCGCGATGGACAAGTCGAGATTATGGGTGGTGAGAAGTCAGAGCAGGGGATAGTAGTGATCAAGCCTGCTGGAAAAGTCGCAAAGGCAGGTGACTTCGTACCAAGTTATGAAGACAATCCCAACCCAAAAGGAAGGGAATTGATATGAAGCCCGTCTGGGGCGGAGTAACTTATGGAGAGTTTGGAGAATGCCTCTTCAGGCTAGTCATCCAAACGGCGCTATAAGAGATGGGGATCGAGGCATGAGCGAACAAATAAGCAAGAGAAGCTTTCATGAGGGAGTAAAGAATCCCCAAAAGAGAAAATGGTATAGTCTCATAGATAAAATATGGGCATTACCCAACATGGAAGAAGCGTTTAGAGAGGTAAAACGAAACCGTGGCACTGCAGGAATAGACAAAATAACGATCAAGGCTTTTGAGAACGGATTGAAGGATAATGTACAAATTCTTCAACAGGAACTGCAAGAAAAGACATATAAGCCTAGACCAGTGAAAAGAGTTTATATCCCAAAGGCGGACGGATCAGAAAGACCTCTTGGAATTCCTACCGTGAGAGACCGTGTCGTACATCTATCTTATGTCTTTATTCAGTAACTATTGTAAGAGTGGTTATGTGGCTATATATTATAGGGTATCTGAATTAATGAGGCGTGATTATTGATTTCCGGAGCGGGTGATCCCACTTCATATAGTTCTCATTTTTCAGCAATTCACTTTCATCAAAAGTGTTCTGTCCCGGCCTGGTATTCACGTAAAAGCCCCCTCTATCGTGAATAGAAGGGGCTAAGATTTTTTCACTTTGCTGCAATAATTAGCAAACGGATGACCAAAAAGGTTATCTGTCTGCTTCATGATCGTTAGAGGGAGGAGAGAAGGCAGAGGATCACTGTCTCCTGCCCGATGATCACTATTCCTTCCACTCGTCAATAACATCTTGATTCTCTTCCACCCATTTTTTTGCACCTTTCAAGGGGTTATCTGTATCTTCCTGCACGTCGAGCATTAAGTCACCTAGTTCATCATCATTTAATTCCCAGTTGGTCATCCATTTATAGACATCTTCATAGTCCGACTCAAATCCATCACGGGTGGCCATAAATATTTCCTCTGTTTCTCCATATGTTTTTTTAGGGTCGTCCAAAAACTTCATATCGACTTCGGAAAATATATAATGCGGTTTCCATAATGGGGCAACAATGGGTTCTTCGTTATCCACCGCCGCGCGAATGGATTGAATCATGGCGGCCTCACTGCTCTCGACCAGTTCAAAATCAAGATCATAGTCATCGATCACATCCCATGTGACTTCCATTGTTCCTGCTCCGGGTTCAAACCCTATAATTTCGCCGTTAAATTTATCTTTGTTGTCATTTAAATCTTCAATGCTATTGATGTCATCCATATACTCTGGAACCGCTAATCCAACAATCCCGTTATCATACCAAGGGGTTTCTGCAAATTCAGCTTGATCTTTATATTCTTCATAATACGATTTGTCTTGTACGGGTAACCAAACTTCTGGCGCAACATCCAGGCTGCCATCAGCAACAGAAGTCATCTGCGGTCCCATATCAGCAAGGGTTAAGTCGACGTTATAACCCTCATCTTCCAGAATAACTTTCCACATATTCGTCACTGCAATATTTTCCGGCCAACTAATCTGTCCAATGGTGATGGTATTGTCGTCATCGTCCGTACCTGCATTATTTTCGTCTGCGTTTGCGTCGCTTGATTCACCGGGACTACTGCATGCTGCCAGTAACATGATCAAGCTCAGTAATAGAATAAAAGTGCCTTTTTTATAAAAATTCATCGTATGTATTCACCCTTCTAAATGTAATAGGATTCACCAATTGCTGTAACCATCGTGCTGCCGATAAGCCCGTTTGCGTCATCTGTCAGTCATAAATCCTGCTCCTTATGTTAAGTTTGTTTAGAATATATTTAACAACATTAACGTAGTTGTATCGTAACAAAAGCTAATCATATGTCAAGCCCCGGAATCATTTTATGACCAGATAGTAATGCGATCCGGGCATGACCTGTCACCGGGGTTTGACTATGATAATCCGTATATAAAAAGTTAGGATGAAGCTTTTATACGTCGTTTGGCTTTTCTTTGGGAAGGTAGTCATAGATTTCATTTGACTCAATGGAGCGGATCAGTCGCTGCAACCAATGGTAGTATTTTCTGGCTTCTTCCAATTGATCGTAATCTAACTGTGCTTTTTGTTGTAAATGCGCCTCAGTTTCAGCTTGGTCCAAAACTTCACCCAACTGTTTTTGTGCGTAATCAATGCTGTCAAGAAACATGTTGGCTTCACGTTCCCATTTTTTGCAGAAAAATTTCTTGAAGTATTGAAAATAATCCTTTTCGGCAACAAAATAATCCTTTCTCGTGCCTTTTTGCCATACTTTCTGGACAATGTCGATGTCTTGGAGTTTCCGTACGGAGGTACTCATGCTTGGTTTGCTCATCCCGAGTTTATCTTTCATTCCATCCAGGCTCATCGGTTCGTGCTGAAAATATAATGTCGCATATAAACGCCCGACCGAGGATGTCACCCCATAAAGGTCCATGGTTTCGGCAATGGTATTGACCATCGTGTCTTCGGCCTGGCTAATTTTTTCTTCGGCAGACGCCTGATTCAACGCTTCAGTATTGTGTTCCATATAATAACCTACTTTCTTCAAGAATTATTTTATTTTAAAAATTAAATACGTTTCATATACCTTTAACATATAGTTGTACTATAACGTATAAGGCGATAATGTCAATGAGTTTACAAATTCAAAAATACATGCTAAGTTTATTACTGTTAAGTTTATTTAAAACATATTTAACATAATGAACAAAGAGGAGAAATGACCTTTGAATAGAAGCAAAATGTTTATCAATGGAGAATGGGTCGAGGCCCGGAACGGACAGACCCGAGACATTATCAATCCCTATAATCAGGCGGTCATTGCCAAAGCAGCTGAAGGACAAGCAGAAGATGCGCAAGAAGCTATAGCTGCAGCACGTTATGCATTTGACCATGGACCATGGCCGATGACACCTGCGGCCGATCGAGGCAAAATCGTTCATACCATCGCTGATTTCATCCAGCGGGACAAAGCGGAATTGGCAGAGCTTGAATCGCTTGACACGGGGAAAACGCTGGAAGAAAGCCGTGGCGATATGGATGATATTACAGCTGTTTTCCGTTATTACGCAGAATTAGCGGACAAAGATGGTGGCGATACGCTGGATCCGCCGATTGCCAATGCTACAAGCAGGGTTGTTCGTGAACCTGTTGGGGTCTGCGGTCAGATTACACCATGGAACTATCCGCTCCTACAGGCATCATGGAAATTAGCGCCAGCGCTTGTAGCCGGGAATACGCTCATCATGAAACCGAGTGAAATCACGCCGCTTTCATCGGTTAAAGTATTCGAATTAATGGAAGAGGCAGGTGTTCCCAAGGGTGTTGTCAACTTAGTGCTCGGTCCGGGAGATACGGTAGGTGCCGAACTTTCTGCTAATCAGGATGTGGATCTGATTTCGTTTACAGGTGGCATTGAAACAGGCAAACGCATCATGCAGGCAGCCAGTTCCAATATGAAAAACATCGCCCTTGAACTCGGTGGTAAAAATCCCAATATCGTATTCGCGGACGCCGATTTCGAGACCGCTGTCGATCAGGCCATGAACGCTGTTTTCTTTCATGCCGGCCAAGTCTGTTCAGCAGGTACACGGCTGATCGTGGAAGAAAGTATTCATGCTGCGTTTGTAAAAAGACTGGTGGAGCGCGTCCGCAAAATTAAGCTTGGAAACGGATTTGATGAAACAACCCAAATGGGACCTTTAATCTCAGCGGAACATTTAAACAAAGTGAGCCGTTACGTGGAAATAGGACGAAAAGAAGGGGCAACCGTCGCAGCAGGAGGCGAGCGTCCTGACGATCCTGAATTGAACGACGGATTTTTCTACCTTCCGACCGTTTTGACCGACTGCACGACCGATATGCATGTAGTGCAAGAAGAAGGATTCGGCCCAGTCATCACCGTCGAAACATTTTCCAGTGAAGCGGAAGCGGTAAAACTGGCGAATGACTCCATTTACGGACTCTCTGGTGGCGTCTTCACCAATGACATTGCCAAAGCTGAGCGCTGTGTGAAAAAAATGCGAATGGGTACGGTTTGGATTAACGAGGTGAATTTTTACTTCCCTCAGGCACCGTGGGGCGGTTATAAACAGTCTGGTATCGGCCGTGAACTCGGTAAAGCCGGTCTGGAGGAATACACCGAAACGAAACATATTTATCAAAATCTCAAGCCGGAACCAGTGAATTGGTTTGGTTAAAAGAGGCATAGCACGTACATTCAAAAAAAGGAAAGATTTTTCATCAGCATTTCACACTAAATGCTGATGAGTAATGTTGAAGGAGGCATCAGAAATGAATCAATACTATGACTATATCATTGTGGGAAGTGGCAGTGCGGGATCTATTCTAGGAAACCGATTGAGTGCGGATGGTTCAAAAAGTGTTCTGGTTTTAGAGGCCGGACGAAGTGATTATCCATGGGATCTGTTTATCCAGATGCCAGCCGCATTGATGTTTCCAGCAGGGAATCCCTTGTATGACTGGATTTATAAAACGGACCCTGAACCGTATATGGATGGGCGCCGTGTCGGACACGCCAGAGGGAAGGTGCTGGGCGGTTCGAGCTCGATTAATGGCATGATCTATCAACGTGGTAACCCAATGGATTATGAACGCTGGGGGGCGGATCCAGGGATGGAAAATTGGGACTTTGCGCATTGCCTGCCGTATTTCAAGCGCCTGGAAAATGCGGTGGATTCCCCAAACGATGATCTTCGCGGTCATGATGGACCGATTACATTAACTCGCGGCCCAGCTGTGAATCCGTTATTCGGCGCCTTTTTTGAAGCGGCAGAACAAGCGGGTTATCCAAGAACATCGGATGTGAACAGTTATCAGCAAGAAGGGTTCGGGCCTTTCGACAGGCATATCTATAATGGGAGACGCGTATCTGCTTCCCGTGCCTATTTGCGTCCGGCCATGAAGCGGGAAAACCTCACTGTTTTGACGCAGGCGTTTGTCACCGGCGTGAACATGTCCGGTAAAAAAGCGACAGGTGTCAGCTTTAAACGACATAAAAAAGAACATGTTGTATCTGCAGGGGAAGTCATCCTTGCGGGAGGGGCGATTAATACCCCGCAATTGCTTCAGCTTTCCGGCATCGGCGAGGCAGAACACCTCCGCTCACTAGGCATCGATCCTGTAGTGGACCTTCCGGGAGTCGGAGAAAACCTGCAAGACCATCTTGAGGTTTATATTCAACATTCCTGTCCACTACCTGTTTCCGAGCAGCCTAGCTTAAACAAGCTAAAAATGCCTTGGATTGGCTTACAGTGGATACTTGGACGGAAAGGCCCTGCTGCCAGCAGCCATTTCGAAGGTGGTGGATTTATTCGGTCGAATGACGATGTGGAATACCCGAACTTAATGTATCACTTCTTGCCGCTAGCCGTACGCTACGATGGGAAAAAAGCCAAAACAGCGCACGGATTCCAAGTGCATGTGGGTCCTATGTATTCCGACTCTCGAGGCTCGCTTAAAATACGCTCTAAAAATCCAGCGGAACATCCAAGCATGGTATTTAACTATCTATCGACCGAGCAGGACCGCCGAGAATGGGTAGAGGCTGTACGTCGAACAAGAGAGATCATTTCGAAACCATCGCTGTCCGCTTATAACGCCGGAGAAATCTCTCCAGGTCCTTCTGTGGAGACGGATCAAGAGATACTGGATTGGGTAAAGCGCGATGCGGAAACAGCGCTTCATCCATGCTGTACAGCAAAAATGGGGCCGGAATCGGATCCCATGGCCGTCGTTGATCCAGATACCATGAAGGTTCACGGCGTTGATAACCTACGCGTAGTCGATGCGTCTGCGATGCCCTACATTACGAACGGAAATATCCATGCACCAGTGCTGATGTTAGCGGAAAAAGCCGCCGATTTAATAATGGGACGTGAAGCCCTTGCACCTGAAAAAGTGGATTTCTATCGTCATGAAAAAGATAAGTCTAAGGAAGAAGCCGTACATGCTTAAAAAAATTCAGACCACAGCAGCGTGGAAATAGAAGTGGAAACGATGTGATATGGGAGTTTTTTTCAAAAGTAAAGATGGAAGAAATAAAATAAAAGTTATATAGTTTCCTACGAAGAACCCTACCATCTTATTTTTGGTAGGGATTATTTTTTGTATCCGGAGTATCGTGTGGAAATAACTTTTGTCTGTCAAAATATTTTGTGTTACACAAACTGGGCCTTTGCTGAATTTGCATTTTAATTTGAATTAGTCTAAAATGTATGTATAATGATAAAAAATCGCATAAATAAAATGTTTTCTAGGGTTCCGCAACTACCAATGTTGGTCAGGTCCGAGAGAAAACTCACGCAAAACGTGCCACGGAAGGATAAAAGCCTGGGAGATAACTGTTCAACAGTTTCTCTTAGGCTTTTTTATATTGTTTTTATCCCCCGTTAACTGGCAGTAAGACCCCCACTTCAAGGTTTCGAGGAAAAACGAAGAAATGTAAGTGGGGGATCAACTGCCCGTAATCGCTAAGGTTCGTTCGGGCCTGCTCAGGGTGCAGGTCACATAGGCGTTGACAACGGCGGTTTTCATGCGACGAGTAATCGCAGGAGCACAAGTTGCGTACTTAGCCTATGTTCCTTTTCTTCAGTAGGGGAAGAAAGAAAACCCCTACTTATTGAAGTTTCACTTTATGTTAATACTAAAATAGGAGGTAAATTCAGATGAGTATACACTGGATTAAATTAATTGTTGCAGCCGTTTTAGAAGTTTTTTGGGTAATTGGATTAGCTCATGCATATGACTTTTGGACGTGGACTGTTACAGTTATTCTGATTATCGCAAGTAATTATTTAATGATATCCGTAGCACAAGTGCTTCCCGCTGGAACGGTTTACACTGTTTTTGTGGGGTTAGGTGCAGGAGGTACGGTTATTGCAGAAATTTTATTCTTCGGAGAACCATTCAGGTGGGCGAAGATTTTCCTAATCGCAGTACTCTTATCAGGAGTTATTGGGTTGAAATTAGTTACAGATAACGAAAGTGATGAGGTT
>Ga0079225_10001080_pt1 | contig 15138 bp, 22 predicted proteins | sample Poulit2012_FD_76344 | JGI IMG/M metagenome (GOLD analysis project Ga0079225, IMG submission 76344) | Agricultural soil microbial communities from Georgia to study Nitrogen management - Poultry litter 2012 | ecosystem: Environmental > Terrestrial > Soil > Agricultural land | place: USA: Georgia... | reverse complement strand
CTCTCGCGCTCCACCATGCGCATGGCCGTGCGGGCAAGCTCCGGATGGTCGGCGATGCTGAGCCAGTTGCGCCGCAGCAGAGTACGGATCCGTGCCGGACGACCGGCTGCCAAGGCATGGCTGAGCGCCTTGGTTTCCTGACCGGACCGGTCGAACCAGTCGGAGAGGCGTTCGTGGGCTGTGCGGCACCCCTCGGGGTCGACCCGCGCATAAAGGCGAGCCAGGGCGAGGCGTACCAGTTCACTCAATGACCCGCCGGTGACCAGGCCGGCGCGGCGCAGCGGCCGCAGCACTTCGTGCGCGGAGCCGCCCAGATCGAGCAGCCGCACGACCTCGTCGTCCAGTTCCGGCGCCGGTGCGGCTTGCATCGCCAGGGTGAAGACCGGATCGGCCGGTTCGTCCTCGAGCACGATCTGGATGTAGTGCTCGATCGCCTCCTGGCGCAGTAGCTCGCCCGGCCCGGCGATCAGGTAGCTGCGCACCAGCGCCGGCCAGCCGCCCACCTGCTGCACCATGCTGGTGGCCCCGGCGGTGGTGAGTTCCTGCCCCAGGACTGCGGCTATCTGCTGCACGTCATCAGCGCCGAGCCGCAGCTGCGTCACTCCCACCACCATGCAGTCGGCATCGATCCGTGCCAGCAGTTCGATGGTGCGCTCCTGGCGGCCGATGACCACCACGTGCAACAGCTCGTTGCGCACGGCGGCATCCATCAGCAGCTCGTCCACTTCGCCACCGGTCAGCAGTTGCGCATTATCGATGATCAGGATCAGCCGGCGCCCCAGCCGGGAAAGCTGGGGGGCCAGCCCCGCCAGGTCGCGCCACGTGCCCTCCAGGCCCACTTGTTCGAGGTGTTCCTCCAGCAGCCGGCCGAATGCGGCCGCATCGGTGGGCACCGACAGGCTGAGCCAGCAGAACTCGTACTCCCCTGTCAGAGACCGCAGCCATGCAGCCGCAGTGGTGGTCTTCCCCCACCCGCGCGGGGCCCGGAACACGGTGACGGGCCCAGGTATACCGGTCAGAATTTGCGTTCCGGCAGCGGAGACGAAACCTCGCGGCACACGCGGTACTCCCACCACGTTGAAGTTTCCGCGTGTCATGCCGCCTCCTGGTAGCACCTGCGCAGCCATATGGCAGCTCAGGTCCGTACGATGACGCGCTGTACTTTCGCCAGGGCGTCATTGCGATTGGATACCCCCAGTTTGCGGTACACCGAGCGCAGATGCGTCTTGACTGTGTTCACTGACAGCCCCAGGTTCTCCGCAATCCCCATAGGGCCGCTGTAGCGGGTCAGGCACTGCAGGATCTCGGCCTCCCGGAGGGTCAGGGTCACCGACTCCGGGTCGACCTCCGCGAGTGCCTCGGCGGACTCGTTGCCGTCCGGCCAGAGGGTGAGCAGTGCCTTCTCCTCGGCGCAGTAGGTCAGGAACAGGCCCCGGCCCATCAGATCGATGCCGCGACGCTGCCCGGTCTGCTGGGATCGGTGCATCGCCGCTTCGAAGGCCTGCCGGGCACGTTGCGCGCGGCCGGCCGCCCGATGCGCCGCCGCGAGCACGGCGTGTGCCTCCAGCACGTATCGGCCGGACTCACCGCTGCTGTTCAGGGCCGCCTCGGCTGCTTCGACCGCCTCCTCGAAGCGGTTCTGGTGCAGCCGCAGCTTGGCCACCGCCACCCAGGTGAACCCCCGTGGTGCAAGCCGGTGCACCACCTCCGCAGCCACCACCACCATGTTGCTGCTCAGCAGGGAATCCACCAGTGCCGTGGTCAACAGGGCCTCGAGCAGAGAACCGGAACGAATGTGCCGCAGCGCGGTGCGCACGATACTGGTCTGCCGTACGATCTCGGCAGTATGGCCGGTGGCCATGGTGTGCCTGGCCCTGATGAAGACGCACAGCGCCCACAGTTCGTCGCGATAGTCCGGGTCGGCCAGGTTCACTACGGCTTCGTCGGCGCCGGGGCGGGCACCGTCGACCAGTGCCAGGGCGCGTGCCGCGGCAGCCACGAGCATCATCGGGTCTGCGCCGGAGGCGAGTCGGCCCTGCTCCAGCCACTGCACCAGATTGGTTTCCTCCAGCCAGTTCAGGCACTGGTCCACTTCGCCTTGCAGGGCGTGCACGAGTGCGATACCTGCTGCTCCTAGGTAGCTCTCCGAGTGATCCCCATTGAGCAAGGCGGCGGAGCGGGCCTGGGAAAAGGCGTACATCGCCAGGTCCAGGTTCCCCGCGAGGAGGCTGCCGGCTCCCCACTGCATCAGGAGGAGTAATTCGTCCTGGCCGGCGTCCACTTGACGTCCGCGATGCAGGGCCAGCGCGGCATTCAGGCTCGCCGAATCGACTCCTGCCCAGATGGGCGCGCCGTCCTCGTTGGGAAGGTCCTTGAAGTACTTGGCGGCCACACTGAGCCGGGCGTTCTCGGCCAGCATCTGCCGTGGGAAGAGAGTGGCTGCCCTCCCCAGTGCGGCTGGGCTCGCGCTGAGCAGGTAGCTCCACTGGGTATCGACCAGGTCCAGAGCCAGGCCCCATAGCCGGCCTTTGGTCGCATAAACCAGCGCCTGCGCCGGGTCATTACGTCCGATGGCGGCGCGCATGAGGTCCTCGTACACCTGCTGTTCTTCCCCGGGCCGTGTCTCCCGGAGCACGGCGCGCAGCGCTGAGCGGATCGCCCGCGGGTAGTAGTACGTGCCTGCGGTGGTCTCGCTCTCCCGCAACAGCCCGGCAGCGCGGATGTTACGCAGCATGCGGACCGTGTTCCCCTCGGGGGCGATGATCCGGGCGGTTTCGATGTCGAAATCACTCGGAACCGAGGTTCGCAGCAGGAAGGTGCGCACCGTCTCGAACCGCAGGTCCTGAACCATGGCGGCGATGTAGTCGTTACCCAAGGTCACTTCACCGGTGCCGTAGGCGCTGCCGCTGGCAGCACGTTGCAGTCCGGCCCGGATGGCCGAGGGCCACCCGCCCAGGTCGGCGGCGATCTTGCGGGTGCGTTCGGTGGTGAGGTCGACCCCCAACTCCGCGGCCAGGGCCTGCACCATGGAGGGGGTCAGCTGCAGCTCTTCGGGCCCGATGACGAGGGTTTCCACCGAGAGCGCACCGATCGTCTCCAGAGCACGGACGGTGCGTCCGGCGATCACCAGGTACAGCTGGTCGTTCTGCCGGATCAGGTCCAGCAGGGCGTCGTCGATACCCGCGGCCCCGGAGCGAAGACCCGCTTCGTGGTAGTCATCGATCAGGAGCAGTAACGGGCTGCGACGCCGGCTGAGCCAGCTGCGTACGGCGTGTTCGTGGTCCGCCCCCGCCGGCGTCTCCCGCTCATCGCGAGTGCGCGGGGTGTCGACGGCGTGTGGCGTACCGACGGTATCGGTCACCTCGGGGTGGCCGGTCGCTTCCGATAAGGCCGACGGTTCCGCCGCCGAGCCTTGGTTCGGGGACTGCGGTGCGGGCTCCAGCGTCGGATCGACCTGCGCCAGTCCGGAACGCAGGTGGCTCCAGAATCCTTCGGCCTCGCCGGCCTCGGGGGTCAGCGAGAGGTACAGCGTCTCGGGCAGATCTCCATCCCGGCGCAGCCAACTGACCAGAAGCGAGGTCTTGCCGAAACCTCGGGGACCGCGCAGGACGCTCAACGGGTTCAGCCGGGCCAGTGAATCCACCAGGTGCTCGGCGACTCCGGTGTAGCGCGGGATTCGCGGCAAACCGGTGGGTGGCAGGTGCAGAAGCCCGCTCATCAGTGCCTCGGAAACCAACCTGTGCAGCACGGGAGCGCTGCACGTCGCTTGGCTCGGGGGATGGCGACCATGACCATACTCGACTGCCCTTCACTTGCACCGGCGCGTCTGGCCATACCGCCGGCGATCCCAGTTGACGAACGCTCGGTCTCCGCCTCTCACCTAGGTACTCAAGCGTTCAACAACCAGTCTAGTGCAAGGGTGCCACCTGCACACCGAAATCGGCCAAAGCACGCGCTCCGCCGTCCGGACAGGTCAGTACCCAAAGGCCTTCCGGATGCACCGCCACCGTGTGCTCGAAGTGGGCAGCTCGAGAAGAATCGGCCGTCACCACCGTCCACTCATCCTCCAGGACAACGGTGGCCTCGGCTCCGCGGGTGAGCATCGGCTCCACCGCCAGGCACATCCCGGGCTTGAGGGCCGGGCTGCGGCGGCCGGTGCGGTAGTTGGGCACGTCCGGCGGCTGGTGCATCGCGGTGCCGATGCCATGCCCGGTGTACTCCCGCACGATCCCGTACTGGCCGGCCGCGTCCTCCACGGCGGCGCCCACGTCCTCGATTCGCCGTGCCGTGGCCAGGGCGGCGATGCCGCTCCACATGGCGTGCTCGGTGGCACGCAGCAGATCCAGGTCAGCCGGGTCTGCCTCGGGGACCACCGTGCTGAAGGCGGCGTCACCGTGCCATCCGCCCACCACGGCGCCGGCGTCCACGGAGACCACATCGCCCGCCTGCAGGCGCCGCTCCCCCGGGATCCCGTGCACGATCTCCTCGTTCACCGAGACACAGATCAGCCCGGGGAAGCCGTAGTAGCCGAGGAAGTTCGACGCTGCCCCGGCCCGCTCGAGCGCCCGGCCGGCAGCAGCATCGAGGTCCGCCGTCGAGGCGCCGGGCCGGATCGCCCGGCGTACTTCGTCGTGGATCTCGGCCACGACCAGACCGGCGCGCCGCATGGCCTTCATCTGCGCAGCGGTCTTGTACTCGATCCTGCGGAACATTCAGGTCCCGGACACGCCCAATGCGTTCAGCAGCCGGTCGGTGACCTCGTCCACCTCGCCCATGCCGTCCACGCGCTCGAGCAGTCCGCGCTCTTCGTAGAGGCGCACCAGTGGTGCCGTCTGCTCAGCGTAGACCTCCAGGCGGCGGCGGATGACCGATTCGGTGTCATCGGCGCGTCCCTGCTCGCGGGCCCTGCCCAGCAGTCGCTGTACCACCTCTTCGGTATCGGCGGTCAACTCCACCACATGGGACAGGGCGTGGCCACCGCCCTGCAGCATGGCGTCGAGCTCATCCACCTGGGCCTTGGTACGCGGGTACCCGTCCAGCAGGAACCCATCGGCCGCATCCGGTTCGGCCAGGCGGGCCGCCACCATCTGGTTGGTGACCTCGTCCGGGACGTACTCGCCGGCGTCCATGTACTTCTGCGCCAGGCGTCCCAGGTCGGTCCCTTCGGAGACGTTGGCGCGGAAGATGTCCCCGGTGGAAATCGCGGGAACCCCGAGCGCCGAGGCCAGCCGTGCGGCTTGGGTGCCCTTACCGGCCCCGGGCGGGCCGAGCAGAATCAGACGCGTGCTCATCGCAAGAACCCTTCGTAGTGCCGTTGCTGCAACTGGGAATCGATCTGCTTGACCGTGTCCAGTCCCACGCTGACCAGGATCAGCAGGGAGACGCCGCCGAACGGGATGTTCGTGGACACGCCCATCAACTTGAACGCAATCATCGGGATCATCGCCACGATCGCCAGGTAGATGGACCCGGCCGAGGTGATCCGGGAGATCACGTACTGCAGGTACTCGGCCGTGGGACGCCCCGCACGGATCCCCGGGATGAAGCCACCGTAGCGCTTCATGTTGTCGGCGACTTCCTCCGGGTTGAACGTGATGGAGGTGTAGAAGAAGCAGAAGAACAGGATCAGCAGGACGTACAGCGCGATGTAGTACGTCTGCCCCGGGTTGGACATGTTCGCCATGATCCACTGCACCCAGCCGGCGCTCTGGTCGCCGGCGAACTGGGCCGCCAGCATCGGTAGCGCCAGCAGCGAGGAGGCGAAGATCACCGGGATCACGCCGGCCATGTTGATCTTGATCGGGATGTAGGTACTGGACCCGCCGTACATCCGCCGGCCCACCATCCGCTTGGCGTACTGCACCGGCACACGGCGCTGGGACTGCTCCACGAACACGATCAGGCCGATCACGATCAGCGCCATCAACACGAAGATGGCCACCTTGGCCACGCCGTTCTTGGCGGCCATGATCTGGCCGACCGCCGAGGGGAAGCTGGCCGCGACCGAGGTGAAGATCAGCAGGGACATGCCGTTGCCCACGCCGCGCTCGGTGATGAGCTCACCGAGCCACATGATCAGGCCGGTCCCGGCGGTCATCGTCAGGATCATCAGCAGGATCTTGGGGATCGAGTCGTCCGGCATGATCTCCAGCTGGCATCCCGGGTAGAGGGTGCCCGCGCGCGCCACCGTGATGATCGTGGTGGCCTGCAGCACTGCCAGGCCGATCGTCAGGTAGCGGGTGTACTGGGTGAGCACGGCGGTGCCGGACTGGCCTTCTTTGTGCAGCGCTTCGAACCGTGGGATCACCACGCGCAGCAGCTGCACGATGATGCTGGCGGTGATGTAGGGCATCACCCCGAGTGCGAAAACCGATAATTGGAGCAGGGCGCCGCCACTGAACAGGTTGACCAGGCCGAGGACATCACTGTCACCGGCCGAGGGGGCAGCACAGGCTTGAACGTTGCTGTAGTTGATTCCGGGCGTGGGCACGAAGGACCCGACACGGAAGATCGCCATGATCCCGAGCGTGAAGAGCAACTTCCGCCGCAGATCCGGCGTTCGGAACGCGCGAAGGAAAGCGCTGAGCAATGGTCCTCCAGAGAGGTCATGGACGGTCCGGAGACTTCCTCAGGCGTCGCGAGGCTCCCCAGAGTGGTCATTTCAAGTGCGTGTCGCCGCATTTAGGTTACGGCATGCGGCACGAGACGTTGTGCCGCTTGGCGGTGGAAACGCATGCGGCGACACGAGACAGAGCCCGTGTCGCCGCATCTGCTGGTCGCCTTCCGAGTCAGGAAGTCTCGATGCTGCCGCCGGCGGCCTGCACCTTGTCCTTGGCGGATGCGGAGGCCGCGTCCACCTTCAGCGTGACCTTGACGTTGAGTTCGCCACTGCCCAGCACCTTGACCGGCCGGCCGGCCCGCACCGCTCCGCGAGCGGCCAGGTCCTCGGCGGTGATCTCGCCGCCCTCGGGGAACAGCTCGGCCACCTTGTCCAGGTTCACCACCTGGAACTCGGTGCGGAACGGGTTGTTGAATCCCCGCAGCTTCGGCAGGCGCATGTGCAGGGGCGTCTGGCCACCCTCGAAACGTGCCGGCACCTGGCCGCGAGCCTTGGTGCCCTTCATTCCTCGGCCGGCTGTCTTGCCCTTGGAGCCTTCACCACGGCCCACCCGCGTCTTGCTGGTGTGCGCACCGGGCGCAGGCCGCAGGTGGTGCACCTTCAGCGGCTGCTCGCCGCCGGTGTCCTGTTCAGCCATGTCAGTCGACCTCCTCGACGGAGACCAGGTGTGCCACCGTGGTCACCATTCCTCGGACCTCGGGTCGGTCCTCTTTGACGACGGAGTCGCCAATTCGCTTCAGCCCCAGAGACCGCAGGGTCTCGCGCTGGTTGTACTTACCGCCGTTGGCGGACTTGGTCTGCGTTACCTTCAGCTGGCTCATGAGGCCACCTCGGAACTGTCCTTGGACTCCTCGGCCTCGGCGCGGCCTTCGGCCTGGGCCCGCAGCAGTGCTGCCGGGGCCACCTGGTCCACCGGGAGCCCGCGACGTGCGGCCACCGACTCCGGCGGCTCGAGCGAACGCAGCGCGGTCACCGTGGCCTGCACGATGTTCAGCGCGTTCTCCGAGCCGAGGGACTTGGTCAGGACGTCGTGCACTCCGGCACAGTCCAGGACGGCGCGCACCGGCCCGCCGGCGATAACCCCGGTACCGGGGGAAGCGGGACGGAGCATCACGACTCCGGCCGCGTCCTCACCCTGCACCTTGTGCGGGATCGTCTTGCGGATCATCGGCACCTTGAAGAAGTTCTTCTTGGCCTCTTCCACGCCCTTGGCGATAGCCGAGGGCACTTCCTTGGCCTTGCCGTAGCCCACACCGACCATGCCTTCGCCGTCGCCGACGACCACCAGGGCGGTGAAAGCGAAGCGCCGTCCGCCCTTGACCACCTTGGAGACACGGTTGATCGAGACTACGCGCTCGACGTAAGCATTACGGTCATCGCGACGGTCTCCGCCGCGGCCTCTGCTGCGCTGCGGTGCAGCCATCATGCGATCCTTTGTTCGTTGCTCTGCTGGACTCCGGTCACAGGGACAGCCCTCCCTCACGTGCGCCGTCGGCCACTGCAGCGACGCGTCCGTGGTACTTATTGCCGCCGCGATCGAAAACCACCGACTGAAGGCCCTTTTCCTTCGCACGCCCGGCGATCAGTCCGCCGACCTGACGGGCCTTGGCGGTCTTGTCCTCCTGGGCGGCCCGCAGTTCGGCTTCCATGGTGGAGGCCGAGACCAGGGTGGTACCGGTGGTGTCGTCGACGACCTGCGCCACGATATGCCGGGCAGATCGGTTGACCACCAGACGCGGGCGGTCGGCCGTTCCGGAAATGTGCTTGCGGACGCGCTGATGGCGCCGGGCGCGTGCGGCCCGCTTGTCTGTGCCCTTGATGAGCGTCATGGCTACTTACCAGCCTTTCCGACCTTGCGGCGAACCTGCTCGCCGGCATAGCGAACGCCCTTGCCGTTGTAGGGCTCCGGCTTGCGCAGCTTGCGGATGTTCGCCGCGACCTCGCCGACCTGTTGCTTATTGATGCCCCAGACGGAGAACTTCGTCGCGCTCTCCACCGAGAAGGTGATGCCTTCGGGTGCGGCCACCTTCACCGGGTGGGAGTAGCCCAGGGACAGTTCCAGATCACTGCCCTTGGGAACGACGCGGAACCCGGTGCCGACGATCTCCAGCTTGCGCTCGAACCCTTCGGTCACTCCGGCCACCAGGTTGGCGACCATCGTGCGGGTGAGCCCGTGCAGGGACCGCGACTCGCGGCCTTCGTCGGGGCGGGCGACGACCAGTGCGCCGTCATCATCAGTGGACACCGTGATCGGTGCCGGCACGGTGTGCGACAGTGTGCCCTTCGGACCCTTCACGGTCACCTGAGCACCATCGATCGTGACGTCCACGCCTGTGGGCACGGCGACCGGGATCTTGCCGATACGTGACATGAGCGTTGCTCCTTTCGATCCCTCGATCACCAGACGTAAGCGAGGACTTCCCCGCCTACGCCCTTCTTAGCTGCCTGCCGGTCGGTCAACAGACCGGAGGAGGTGGACAGAATCGCCACACCCAGACCGCCGAGAACCTTCGGCAGGTTGGTCGATTTCGCGTAGACCCGGAGACCGGGCTTGGACACGCGCCGGACACCGGCGATGGAACGCTGGCGGCTCGGGCCGTACTTCAGCTCCATCGTCAGCGTCTTGCCCACCTTCGCCTCGCTGATCTCCGAGCCGGCGATGAAGCCTTCGGCCTGGAGGATCTCGGCGATGTGGGACTTGAGTTTGGAGTACGGCATGGAAACCGTCTCGTGGTACGCCGAGTTCGCGTTACGCAGCCGCGTCAGCATGTCGGCGATGGGGTCTGTCATAGTCATTTCGGGCTCATGCCCTTCCTCGTCACGGTTTCCGTGGGCGGACCTGCGACGTAGTGGTTTACCAGCTGCTCTTCGTCACACCGGGAAGCTGACCGGCCAGGGCCATGTCCCGCAGGCACACCCGGCACAGGCCGAACTTGCGGTAGACCGAACGCGGCCGCCCGCATTTCTGGCACCGGGTGTAGCCACGGACCTTGAACTTCGGCTTACGAGCTGCCTTGTTGATCAGTGCGGTCTTCGCCATCTCAGTTCTCCTTGAACGGGAAGCCGAGCCGGCGCAGAAGCGAACGGCCCTCGTCGTCGTTGGTGGCGGTCGTGACCACGGTGATGCTCATCCCGCGAACGCGATCGATCTTGTCCTGGTCGATCTCGTGGAACATCGTCTGTTCGGTCAGACCGAAGGTGTAGTTGCCGTGTCCGTCGAACTGCTTCGGGGACAGCCCACGGAAGTCGCGGATGCGGGGCAGAGCGAAGCTCAGCGTGCGGTCCAGGAACTCCCACATGCGCCGCCCGCGCAGGGTGACGTGCGCGCCGATCGGCTGGCCTTCGCGCAGCTTGAACTGGGCGATGGACTTGCGCGCCCGGTTCACCGATGGCTTCTGGCCGGTGATGTCGGTCAGGTCGCGGATGGCCCCGTCGATCACCTTGGAGTCGCGTGCGGCATCGCCCACACCCATGTTCACCACGACCTTGACCAGGCCGGCCACCTCGTGGATGTTCTGGTGGTTGAACTCCTCCCGCAGGGCGGGCAGGATCTCCTCGCGGTACTTGCTCTGCAGCCGCGGCAGCTGCGCGGTCTCTTCAACTGTTGCGCTGCTCATCACACGTCCTTACCGGAGCGCTTGGCCACACGGACCCGGGCGGTCTTGGACCGCCCGTCGCGCTCGACTTCCTCGGTGCGGTACCCGACCCGGGTGCCCTTCTTGGTCTCCGGGTCGACCAGCATCACGTTGCTGACATGGATCGGGGCTTCGATGGTCTCGATCCCCCCGCTGGTGGCGCCGCGCTGGGTCTGGGAGACCTTGGTGTGGCGCTGCATGCGCTGCACGCCCTCCACCAGCACCCGATCGGTGTCGGTGAGGACCTCCAGTACCCGGCCCTGCTGGCCCTTGTCGCGGCCTGAGATGACGACCACCAGGTCGCCCTTCTTGATCTTTGCCATGGTTACAGCACCTCCGGTGCGAGCGAGACGATGCGCATGAACCGCTTGTCCCGCAGCTCGCGTCCGACCGGGCCGAAGATACGGGTACCGCGCGGTTCGCCGTCGTTCTTGAGAATCACGGCGGCGTTCTCGTCGAAGCGGATGTAGGAACCGTCCGCGCGACGGCGTTCCTTGCGGGTACGAACCACGACCGCCCGGACGACGTCGCCGTTCTTGACGTTCCCGCCGGGAATCGCATCCTTGACGGTGGCGACGAACGTGTCGCCGATGCCGGCGTAGCGACGTCCCGAGCCGCCGAGCACGCGCACGCACAAGATTTCCTTGGCGCCGGTGTTGTCGGCGACCTTCAGTCGCGACTCCTGCTGGATCATTCGATCTACTCCTGTCGTCGTGCCGGTTCTCGCCCTCGGCGAGCCTGGCCGAACGGATGATTGTCTTAGCTGAGCTGCGGACCTGCCGCCAGCCTTACTTGGCCTTCTCGATCACGCGGACCACGCGCCAGCGCTTGGTCGCCGACAGCGGCCGCGTCTCCATGATCTTGACCAGGTCGCCCACGCGGATCTCACCGGTGTCGTCGTGGACCTTGACCCGGTTGGTCCGCCGCATGACCTTGCCATACAGCGGGTGGGTCACCCGGTCCTCCACGGCGACCACCACGGTCTTGGCCATCTTGTCGCTGACGACGTAGCCACGCCGGGTCTTGCGCGTGTTGCGCTCTACGCTCTGGGTGCTCTCTTCGGTGCTCATCGCTGCCTTCTCGTTCACTTCGCCTCGGCGGTCGGTTCGCTGCGAATCTCCAGCTCACGTTCCCGCAGAATCGTGTAGATGCGGGCGATGTCGCGCCGCACGGTCTTCAGTCGGCCGTGGTCCTCGAGCTGGCCGGTGGCCGAAGAGAACCGCAAGTTGAACAGTTCCTGCTTGGCCTTCTTCAGTTCCGCCGTCAGCCGCTCGTTGTCCATGCCGTCCAGGTCGGCCGGCGTGAGGTCCTTGGATCCGATAGCCATCAGAGCTCACCTGCCTCGCGCGAAACGAATCGCGTCTTCATGGGTAGCTTGTGCTGCGCGCGGCGGAGTGCCTCGCGAGCCAGGTCTTCACCGACACCGCCGAGCTCGAACATCACGCGTCCGGGCTTGACGTTGGCGACCCACCACTCGGGGGAGCCCTTACCGGACCCCATGCGGGTCTCGGCCGGCTTCTTGGTCAGCGGGCGGTCGGGGAAGATGTTGATCCACACCTTCCCGCCACGCTTGATGTGCCGGGTCATGGCGATACGGGCCGCCTCGATCTGGCGGTTGGTGATGTAAGCACCTTCCAGGGCCTGGATACCGAAGTCACCGAAGGTGATGGTGGTTCCGCCCTTGGCCAGTCCGTTGCGACGCGGGTGGTGCTGCTTACGGTGCTTGGTGCGCCGAGGGATGAGCATGGCTCAGGCCTCCGTCTCGGTTCCCGACGCGGAAGTGCCCGCATCGGAGGTGGATCCAGATGTGTCTGCCGCCGCGGGTGCGGATGCCGGCGCCTGGCTACGTGCCGGTGCGGCATCGCCGCGGGGCTTGTCCTGACGACGTCCACGTCCGCGGCCGCGGGAGTTGCGGGCACCGGCCGAGGCCTGCTCGCGCTCGAACTCGCGCTCGGTACGGTCGCCCTTGTACACCCATGCCTTCACACCGATGCGGCCGAAGGTGGTGCGAGCCTCGAAGAATCCGTAGTCCACGAAGGCGCGCAGGGTGTGCAGGGGAACCTGTCCCTCGCGGTAGAACTCGGTGCGGCTCATCTCGGCTCCGCCCAGGCGGCCCGAGCACTGCACACGCACACCCTTGGCACCGGAGCGCATGGCCGACTGCATACCCTTGCGCATGGCGCGCCGGAAGGACACGCGCGAAGCGAGCTGCTCGGCGATGCCCTGGGCCACCAGCTGGGCGTTGATCTCGGGGTTCTTCACCTCGAGGATGTTCAGCTGCACCTGCTTGCCGGTGAGCTTCTCCAGCTCCCCGCGCAGCCGGTCCGCCTCGGCGCCGCGGCGGCCGATGACGATTCCGGGCCGTGCGGTGTGCAGGTCGACGCGCACCCGGTCACGGGTCCGTTCGATCTCCACCTTGGCGATGCCGGCGCGTTCCAGGCCGGTGTCCATCAGCTTGCGGATCGCCACGTCCTCGCGGACGTAGTCGCGGTAGCGCTGCCCCTTGGTGGTGGAGTCAGCGAACCAACGGGACCGGTGGTCGGTCGTCACGCCGAGCCGGAACCCTGTGGGGTTGACCTTCTGGCCCATCAGCGAGCCCCTCCCTTGGCCTGTCGCTCGGCCACGATCACGGTGATGTGGCTGGTGCGCTTGAGGATCCGAGTGGCGCGGCCCTGTGCCCGGGGGCGGAACCGCTTCAGTGTCGGACCTTCATCTACGAATGCCTCGGAGATCACCAGATCACCGGGGTTGAAAGCCTCCGAGGCCTGCTCCGCCTTCACACGGGCGTTGGCCACGGCACTTTCGAGTACTTTCCGGACGGGCTCAGCCGCCGCCTGCGGGGCGTAGCGGAGCTCGCTCACAGCCTGTTCAGCACGCTGCCCGCGGATCACGTCCACGATGCGCCGTGCCTTCATGGGCGTGACACGAGCGAACCGCGCCTGCGCCTTGGCTTCCATCGATGTCCTGCCTTCTTGTCAGTTCGGGTCGTTCGGATCTCAGCGACGACGCGCTTTGCGGTCGTCCTTGTCGTGCCCGCGGAATGTGCGGGTCGGGGCGAACTCCCCGAGCTTGTGGCCCACCATGGACTCGGTGACGAAGACCGGCACATGCTTGCGGCCGTCGTGCACCGCGAAGGTGTGGCCCAGGAAGTCTGGGGTGATCACCGACCGGCGCGACCAAGTCTTGATGACGTTCTTGGTGCCCTTCTCGTTCTGCACGTCCACCTTTTTCTGCAGGTGGTCGTCGACGAAGGGGCCCTTCTTCAAACTGCGAGGCATATCGTGGTCCTCTCCCTATCAGCGCTTCTTACCGGTGCGCCGACGACGCACGATGAGCTGGTCGCTCGGCTTGTTCGGCCGACGTGTCCGTCCCTCTTTCTGACCCCAGGGGCTCACCGGGTGACGTCCACCCGAGGTGCGGCCCTCACCACCACCGTGGGGGTGGTCCACCGGGTTCATCACGACACCGCGCACGTGCGGGCGCTTGCCCTTCCAGCGCATCCGGCCGGCCTTGCCCCAGCTGATGTTGGACTGTTCGGCATTGCCGACGGCGCCCACGGTGGCGCGGCACCGGGCGTCCACGTTGCGGATCTCGCCCGAAGGCATCCGCAACTGGGCGTACGGCCCTTCCTTGGCCACCAGCTGCACCGAGGCACCGGCGCTGCGGGCGATCTTGGCACCCCCGCCGGGTTTGAGCTCCACGGCGTGCACCACGGTACCGACGGGGATGTGACGCATCGGCAGGCTGTTGCCGGGCTTGATGTCGGCCGCCGGGCCGTTCTCGATCCGGTCGCCCTGCTTCAGCCGCACCGGGGCGAGGATGTAGCGCTTCTCGCCGTCGGCGTAGTGCAGCAGCGCGATCCGGGCGGTGCGGTTCGGGTCGTACTCGATGTGTGCGACCTTCGCGGGTACACCGTCCTTGTCATGGCGCCTGAAGTCGATCACCCGGTAGGCGCGCTTGTGGCCGCCGCCGATGTGGCGTGCGGTGACCCGGCCGGCGCTGTTGCGCCCGCCGCTCTTGCTGAGCGGGCGGACCAGCGACTTCTCCGGCGTGGTGCGGGTGATCTCGACGAAGTCGGCGACCGAGGAGCCTCGGCGGCCCGGAGTCGTCGGCTTGTGCTTACGGATTCCCATGAGATTCGATCCTCACTTAAGTCTCTGCGCGGGCGATCAGCCGACCGGTCCGCCGAAGATGTCGATGGTTCCCTCGCGCAGGGTGACGATGGCGCGCTTGGTGTCCTTGCGCTTGCCGACGCCGAAGCGCGTGCGCTGAGTCTTGCCCTGACGCTTCATCGTGTTCACCGAGGAGACCTTCACGTCGAAGATCGTCTCCACGGCCACCTTGATCTCGGTCTTGTTCGAGCGGGGGTCCACCAGGAAGGTGTACTTGCCCTCGTCCAGGAGGTTGTAGCTCTTCTCCGAGACGACCGGGGCGACGATGACGTCGCGCGGGTCCTTGGTCATTACGCTCACTTCTGCTCCTCCTCGGCCTGTGCCGTGGCGTCGTTCGGGGAGAGGAACGCCTCGAGGGCGTCGGTGGTGAAGACGACGTCATCACTGACCAGCACGTCGTAGGTGTTCAGCTGATCGGGGTGGATGAGGTGAGCCGTGGGCACGTTGCGCAGGCTGGTCCAGCCGAGGTCGTCGTCCCGGTGCAGCACCACCAGCACGTGGCGCCCGTCGCAGACGTGCGCCAGAGCCTTCACGGCGGTGCGGGTGGAGGGGACCTCGGAGGCGCCCAGGCTGGAGAGCACGTGCACGCGGCCGGCGCGCGCGCGGTCGGACAGTGCCCCGCGCAGCGCGGCGGCCTTCATCTTCTTCGGCGTGCGCTGGGAGTAGTCCCGCGGGGTCGGGCCGTGCACGATGCCACCGCCGGCGAACTGCG
>Ga0079225_10001078_pt1 | contig 15156 bp, 14 predicted proteins | sample Poulit2012_FD_76344 | JGI IMG/M metagenome (GOLD analysis project Ga0079225, IMG submission 76344) | Agricultural soil microbial communities from Georgia to study Nitrogen management - Poultry litter 2012 | ecosystem: Environmental > Terrestrial > Soil > Agricultural land | place: USA: Georgia... | reverse complement strand
TATAGTGAGTAACAATCTAAAAGGGGCATAAGACAGTAGTTAGATTACGGATTACTTCTTCAAAATAAAAATTTTTAGGAGGTAACCTATTGATGGTAAATTTCAGTAATAGTAAGAAAATAAACAGAGAGCAATTAGAAGGATTATATAATGATGCAGAATGGTGAGCCTATACGAAGGATTTAATGATTCTTTAGCAGGCAATAGAGCGGTCGTTAGAGGTAGTATCTGCTTGGAATGGCGAAGAATTAGTAGGATTAATTCGTCTTGTTGGTGATGGATTAACAAATATCTATATTCAAGATATACTAGTGTTAAATACTTATCAAAATCAAGGAATCGCTACTCAATTAATACAACGAGTCCTGAAAAAATATAAAAATGTCCGTCAAAAAGTTTTGTTAACTGAAGAGTCCTCCGACGTAAGATATTTTTACTAAAAAATGGTTTCCAATCATGTGATAAGGGATTGTTAGTAGCATTTGCCAAGATAAATTAGGAGTTATTATATAAGTATGGATAAGTGTGTATGATCAGGCGAGTTTTTGCCTACTTTTGGATCGACTTTATTCAAGAGTTAGGCTGCTGTCTTGAATATAAACTTTAGCTTTATGAGTTCGAAAAGGGGTCATTAAGTTGTCATATATTAATGTCGGTTTAGGTCTATTGGCAATAAGCTATGGTTTGTTTTTATTTGCCTTAAATAGTAGAAATAATCATTATGGATTTATTATTGTAGGTATAGTTATTAATTTTATAGGGGCAGCTGTCTTGTTTACTGGCGCAGTAAAAGTGGCCATACAAGATAATTAAAGTTCTTTTTGATGTATCATTTCAGTTAAAAGTCCGGCAGTTAAATAGGATAAAAAATCGTAAAATTGACTAGTGTGCGCCCGGTCCAATACCGTCTACATACTAGCCAATTGGGAATTAAAATAATTGCTTTAAATTTTTGGATTCAGTACATCCTGGCACAAAGCTCTCAGTGTTTTTTGTTTGGGAATTATAATGTTAATTGTGTTTATGTGGACCATTATTTACGCTTTTCACCTTTCAAACCTAACCCGTTAAACTTAATAATGGACAAATCACTATATACCTGCTATTTTTTTAATTCATTTAGACCCAATTAAAATCCTTAGTATAAGTGGCAAGCAACAAAATGCCCATCCTCTTTCTCTTTCCACTCAGGCATTTCCTCGGCACAGATTTCCATCGCCATTGGACAGCGTGTTCGGAAAGGGCAACCACTTGGAGGGTCAATTGGGCTCGGTAAGTCACCTTTTAAAATGATTTGTTCTCGCTCGCGCTCAGTTTTTGGATCAGGGACAGGAATTGCTGATAAGAGAGCTTCTGTATATGGATGTAATGGATTGTTGTATAAATCTTCACTTGCTGCGAGCTCAACAAGTTTTCCTAAATACATTACGGCAATTCGGTCACTTATATATTTTACCATTGATAAATCATGAGCGATGAATAAATAAGTTAATCCATGCTGTTCTTGCAGTTGTTTTAATAAATTGACAACTTGAGCCTGAATCGATACATCAAGTGCAGCGATTGGCTCATCCGCAATAATAAATTTAGGATTAACGGCTAATGCTCTAGCAATTCCAATCCGTTGTCGTTGTCCACCACTAAATTCATGTGGATAACGAGCAGCATGTGCTTTAGATAACCCTACTTGTTCCAGTAATTCATATACTCTCTCTTTTTGTTCTTTCTTACTTAGATGTGGAAAATGTATATGTATACCTTCACTCACAATATCTAAAACCGTTTTTCGGGGATTAAGAGATGAGTATGGGTCTTGGAAAATCATTTGAATATTTTTTTGTATGTATCGTTGTTCTTTCTTTGATAAAACATTTTGTATATTATGTTCACTATATAAAACCTCGCCATCTGTTGCCTGATACAAATTCATGATTGTTCGGCCAACCGTAGATTTTCCACAACCAGATTCGCCAACTAATCCTAATGTCTCACCTTTATAAATATCAAAAGAAATATTATCGACTGCTTTTAAATCTCTTTTTCCGGATTTAAAGTACTTTTTCAATCCTTTTACTTCAACGAGCTTTTGATTCAACATAATCATCTCCTTTCCCAATTGGTTTTTCTACTTTTGGTGCCCGTTCATCCTGTAACCAACAGGAAACATTATGTGTATTCGACACTGATGTCTGTGGAGGGACATGATCATGGCAAACTTTCATAACATATGGACAACGTGCAGCAAATGGACAGCCTTGATTCAAACGGTTCATATCTGGTGGTGAGCCTGAGATTGGTATTAATGGTATAGAACTATCTTGATGCATTTTTGGCATTGATTGTAATAATCCCCACGTATATGGGTGTTGTGGTTTGTAAAATAGTTCATCTAATGTTCCTGTCTCAACGATATTTCCTGCATACATGACTGCAACACGATCAGCCATGTTTGCAACAACCCCTAAATCATGTGTAATAATAATAATCGATGTTCCGGTACGTTTTTGTAAGCTTTTCATTAAATTTAAAATTTGCGCTTGGATCGTGACATCAAGAGCGGTTGTTGGTTCATCGGCAATTAAAACTTTCGGATCACAAGCAAGTGCCATCGCAATGACAACGCGTTGTCGCATGCCGCCTGAAAATTCATGAGGATAAAAGTTCATTCGTTCCTCTGCCTGTGGGATACCGACAAGTTGTAAAAGCTCCTTCGCTTGATCATATGCTTCTTGCTTATTTAGTTTCGTATGTTTACGCAAACCTTCCATTACTTGTTTACCAACTTTCATCGTTGGATTTAATGATGTCATTGGATCTTGGAATACCATTGAAATTTCATTTCCCCGAATGCGTTCCATTTGTGTATTCGAATATTGTAGTAAGTTTTCACCTTCATAAGTGATGGTTCCTGATTCTATAATTGTCTTTTGTTTTGGAAGTAGTTGCATAATGCTTTTGGCAGTGACGGACTTTCCAGAACCAGACTCACCAACAACCGCAAGTGTTTCGCCTCTTTTTAAATCGAGGTTTACACCGCGAACAGCTTTAACAACCTGATTATATGTTTTAAAAGATACTCCCAAGTTTTCAATCGATAATATTGTATCTGTCATGGTCGTACACCTCTTATTCTCTCATTTTTGGATCGAGTGCATCACGCAATCCATCACCTAAGATGTTGAAACTAATCATGATCGCACTAATAATGACGGCAGGGAAGATTAATTTATAAGAAAAGTATCTCATATCTTGGTAACCATCTTCTATTAAGGAACCGAGTGATGCTAATGGTGGTTGAATACCAAGTCCGATAAAGCTTAGAAACGCTTCAAAGAAAATAGCTGTTGGAATCGTAAACATTAGAGTAACGATAATAGGTCCCATTGTATTCGGGATTAAATGTCGCCACATTAAAGCACCATCAGACGCTCCTAGGGCACGTGAAGCTAAGACGAATTCTTGATTTTTCAATTGTAAAATTTGTCCCCTAACAATACGGGCCATATTTACCCAACCGGTAATAACCATCGCAATAATAATACTCATTAGCCCAGGTTTTAATACCATAATAAGTAAGATAATGATAATTAGATTAGGGATTCCCATTAATATTTCGACAACTCGTTGCATCATATCATCGACTCTACCACCGTAAAATGCTGATATGCCACCATAAATAACACCGATTAATAAATCAAGTAGGGCTGCTGTCACACCAATGAATAAGGAAATTTGTGTTCCACGCCAAACTCTCGTCCATAAATCACGACCAAATTCATCGGTTCCTAACCAGGCAGCATCTGTAATGTTACGGTCCTGGTACAAGTCTTTTCCATGTGAATCAGTTCCATCTAAACCGGCCCATTCAAGACCATGGACTAATGGTGGAAGGTGTGAACGAAGTAGGTCTTGTTCATCATAGCTATATGGATTGATTAAGGGACCGAAAATAGCAAGAATAGTGATAACAAAAATAGCAATAAGTGCAATGACTGCTCCTTTATTTTTGAATAACCGTTTTATCGCTTCAGCCCAGAAACCTGTTGTTGAACCACTTAGTTCTTCTGCCTGCTCACTGTCATAAGGTTCAAATACGAATAAGTCATTGGTCACTTCTGAATGTTCTTGTTGATCATGTGGCATCTTTTCTTCCCTCCCCTAATTGAATCCGTGGGTCTAAAACTCCATAAAGAATATCAACGATAAATACAACAAATATAAATGCCGTACTATAAAGTAATGTAATCCCCATGATAACGCTATAATCATTTACGAGAATTGATAAAGTAAATTGCTCACCTAAGCCAGGTACTGCAAATATTTTTTCAATGACAAGTGTACCTGTCATGACACTAACTGATAATGGTCCAAGTACAGTGATGACTGGTATAAGTGCATTACGAAGCACATGTTTAACATTAACGGACAGTTCACTAATCCCTTTTGCTCGTGCCGTCACAACATAGTCTTGGCCTAATACTTCTAACATCTCAGTTCGAACAAATCGTGCAACCGTTGCGATGACCATGACAGATAATGCTATCGACGGCATAATCGAATAACTGTAACCTTTCCAAAGAGCAACAGGTAATATTCCCCACTTTACTCCAATAAAATATTGCATTAATGCTGCAAAAACAAATGATGGAATAGACATTCCTAATACGGCAAGAAATACAGAGCCATAGTCTAAGAAAGTGTTATGTCTTAATGCGGAAACAGTCCCTAAAATTAGTCCGATTAAAGTTCCTAATAAAACGGCCTGACCACCAATGAGTGCAGAAGGACCAATTCGCTCTGCAAGAACCTGCCAAACGGTTCGTCCTTGCTGTTGAAACGCTAAACCAAGATCCCCTTGAAGTAAATTCCCCATATATGTTAAATATTGAATGGCTAGGGGTTTATCGAGACCATATTTGGCTTCCATTAATTTGAGTTGTTGATCACTTAATTTATCAGCATTGTTAAATGGCGTTCCTGGAAGCATTTGCATTAAAAAGAACGTTATTGTTGCAATGATTAATAATGTCAAAATCATATAGCCAAATCGCTTCAAAATATATTTGCTCATTTTTCCACCTCTTTCACAAAAGCTACATCTGAGTTGCCTGTTGAATAAATGGCTAAAACAACGTTAAACGAGTAAATCAAACGATTATTCGTTATTCATATAAAAATTAATTGTCACAACGAAATATAATAATGAAATTTACGGCTATGTAACATTAGAAAAGGAAGAGGATACATCGCCTGTATCCTCCTCCACTTCTTACGATCAAGTAACTCTCGTTATTCGACAGACATTAACTTATAATCATATTGCGGTGCAGAAGGATGTCGTATCATATTTTTGATGTTTGTGCGCTTCAAAATGGCATCCGCATCTTGGAAGAGTGGAATAATATGCATTTCATCCATGAGCATATTTTCAGCCTCTAATAAAAGGTCATAACGTTTTAATTCATCGACTTCATCTCTTGCTTCATCAATGATGTTGTCATAATCTTCATCAGAGAAATCCATTCGGTTGGCAGACCCACCAGTAATCCACATATCTAAAAATGTCATCGGGTCGTTAAAGTCTGGTCCCCAAGTTGAAATAACCATGTCATATTCTACGGCTTTTTCTTTTTCAAGGCGTGCTTCAAAGGGAACTTTATCAATTTCTACGGTTAATCCTTCTAAGTTTGTTTCTAACTGGTCTTTCACATATTCAGCTGCTTTTTCATGGGCTTCAGCATCTGAAGCGGTTAAGCTAACCTCAAAGCCATCAATACCAACTTCATCAAGGCCTTGCTCCCATAATTCTTGCGCTTCTTCTTTCGATCCTTCGTTAAAATCACCGTTTATATCACGGAAATCCTTTTCTTCATCAGGTGAATATGAGAACTTATAAGGAATTAATGAATTTAATGGTACAGAACCATCATTTAAAATAACGTCTGTTAACCCATCTTTATCAAGTGACATGTCGATTGCCTTACGGATGTTTTCATTTTGGAACTCCTCCATATTATGGTTAACCCGCATAAATACGATTGATGCTTGTTCATCGATATAGAAGCTTTCATCATTTTCGTATTCATCGACATATGATGATGATAGCGTAATATAGTCTAACTCACCTGTCTCCCATAAGTTAACAGCTGTAGATGTTTCTTTAACGATCTCCATATTTATTTCTTCCATTTGAACATTGTCTGCATCCCAATAGTTATCATTCTTTTTAAATGTCCACCCTTGATCATGATGCCAAGAATCTAAAATATATGGACCGTTTTCAAGTACTTTATCTGCTTCAGTTCCAAATGACTCCCCATGCTCTTCAACAAATTCTTCATTTAATGGGAAAAATGTTGGGAATGTTAGTAGGTTTTTGAACAATGGGCTTGGTCCTTCTAATGTTACTTCAAGTGTTTGCTCATCAAGTGCTTCAACACCTAATTCATCTGGTGACATTTCTTCATCGAGAACGGCTTGGGCGTTTTTCACATTCGCTGTAACAAACATATCGCTATAATGTCCAGCGACTTCAAATGTACGCTTCCAGGCATATTCAAAGTCATGTGCAGTAACTGGTTCACCATTTGCCCACTCTGCATCGCGAATCGTAAAAGTATGAACAGTTTCATCATCATTTGTCTCATGTTCTTCAGCGATTGCTAATTGTGGGATATGATTTTCATCACTACGGTATAATCCTTCGTTCGTATTGTTTAATGTCGTAAAACCAGCAGAATCATGAGCATGTGATGAGTCAGCTGTTGGAATCTCTGCAGAAGTTTGCAAGTTTACAACACCACTCGCTGCGCCATCAGTGCCCTCACTTTCTTCCTCTTCCTCCTCATCTTCATCAGCTTCAGGAGCTTCTGCTTCCGTATCTGATTCATCGGTACTTGCATCTTGTTCATCGTCATCATTAAAACCACAGGCAGCTACAAATAGTAATAATATTGTAGCGAGAATTAACATGAAAAAATTCCTTTTCATTTTTATCCCCCTTGTGTCATAAAATACTACTTACGGTAAATCCATCGTTTATGAAAAATCATGTTGCTTTCTTATCCCCTCCCTTTATGACAAAAGATGAATACTCATTATTAGCTAAACCGAATATTTTTTATGGTTATTTTTCTCTAAGGATGATGGTATATAAGACCGATTTAGCTTTTTACATTAACCATTGCTAAACCAATGGAATGTATATACAATTACTTTATAAAACTTTAAGGTGGTAACTATGTTTAAAAAGAGCGCTTTCATTGCAGTAATTATACTTCTTTTGGCAACGATTTTGCCGCTTATACGATCTCAACCACTGACGATCGTCGCTTGGATAGATATGTTGTTTATATGTTCTATTTTAACGACGGTTATTGGAGCGGTTTTGTTAATCATACAATCAAAGTTTTTTGAGCCGTTTGTTAAAAGCCTTAAATATTTTTTTCAAAAAATAAATAAACAGCGGCAAATCGCTGATGAAATTGAGCGAAAAGAATCGAATAGCTATAGTCGTTCAATCCATTTACCAATGAGTATTCCACTTATAGGCGGCGGACTTGTCATGCTTGTGCTATCAATCTTCATTTCATACCTCATCATTTAAAATCTAGTAAAAAAAGGCGGTAGAGGTCATTTTCTAAGAAGTAAAATAAGCAAGTTTACCTTACCGCCAACACTTAGCATAGGAAACAAATCTTTCATATATTCCATTTATTTCCATCAAATCTATTTTAAGTAATAGAAAACACCTATTAAATTTCATTTGAATGACTAGAAAAGCATATATTTTTTAATGAATAATGATTATTTTATTTTATAATTTTTAAAAAGTCAACCAATACAATAAAAATTTCATTTAAATGTATTTTTTAAAAATTAAGAACCTTAATAGATTAATATGGGTATCCGAATATATTCATTCTAAAAATATTTTATAATTTTAGAAATAATCGCACAGCCAGTTGACTAATATAGTATAAGTCGATATAATATTCACAAAAATTAGCTCAATTCACCTAGCGATGTAAGCGTTTTCTAAAGTATTGGATAATCATGACTATGATTAGTTTTAAAAATCAATAAATTGTGAAGTAAGAGAGGGGACAGACGATGAGTAATCAAGAAGTAATATATGATGAAAAGTTTTTCGAAAATTATCCGCAACATCCACACGGTGGCCGGTTAATTAACAAAGTTTTAACAGGAAAAGCAAAAGAAGAAGGGTTTGCTAAGGCAAAAAGTTTACCGAAAATTATGATCGACCTTGAAGCAGTCATAACGATCGAAATGATCGCTACAGGTGTTTTGTCACCTAATGAAGGTTTTATGAATCAAGCTGACTATGAATCAGTGCTAAAGGAAGGTCGTTTGGCAAATGGTCTTATTTGGCCGGTTCCATTAAGCTTTGCGCCGACTGGTGAACGAAACCAAGAAATTGTCGCTTCACTTTCTGTCAATGATGAAGTCACATTAGTCGATGAAAATATGGAACCGATTGCTTTGTTAACGATTGAAGATATTTTTGAATATAATAAAACAGAAAGGGCGAATCACTTATTCGGTACGAATGATCGTAATCACCCAGGAGTTGATGCGATTTATCGGCGAATGGGTGATACGGCATTAGGTGGACCGATTCAATTATTGCAGCGAGTTGATTGGGGGCCATTTGAAAAGCTACGTTTAGAACCAAAAGATACGTGGCGGATCTTTTATGAAGAGAAAAAGTTCAATTCGGTGGCTGGATTTATTACTGGAGCCAATCCACTACATCGAGGCCATGAATATATGCATCGTAATGCATTAGAAGAAATTGATGGGTTATTGTTACAGCCTTTAGTTGAAATGGCTAAACGTGAATATACACGACATGAATTTCGGATGCTCGCTTATCGAAGTGTTTTAGATACGTATTATCCGGACAATCGCTCAATATTATCACCTCTAAGAGTAACTTATATTTTTGCAGGTCCCAGAGAAACCGTGTTACATGCTTTAGTGATGAAAAACTATGGGTGTACCCATGCAATTATCGGTCGAGACCATGCGGGAATCGGTGATTATTATGATAAATATGCAAGTCATACGGTCTTTGAAGAGTTTTTACCGGAAGAGTTAGGTATTGATGTTCGGTTGTTTTTTGAAGTATTTTACTGTACGCGTTGTCATAGTTTAGGGACGATACAAACATGTCCACACGATGAAAATTACCGTGTCAATATATCGGGTACAGGGATTCGGGAAATGCTCAGACATGGTTATTTACCACCAAAAGAAATTGTTCGTCCAGAATCAGCGCGCATTGCTATTCAAGGTGTGCAACCAAAAGGACTTGATGAAAATGACGAGGCAACATTGCCGGTTGGCCAAGTCATTAAAAGTATTTTCCCATTTTATCTAAAGTATCATGGGTTAGGTGGTAGTCTACGAAAGAAACCACTTGATCCAGATCAATTAACGAATGAAGATTTGGCGCTAGCGATTCGTGATGTTCGTGAACATGCAGATCTTATTTATAAAGATATATCTGATGAATATAATAATGCGGGAGATATTAATCGTCATTTACAAAAGCAATGGGTTGATGAAGCCCGTGAGTCAATGATCGATCAACAAGAAATGGTCATCGATAACTTAGAAGAAAAAGTGAAGCAGGCGCCTGATAAAGCATCTGATGAGTTTATGTATCAAGATAAGTCAGAAGCGGAAAAAGAGTTAAAAGTTGCCAAACAAATTTTAGATGATTTACCAAAAAGCGTACGTGGCGAGGATGTTAAATATCGGGTCTGGAACGGGCTGCCCTACCACCGTTATATCGGCAGCGATGAAGAAGACGAATAATAAAAATAAGGCGAGCAATGCTCTATCATTGCTCGCTTTTTTAAGTGAATACATCATGAGTGTACGGGTTGACATTTCCTTAATTTTTATGTAAGATTCTAATGCACATATACAATTGTACGCACATTTTTCACGAATAAATTTAATGTATGATACACACATACACAGATGATTTTCGTTAACGTAAGGAGGGTTATTTATGGCTTACCGTTGCGGTCGTTCTAGACGACGTAAAGTATGTTATTTTACAGCTAATGGTATTACACATATTGATTATAAAGATGTCGATTTACTCAAACGATTTGTTTCTGAGCGTGGAAAAATTCTTCCACGTCGAGTAACAGGAACATCGGCAAAATACCAACGTAAATTAACAAAAGCAATTAAACGTGCTCGAACAATGGCTCTTTTACCATTATCTGAGTAAAAAACACCCATATTTATATCACACATCGTCAGTGTTATAAATATGGGTTTTCTTATGTTTAAACGGTCGTTTGCTTTTTTCTTTTTGGATATATGGCAATAATGTTGACGAGGATGATGATAGCATAAATAAATCCAAGCCACAAAAACTTGTCAGAAAGCGAAACAAACAAAGCAATGATCGTATACAATAAAAACGGAAGTGTTAATGAAAAAGCGACCATTTTCCATAAAATAGAGTAATGGAGCTTACGTTGCATGAATTTTGTTAGCCACTTTCCAATATAAGCGACAAGGGAAATAAACCCAAAAACAATAATTGTTAATGGTAAATATTAAAAAATAAAAAAATAAATGATAAGAAAAAAGAGTTCAACATGAACATTCATTAAATGAGCATTTTTAATTTGCTCAATAAATGCCGGAATTGATACAATAAATAGTAAAATAAACAAAAAAACGATGACAATATCCATACTTACACGATTAAGTGAAAAAGTTGCTTTTTTTTGTGGTAATTTTAAGCTTGTTAAAAATGTTTGCCAAAAGATCATTTATGTCATCCTTCAATTTAATATTATTTATGTAGAGTCAATTTCATCGTGATATTCATAGTGGAAATGGTGAATATTTCCATGTTAAACCAATAAATAAATCATCATCTTACTGCTAATACACCATTTTTATCAAACTATTTATATTTATGACCCAAAAATGTTCTGTCAAGCATCGTACGGTTACAGGAAAATAGCGACTTTCATTAAAAACAAACATCATTATGTTAGGAAATAATTAGTTTTATTTCCCGGGAAATAGATATTTCCTGTTATTTCGACAATGAAATCACACGAGCTAATGATATTATAGTATAATAGAACATCAGGTTGCTATTAAATAACATTCGTTAGGTATGAGTTAAGAGGTGCAAATTAATGTTCCAATCAAAAAAAATAACTGAAGGTGCACTACTTGTTGCAATTTATGCAGTGATTTTAATGGTAAGCATTTTCGTACCATTTGTATTTGTTATTGGTTTATTCATTTTACCGGTTCCTTTTATTTATTATACATATCGCCATGGCTTGCAAGCGGGATTAGGCATGCTAGCTGTAGCACTTTTAATTTCGCTCATTATTATCCCTCCGTTAGCCATACCAGTTACAATTCTCGCTGGACTTGGTGGACTCATGATTGGATTAGCGATTCAAAGTAAAGTTTCTGCTTATGAAACGTGGGCCCGTGGAACGATTGGCTTTATTGTAGGATTTTTATTTGTTTTTCTGTTTACTCAATTCGTTTTAAATATAAATTGGACAAAAGAAATTGATTTGATTGTCGAAGAGTCGATTGAGATTAGTGAGCAATTTACCGAACAGGTCGGTTTAGGTGGACAGTCAGAAGAACAAATGCAATTTTTACAAGAACAATTATCAATGTTAAAAAATTTAATTCCCGTGACTATTAGTATTGCGGCGATTATTATTGCTTTTATTACACAATGGGTTGGTTATCGAGTCATTAATCGAATCGATCAACAATCATTTAAGTTTCCGCCATTTCGTCAGTTAAAATTGCCTACCCCACTTATTTGGATATATTTTGTGACCATTATCGTCATGCTTTTTGAAACGAATATAGAAAGTACCCTTTATATTGGTTCTTATAATGTTTACTTAATTGCAGGTTTTTTTATGGCACTTCAAGGATTTTCGTTTATTTTCTTTTATGCCCATCATAAATGGAAGTCAAATGTCGTTCCAGTTGCGAGTATTATTCTCGCACTTTTGTTCCCGTTTTTTGTTTTATATATGATTCGTATTCTTGGCATTATCGATATCGGATTTCGTTTAAAAGAACGTATGTCAGCAAATAAAAAGGAATAAAGTCTGACATTTATAAAGTTGTTTTGATGATTTGGGTATATGTTAGGAGCTGAACGAATATGTCCTTACAATCATTGAGAAAAATCGCCCCACGAAATCATTTATGGATCATTCATATATTGTCATTTGTGATGCTTGCTATGTTATTTTACTTTCAATGGATGATCGCTACTTTATTGACTGTTGTATGGATTGTATCATTATATATTACGGTTCGAAGAGAAACAGGGTTTTATCATGATGTCGAAAGTTATGTGGCAACATTATCACATCGGATTAAGCGTGTAGGTGAAGAAGCACTTTTAGAAATGCCCATTGGTATTATCTTATTTGATGAAAATTATCATATTGAATGGTCAAATCCTTATATTCATCAATTTGGGGAATCAGATACATTAGTTGGTCAATCGTTATCAACGTTGTCCGAGGAACTTATTGAACTTATTGAACGAGAAGAAAGTGAAACATGGATCGATCTTTCGGGTTATATGTTTCGTGTTGAAATTAAACATTCGGAAAGATTGCTGTATCTTTTCGATCGCACGAGTGAGCACCATATCAAGCAATTATATGATGAAGAACAAACCGTTTTAGCCATTATTTATTTAGATAATTATGAAGAAATTACCCGTAATATGGATGATTCATTGAAAAGTCAATTAAATTCTGAAGTTACATCTACATTGAATGAGTGGGCATTACACTACGGATTATATTTAAAACGAACGTCACAAGATAGATTTTTAGCTGTTGGTACAAATAAAGTTTTAACATCATTGGAAAAAACAAGGTTTAGTATTTTAGATGATGTCCGAGAACTTACAGGGGATGATGAACAACGTAATCCGGTGACATTAAGTTTAGGGATTGGCTGTGGTAGTGTACCCTTGCGAACATTAGGTGAGCTTGCCCAGTCGAGCTTAGACTTAGCTCTCGGTCGCGGCGGGGATCAAGTCGTTATTAAAGATGATTCAGGAAAAGTTCGCTTTTTTGGTGGGAAAACGAACCCGATGGAAAAACGAACACGTGTCAGAGCTCGGGTGATTTCCCATGCCTTAAAAGATCTTGTTAAAGAAAGTGATCAAGTCATTATAATGGGTCATAAATCACCAGATATGGACTCAATCGGAGCAGCGATAGGTATTTTAAATATTGCCCAAGCGAATGATGTTGAAGGGTATGTCGTTTTTGATCCAGATGATTTAAATCCGGGTATGCACCGAATTATTGAAGCTATAAAAGAAGAATCATCTGTCTGGCAATACTTTATTACACCAGATGATGCGGATGAAATTGTAACAAATCGCAGTTTAATCGTGATCGTTGACACCCATAAACCATCGCTTTTACCGAATGAGCGACTGTTAAGTAAATCACCATATAAAGTTGTGATTGATCATCATCGACGGAGTGAAGATTTTATCGATGACCCAACACTCGTATATATGGAACCGTATGCTTCTTCAACATCTGAGCTTGTGACAGAGCTGCTTGAATATCAACCGAAAAAATTAAAGCTAAAAGCGATCGAAGCAACCGCATTATTAGCGGGAATTATCGTCGATACAAAAAGTTTTTCCTTAAGAACAGGTTCACGAACATTTGATGCTGCTTCATATTTACGGTCAAATGGTGCAGACACCGTTTTAGTGCAACGTTTTATGAAAGAAGATATTAATCATTATATTAAGCGAGGTAAATTGATCGAGCGGGCGGAACTTTATTATGAAAAAATAGCGATTGCAGTCGCTGAGGAAACTGAAGTTTATGATAATGTGCTAATTGCTCAAACAGCTGATACATTACTAACGATGAATGGCATTACAGCTTCATTTGTTATTTCTAAACGTGATGATGAGCAAATTGGTATTAGTGCACGTTCGCTTGGTGATGTAAATGTACAAATTTTAATGGAAAAAATGGGCGGGGGCGGTCATTTAACAAATGCTGCTGCCCAAATAGAAGATTCAACAATTGCAGCAACGAAAGAACATTTATTACTCATATTGGAACAATATTTTATAGGGAGAGATGAATCATGAAAGTGATTTTATTGCAAGATGTGAAAGGTCAAGGGAAAAAAGGCGATGTTGTGAAAGTTTCGGCTGGTTATGCGCGTAACTATTTATTTAAAAATAACTTAGCGAAAGAAGCAACAAAAGGGAACTTACGTGCTTTAGAAGCCCAAAAACGGCGGGAAGCAGAAAAAGCAGAGGCAGAAAAGCAAGAAGCCGTTCAATTGAAAGAAACGTTAAGCGAACTGACCGTTGAATTAAAAGCAAAAGCTGGTGATGGTGGGCGATTGTTCGGTTCGATTACGAATAAACAAATTGCCGATGAGTTAAAAAAGAAACATAATCATAAAATTGATCGCCGCAAAATTGAGTTAGATGAGCCGATTCGTTCTTTAGGTCATCGTAAAGTACCTGTAAAATTACATCAAGATGTCACAGGTACAATTAATGTACACGTCATCGAAGAATAAAACCAATTTAACGATAGCAAAAAAACAATAAGAAAACAGAGTCTTAAATAGACGTTGAGAGGTGAAGTAAACATGGATAGTTCTGCTTTTGATCGAACACCTCCACACAATATCGAAGCCGAACAAGCAGTTTTAGGAGCCATTTTTTTAGAGCCAGAGGCCTTTTCTGTCGCAGCAGAGTATCTTGTACCAGAAGATTTTTATCGGGCGGGCCATCAGTATATTTTTCGAGCAATGGTTCAATTATATGATCGTGGCGAGCCGATCGATTTTGTAACGGTCACAAGATTATTAACCGATGAAAAAAACATTGAAAGTATTGGTGGCGTCTCATACTTAACAGCTTTAGCAGGCAGTGTTCCAACGGCAGCAAATATTAACTACTATAGCAAAATTGTTGAAGAAAAAGCTGTTTTACGTCGTTTAATTCGTACGGCAACAGATATTATTACAACAACATATGATCAAGAAGATGATGTTGTTCAAGTACTTGATGATGCCGAACGGAGCATATTAGCT
>Ga0079225_10001075_pt1 | contig 15175 bp, 12 predicted proteins | sample Poulit2012_FD_76344 | JGI IMG/M metagenome (GOLD analysis project Ga0079225, IMG submission 76344) | Agricultural soil microbial communities from Georgia to study Nitrogen management - Poultry litter 2012 | ecosystem: Environmental > Terrestrial > Soil > Agricultural land | place: USA: Georgia... | reverse complement strand
GATTTTTACGTGATGCAAAACTTCTCGAAATTGGTGAAGGGACATCAGAAATTCAACGTTACATTATTGCTCGCCATTTAGGTTGCTAATAAGCTTTGAAAAGAGGGAGCAGATGATTAAAAAAATTCTTATTGCAAATCGCGGTGAAATAGCTTCCCGAATTATAAAAACATGTAAGCGATTAAATATTCAAACAGTAGCTATTTATTCAGAAGCAGATGAGAATTCCCCATATGTTCATGAAGCTGATGAAAGCTACTTAATCGGACCACCACCTGTGCAACAAAGTTATTTAAATGTCGCCAAAATCATGGAAATAGCTAAGCAAGCAAATGTCGATGCGATTCATCCTGGTTATGGATTTCTTAGCGAATCAAGTGACTTTGCTAAACGTTGTGAAGCAGAAAATATTATTTTTATTGGGCCAGATCCAACGTCAATTGAACAAATGGGTGATAAAGTTGTTGCACGTCGTCTCATGCAAGCAAACAATATACCGATTATCCCTGGTTCAAATGGTGCGATTTCTACCGTTGCAGAAGCAAAAGAAATAGCTCGTCTGATCGGTTTTCCCATCATGTTAAAAGCTGCAGCAGGTGGCGGCGGTGTTGGTATGCAAATTGTTAACGATGAACAAACATTAGTCGAAGTGTTTAATGATTTATCCAAGCGAGCATTAACTTACTTTGGTAATGGGACGATGTTTTTAGAAAAAGTGATTGAACATGCCCGACATATTGAAGTTCAAATACTTGCTGATGCAGAAGGGAATATCGTTCATTTATTTGATCGTGAATGTTCGATCCAAAGACGACATCAAAAAGTGATTGAAGAAGCGCCAGCACCTAATCTTTCGCAAAAAACTCATGAAGCAATGTATGAGGCAGCTATTCAAGCAGCTGCAGCGATTCATTATAAAAGTGCAGGGACAGTGGAATTTTTAGTTGACCGACATGAGAATTTTTACTTTTTAGAAATGAATACACGTATTCAAGTTGAACATCCTGTAACCGAACAAATCACAGGTGTTGATCTCATTGAAGCGCAAATAAATATTGCCAATCATATACCATTACCGTTTACTCAAAGTGATATTAAACAAGATAACCATGCTATTGAAGGACGGATTTATGCGGAAGATCCAAAAACATTTTTCCCTTCACCCGGTAAAATTACAACATTAAACTTACCGATGGGCAATCATTTAAGGCATGAACTAACTGTTAATGAGGGAATGATGGTTACACCATTTTATGATCCGATGATTGGAAAATTAATTGTCACTGGAAAAAATCGTGACGAAACGATCAGATTATTGCAAGATGCGTTAAATGAATATGAAATTAAAGGAATTAAAACAAATTTACCTTTACTTAGGGAAGTTATTGCGATGGAACCTTTTAAAGAAGGGAACCTATCGATTACATTTTTAAATCAATTTTTACCTTAACAACTAAATGATATTTATTGAGGGGGCATTATTTATGCATGAAGTAAAAGCGAGTATGGCAGGAAGTGTTTGGAAGATTGTCGTCAATGAAGGCGATGATGTTACAAGTGGACAAGATATTGTTATATTAGAATCCATGAAAATGGAAATTCCTCTTGCAACTGAACAAAATGGTGTCGTTAAAGAAATTAAAGTTGCTGAAGGTGACTTTGTTAACGAAGGCGATGTCATTGCAACGATCGAGTAATGATTAATGAATGCTCACCTTCATTTTTAGGTGAGCATTTTGTATATTTTTTAACAGAAAGGATGGTTCGATTTGTCACAAGTCGTTACTTATGAATTTATTTCTGACAAAATTGCCCTCATTACATTGAATCGGCCAAAAGCAGCTAATGCATTATCTTTGCAACTGTTGGATGAGTTAAATAACATTTTAAATCATCTCAAGACGAATGAAAGTATTGTTTGCACAATTTTAACGGGTGTGGGTCAAAAAGTGTTCTGTGCGGGTGCTGATTTAAAAGAACGTGAAACAATGAATGAAAAAGAAGCACTCGAAACGGTAAAAATGATAGGCCAAACGATCACAAATGTAGCTGAATTACCGATGCCAACAATCGCTGCATTGAATGGTGCTGCTTTTGGTGGTGGTTTGGAATTAGCGCTTGCTTGTGATTTACGAGTGGCTCAGGAAAATATATCCCTTGGATTAACTGAAACAGCATTAGCAATCATTCCTGGGGCTGGTGGTACACAACGCCTAGCCCGCCTAATCGGTGTTGGTCAAGCAAAACGGCTCATTTATACAGCCGCTCGAATAAGTGGAAAAGAAGCTTTTGATATAGGAATTGTGGAATATTTAGCTGAGAATGCTGTTGAACAAGCATTAACGATTGCTCAACAAATGACAGCTAATGGACCAATTGCTTTAAGACAAGCAAAGCTAGCGATCGATCACGGTTTACAAACCGATTTAGAAACAGGGTTAATGATCGAACATTTAGCTTATCAACAAACACTGACAACAGAAGATCGCTTAGAAGGATTACAAGCATTTAAGGAAAAACGACAACCGAATTACAATGGTCAATAAGGGATGGTGACTAATAATGGATTATATGAATGAATTAAATCAGCGTATTGAAAAAATTAAACAAGGCGGTCACAAAAAGTATCATGAGCGTAATGAAACTCGGGGAAAGCTTTTTGTGCGTGAACGTTTACAAATGCTTTTTGATGAGGACCTTGATATAGAAGATGCTTTTTTTGCTAACTGTGCGGATGATGAATTACCTTCAGATGGGGTTGTTACGGGAATTGGAAAAATTAATGGACAAAATGTTTGTGTCTTAGCGAATGACTCTACTGTTAAAGCAGGTTCTTGGGGCAAACATACGGTAGAAAAAATGATCCGCATCCAAGAAACAGCATTAAACTTAGAAATTCCGATGCTCTATTTAGTTGATTCGGCAGGGGCAAGAATTACTGATCAAATTGAAATGTTTCCAGGACGTCGGGGGGCCGGACGAATTTTTCATAATCAGATTAAATTGTCAGGACGTGTTCCACAAATTTGTCTACTATTTGGTCCTTCTGCAGCAGGTGGAGCTTACATACCAGCTTTTTGCGATATTGTTGTCATGGTTGAAGGGAATGCTTCAATGTATCTTGGCTCACCACGGATGGCAGAAATGGTTATCGGTGAAAAAGTATCTTTAGAAGAAATGGGTGGAGCGAGAATGCATTGCACGGTTTCTGGATGTGGTGATGTGCTCGTTCAATCGGAAGAAGAGGCTATTAAATTTGCTCAGCATTATTTAACATATTTTCCTGCGAACTTCAGAGAAAAGCCTGAAGTTGTCGACAGTCAGTCAGTTGCTTCATTTGAAAAATCAATAGCCGAGATTATACCAGAGAATCAGAACGCACCTTTTGACATGTATGAATTGATCGATCGTTTAATTGATGAAAACTCATTTTGTGAAATTAAAAAGTTATTTGCGCCTGAGATCATTACTGGTTTAGCAAGAATTGAAGGACGTTCAGTTGGCATTATTGCCAATCAACCACGGGTAAAAGGTGGAGTCCTTTTCCCTGACTCGGCTGATAAAGCTGCTAAATTTATCCAGCTCTGTGATGCCTTTAATATTCCATTATTATTTTTAATGGATATTCCTGGGTTTATGATCGGCACAGCTGTCGAACGAGCCGGAATTATTCGCCATGGAGCTAAAATGTTGGCGATGATGAGTGAAGCAACCGTTCCAAAAATTTCCGTTGTTGTTCGTAAAGCGTATGGAGCAGGGCTTTATGCGATGGCAGGGCCGGCTTTTGAACCAGATTGTACATTAGCTTTACCAACCGCACAAATTGCTGTCATGGGACCAGAGGCGGCGGTTAATGCAGTATATGCCAATAAAATTGCTGAACTACCTGAAGATGAGCGTGCACAATTTATCCAACAAAAACACGAAGAATACCAGGAAGATATTGATATTTATCAATTAGCTTCTGAACTGATTATTGATGATATTATTGAACCGGATAAGTTACGGCATGAGCTTAAGAAACGTTATGACATTTATGAAGCGAAAAATGTCCAATTTACCGAACGAAAACACGGCATATACCCGGTCTAAGAACTTAAAAGCAACTTGATGTTATTTTTTATCGAGTCGTGATATTCTTGTGAGAGAATGTTCGAGAAGGAGAGGCCTTTATATATGGTAGATGATCGGATGTTTCGAAAAGCAATGAGTCAATTTGCAACAGGCATTACCGTCGTGACGAGTGTACATGAAGGAAATGTTATTGGGATGACCGTCAATGCATTTATGTCAATTTCTTTACAACCAAAAATTGTTGCGGTGTCAATCGGTGAGCAAGCAGCCATGTACAACCTTTTACCACAAACAAACAAGTTTGGTGTCAGCTTTTTACGCAATGACCAGCAAGATATTTCACAATTATTTGCAAGTGAAGATGAATATGGTAATCAGGAAATGTTCACATATAAAAAAGGTATCCCAGTCCTGAAAGATTGTTTAACTCATTTAACCTGTCATGTCGTTGAATCAACAAAAGTTGGTGATCATCTGATTTTCTTTGGGGAAGTTAATGATTTAGAAATATTTGCCGGTGATCCCATTTTATACTACGGTAGTGACTATCGAACGATCGAATAAAGTTTCAAAATTAAATCAATCGTTTAACCTTTAAAAATTGTATTCAAGCAGTTTTTAAAGGTTTCGTTTGTCAAGCTTATCGAGAAAGGAACAATGACAAAGTGAGTGCGTTAACAAAAAATCCAACGTCGTTTAACCGACCATTAACAAATCTTTATCATGTGATCGAGCGTCATGGAAATGACCAATTGTTAAAAAAATTAATCGATCTTTATGAGAAATATACAGCGAATGAATTTGTCATAACATTTGCCGGACATTTTTCGGCAGGAAAATCTTCAATGATTAATACATTGCTCCAAGCAGAAGTATTGCCAAATAGCCCAATTCCAACAAGTGCCAATATCGTGAAGATAAAGGCTGGTAATGGTGATGCGTACGTGCATTTTAATAATCAACAAATTGTTCGCTATCAAGCGCCTTATGACCTTGAGAAAATTAAACAATTTTGCATGAATAAAACTGATATTCGTTTAGTGGAGCTATCAACAAAAAATAATGTTTTACCAAATAATTTAACATTAATTGATACACCAGGTATTGACGCGGCAGATGATTATGATCGTCAATTAACAGAAGCATCATTACATTTAACCGATTTACTCGTTTATGTGATGGATTATAATCATGTGCAATCGGAAGTTAATTTACAATTTTTAAAACAATTACAAATATATGACATCCCTTTTTATATCATCGTCAATCAAATTGATAAACATTCGGATAAAGAGATTAGTTTTGTAGACTATCAATCTCTCATTAAAGAGACATTTACAGATTGGGATCTTGATCCATTAAATATATTTTTTACATCCCTTAAAGATCTTTCTTTACCCGCTAATGATTTTGAACAATTACAAACATCGATTTTTACAGCTCAAACAAAAACGATTAATCATAACCGGCCGTTGAATCATATTGTTAAAGAACATGAACAATTTATCCAAACAATCTATGAAGAAAAACTTCAAGAAATAGTTGTAACAAAAGCAGAAAAAGCGAGCTACACTGAGGCCAAACAACAGTTAAGTAAAATTAACGAGCAAACAGTAGCCATTACTTCAATTAAACAACAATTAGACGATGAATTGACCCATACGTTAAACAATGCTTATTTAATGCCTTTTGAAACACGTGAACAAGCACGGCTTTTTCTTGAGTCACAGCAATCTGATTTTAAAGTTGGCTTTTTTAGACGTCAGCAGAAAACAGAGCAAGAAAGAAACAAACGTCTTAAGACATTATTAAAAACGATTCAAACGACGGTTGATACGACGATCACTTGGAGTTTACGGGAAAAGTTTAAACGAATGATCGATCAAGCCGCTATTACCGATCGCTCAATTGATAGCATGTTACAATTGATCAATATCACTTTAACAACAGAGCATTTACAAAATCTTGTTCATTCCGGTGCGGTGATGAACGGTGCCTATGTTCTCAATTATACGAATCAATTAAGTGATTCAATTAAACAATTATTCAAACGAGCGTTTAATGATTTTTGGATAGAATTAGAGAAACATTTCTTAGCACATGCTAACGAACAGCAAACTTTATATGATGAACATAAACAACTAGCGAAGCAGTATGAGCAAAAATTGGCCCATCAAGAAATTTTACATAAGGAACAAAACGAGCAAATAACACAATTAGAGGCTGCTCTTGAACAAGCGACTGCAATAACTGATGATCACCTGTTTGAAACGATTTTAGCTGAGCGAAAAATTTATGACGAAGAATCATTTGTTGAACAAACGATTGAAAGTGATCAAGCAGTTTTTGAAAAAGAAAAGGCGTTCGAAGATCATGAGTTAACTAACGTGCCAATCGATCAGATGAAAAGTGATCAGATCATTCATCTCATTGATGAAACGATTCAGACGATTAATGATCTACCAAGCTTTCAAACAATTATTGAAGATTTGCGTGCCCAAAAAGAAACATTAACAAATCAACAATTAACGATCGCTTTATTTGGGGCTTTTAGTGCGGGTAAATCATCATTCGCGAACGCATTAATGGGGCATAATATATTACCATCATCACCACATCCAATGACAGCGGCGATTACAAAAATACATCCCGTAACAAAAGCACATGAACATGGAACAATCATTGTTACATTTAAAAATGAACAAACGATTATTAATGATTTATTAATGATGTTAAGTGACTTTAAGTTGCCTGAACATTCATTGGAACAACTCATTCATGCATTAGAAACGGAAAATATTTTGCAAGCTGATTCACTCGAGGAAATGTTTCGGACGTACATATCTTCGGTTGTCTTAGGTTATGAAACGATGCAAGATAACTTTGGTCAGCAACGATCGGTTACTTATGAACAGTTTAGTGAATTTGCAACGGATGAAACAAAAGCATGTTTTATTGAGTCAATTGATTTATATTATGAATGTGAACTGACAAATCAAGGGATAACATTAGTCGATACGCCTGGTGCGGACTCGATACATGCACGTCATACAGATGTTTCCTTTAATTATATTAAAAATGCTGATGCCATTATTTATGTCACTTATTATAATCATGCGTTTGCAAAAGCAGATAAAGATTTTATTAGACAATTAGGCCGAGTAAAAGAAGCGTTTGAATTAGATAAAATGTTTTTTATTGTCAATGCGGCAGATTTAGCAACTAATGATGCTGAACTTAAAATGGTCATTGAACATGTAAAAGAGGAATTGCTTAATTTAGGAGTTAGGTTTCCAAATATTTATCCCGTTTCAAGTAAACAATCATTACAAAATAAAATAAACCATGAACGACTTAATAAATATATGCAAACTTTCGAGAAAGCATTCAACGAGTTTATTCAATTTGATTTAACGAAAATTGTCGTCAAAACAGCTTTATGGAATATTGAACGAAGCAAGCAGTTGCTTGATCAATATATAGAAAAAGTATCAATGGATACAGAGATGAAAGAACAAGCGGTTATTCAATTGCAAAATATCGAACATGATCTCTTAAAAATCGTTCAAGACGAACGAACAGATTTTTATCAGACGCAAATTCAAGAAAGAATCAAGCGACAGCTACATTATGTTGGCGAGCGATTTTCCATTCGTTTTCATGATTTGTTTCGCGAGACATTTAATCCAACAACGATTAAATCTGGTCAACGTCAAGAGCTCGAAAAATGTCTGCACCAGTTAATTGTTAATGCTCGTTTTGAGTTACTTCAAGAAATGCGGGCAGTTTCTTTACGAATAGAGGCGATAGTCCGTACGTTAACAGACGATTTATCAAATGACTTTAACAAACAATTACAAACGATTGATGAGCAGTTTTTATTACGAGTATTTGAACCACTAGCGATCGAATCACCAACATTTACAGAAGCTTTTCAAACGATTGATAAACGCTCTTTTAGCCGTGCTTTAAGACTGTTTAAAAGTACGCGAGCATTTTTTGAACAACGTGAATCCGAACGAATGAAGGAAGCTATTTATGAAATTTTAGCACCAAACGTTGAGCAATACATTAATGAGCAACAACAAGTGATGAGCGATTTTTATGAAAATGTATGGAATCAAAATGTTGCATCATTTAAAGAATATTGCGAAAGAGAAATTAACAATTATACAAATCAACAACAGATGATGCTTGAGCAACCGATTGATATTGATACATTGCACACTAAAGCAAATAAACTCATAGCAATTACTGAGCACATTTAAGAAAGGAATAATCATGAATCATATTTTATTAGTTGATGGGATGGCACTATTGTTTCGTGGATTTTATGCAACTGCTTTTCGGCGGAATTTTATGGAAAATACCAATGGGGTTCCAACAAATGGTATTTTCCAATATATGCGTTATTTGTTTCATGCAATTCATAAGTTTCAACCAACACATGTTATTAGTTGCTGGGATTTAGGGAAAGATACATTTCGAACAGAATTATATGAATCGTATAAAGCAAATCGGGAAGATCCTCCAAAAGCGTTAGTTCCACAATTTTCATTAGTTAAAAAAGTAATGGCTGCCTATCAAATCCCAAACGTTAGTTTAAAAAACTATGAAGCTGATGATTGTATTGGGACGTTAGCTGAAACATACAAAAATGAACATCTCGTAACGATCTTATCAGGGGATCAAGATTTTAGACAACTTGTCGATAAACACGTTCAATTAGCGTTGATGTTGCGCGGTCAAGGCAATTATCAATTATATACGAACGATAACTTTTATGATTTGGTAGGAATAACACCTGAACAAATCATTGACAAGAAAGCACTTATGGGTGACAGTGCTGATAATTATCCGGGTGTGAAAGGTATTGGCAAAAAGACTGCTTTAAAGTTTATTAAACAGTATGGTTCAATTGATCGACTGTTAGAAAGTATGGATGGACTAACAGAATCGATGCAAAAACGATTGACAGACAACCTTGAAATACTTTATTTATCAAAGGAACTAGCGACAATTAAGCGACAGTTACCGCTTAAATTACCTGTTGAACAAGCATTATTCGCCTATGAAGAAGCGACCGTAAGAGAACGATTAAAAAAACTAGCGCTCGAGCATGTAATGGTATAAACTATTCTAATGATAACATTAGACAACCGTAAAATATTTATGCATAATACCCTTAGAGGTATATGGTGTGAAAGGAGAAGATAACATTGGAATTTACACCTGAAATAAAAAACCGTCTTAAACGCATCGAAGGTCAAGTACGAGGCGTCTTACGTATGATGGAAGAAGAGCAAGAATGTAAAGACGTTGTCAATCAACTGTCAGCCGTTCGCTCTGCTGTTGATCGGTCGATAGGATATATTGTTGCGAAAAATTTAACTCAATGTGTTCAAGAGCAACAATCAGAAAATATTGACCAATCAGAAGTTGTAGAAGAAGCGATTCAATTATTAATTAAAAGTAGATAAATATAGTCAGCCATATAAGCAACGGGATCGTTGCTTTTTTTAATTGATTAACACTATTTTAATAGAAATTGACTGTGCTATTTTGTTATGATGATTGTATGGCATTTAAGAGGGGGAGACAAAATTGTTATGAATGAATTTATCAACAAAAAGCGCCTAAAACAAGTGCAAAAAATGAGTGGCGCTGTCGGCATTATTTTTCTAATTGCTTTGTTCATTATGATGGTCATGATTCCAGCATTTCAATGGCTTATCGACTATATTTGGATGGATACGTTAGGTTATGGTTCAGTTTACACAACGATGTTAACGAGTAAAATAGTTCTCGCATTAAGTGGCTTTGTTTTATTTTTTTTAACATTGTTTTTCACGCTGTTTTGGATTCGGAAAACATATTTAAGTCATTTTGATGCGAACCAATTACCACCATTAGTTTTAAATCGAAAAGCAAGTTTATTTACAATAATAATTATTGCAATATTAAGCGGTTTTATCGGTAGTTTTATTGTCCAAGGGATCGGATGGGAACCCGCATTAAAATTTTTAAACCATGAGTCGTTTGGTGTCACAGATCCATATTTTTCTAAAGATGTCTCATTTTATATGTTTGTATTACCATTTTTAAAGTTTATCATTTATATTGTAATCGGTTTAAGTGTTATCAATCTACTAATCGTTGCCGGTGCTTATTCCGTATTTCATATTTACCGCTTAAGTCGTATGGCACAAATTCACTTAATCGTTATATTAAGTTTAATCGGAATTTTATTTGCTAGTTTACATCTTTTAGCACCTTATGAAACATTGCTAACAAATCGTGTCAATGTGGTCCAAACGAGTGTTGTTCATGGACTGAGTTTTACCGATCAATTAATTAATATTCCTAAAGCTTACATTTTAGCCGTCGTTGCGATTGGTGCAACTGTTTGGATGATTATTAACTTTTTACGTCATAAATTAGAACAAATTGCTATACCGATTATCGTTTACTTAGCATTAGTCATTATCGGACAAGGGGCATCTATTGTCGTACAAAACTTTATCGTCTCACCAAATGAATTTGTCCGAGAATCCGAATTTTTACAACATAATCTTGATTTTACAAAACAAGCTTATGAGTTAAATGATATTGAGGAAAAGGAACACCCTGGTAATGATTCACTTGATGAAGAGATGATTGAGCGAAATGAATTAACGATTAATAATGTACGAATTAATGACACACGCCCTTTACTCGATATTTATAATCAACTACAAACGATTCGTACATACTATAATTTTAATGATATGGATATTGATCGTTATGAGATTGACGGGGAGTATGAACAAGTATTTATCGGTGCCCGTGAATTAAGTATGGATAACTTACCCGAACAAGCACAAACATGGGTGAACAAAAATTTACGGTATACACACGGGTATGGTGTGGCGATGAGCCATGTCAATACCGTAACTAAGCAAGGCCAGCCAGAATATATGGTTGAAAATATTCCTGCTGAAGGAAAAATAGATATTACTCGACCACAAATATATTTTGGTGAAGAGCATTATCCAAATGTTATTGTAAGTACAAAGGTTGATGAATTTGATTATCCAACAGGTGATGATAATGAAACACACCGCTTTGAGGAACGTACGGGAATTCCTTTGCGTGGTTTAAATAAATGGTTATTTGCTATTAGTGAAAAATCATTCCGCATGTTAGTGTCTGATCAATTAACAAAAGAGAGTCAGTTGCTTGATACTCGTAATATTATGGATCGAGTGAAACGAATTGCACCATTTTTTGAATATGATTCCGATCCTTATATCGTCATTCGTGATGATGGTTCATTAACGTGGATTATTGATGCCTATTTAACGGCTGAAAGATATCCTTATTCTGAAGCCTATGGCAAAAATAAAAATTACATTCGAAATTCAATTAAAGTTGCCATTGATGCATATTCAGGGGAGGTCGATTTTTATATCGCTGATCCAGATGATCCATTACTGCATACGTATCAAAATATTTTCCCAAGCTTGTTTACAAGTGATGTTCCGGAAGATCTTAAAGCACATTTTCGCTATCCTGAAAACTTATTTACGATCCAAGCGAAAATGTATGGAACGTATCATATGTCAAATTTAGAAGTCTTTTATAACCGTGAAGATTATTGGGAAATACCGACGGAGAAATATTTCGACGAAGATATTGAAATGGAACCATACTACATTACAATGATGTTACCTAATGAAACTGAAGAAGAGTTTATTTTAATGGTGCCATTTACCCCGAAAAAACGACAAAATATGATCGCTTGGATGGGTGTGCGTAACGATGGCAACAATTATGGGGAACTGTTTGTATATCGTTTTCCAAAACAACGGAACATTTACGGCCCACAGCAAATTGAAAACCGAATTAACCAAGATAGTTATATTTCACAACAATTGAACTTATGGGGTCAGGGTGGATCTAAAGTTATTCGCGGTAATTTATTAGCGATACCAATTGAAGATACGATTCTTTATGCAGAGCCGATCTATATTGAATCTGCAAATGAAACATCGCTTCCTGAAGTTAAACAAGTTGTCATGGCTTATGGTGAACATATTGTCATGGAAGAAACCTTTGATGAATCGTTAGAAAAAATATTACAATTAATCAATCTAAAAGGTGGCACATCTTTAGGTGAAGACCCGGAAGCTGAAGATCCTGATGCTGAAGAAGAACTGGAAGATACAGGCGATGTAGATGATGAAGAAATGCCAACTGAACCAATTGTTGAAGCCGAACAGATGTTATTGGAAATCGCCGATTTATTTGAAATGTACAAAGAACTTCTCGCTGATGGTGATTGGGAAGGTGCAGCAGAAGTTATGTCAGAAATAGAAACATATATAGAATTAATTGAATAAGTATTTTATACTCAGTAAACAAAATCAAAAAGGAGCCCCGTCAATAGTGGACTCCTTTTTACAATTTTCTGTAGTAACCTACGGATTAATAGCTATGGATAAACTGGATTATAAAAGAATACAAAATCGTATAATGTTCAGCTGATAAGGAATCAAGAAACCTTATCAGTTTTTTATGAAAAAATATGTTGAAAAACAATTTAGTTATGTGTATTATGTATATATAGTATATATACAATATTACAGAAGAGGTATTAGCATGCAAATTATAATTTCCAATCAATCAAAAGAACCTATTTATAGGCAAATTTATGCCCAAATTAAAAAACAAATTTTGACTAATGAATTGCAAATGGGCCAGTCTTTACCATCCATGCGTCAATTAGCTAAGGATTTAGATATAAGTGTCATTACAACCAAACGAGCATATGAAGAACTTGAAAAAAATGGCTTTATTTATTCAGTAGTTGGGAAAGGTTCGTTCGTGTCTGAACAAAATAATGAAATGATTTTGGAACGGAAAAAGAAAGTAGTAGAAGAACAGTTAATGGCTGCAATCCAAAATAGTAAAGAAATAGGAATCGAATTAGGCGAATTACAAGAACTGCTCACTATGCTATATATGGAGGAAGTGTGATGGATAATAAAAATATTATTGAATTAATTAATGTAAGTAAACGTTTTGAAGGGTTTGAATTGAAAAATTTATCAACTTCGGTTAAAAAAGGTTTTGTTACAGGGATTATTGGAGCAAATGGGGCAGGAAAATCCACAACGATCAAGTTGATTATGAATTTGTTGCAACCGGATCGTGGAACAATTTCACTGTTTGGTTTAGATTATAAAAAACATGAGAAGGAAATCAAGCAACGAATCGGCTTTGTGTTTGATAGTAATATTTTTTATGAGAATATAACATTGGCTGAAATGAAAAATATGATAAAACCGGCTTATAAAAATTGGGACGATTCCATATTTAATAAGTATGTAGATATGTTTGAGCTACCGTTAACGAAAAAGATTCAAACATTTTCAAAGGGGATGATGATGAAGGCTTCATTAACCATTGCATTATCTCACCATGCTGAGTTAATCATTATGGATGAACCGACATCAGGATTAGATCCGATATTTCGTCGAGAGCTATTAGATATTCTGCACGACCTTATGCAGGATAGTGAGAAAACCATTTTCTTTTCTACACATATTACGACAGATTTAGATAGAATTGCAGATTATATAATCTTTCTTCATAAGGGGCAGCATGTTTTTACAAAGGAATTTTATAAAATTGAAGAAGAATATGCTATTGTGAAAGGCGAGACGAGTCTATTAGATCGTGATACCGAACAAGCATTTATAGGTATTCGAAAATCTAATCACGGATTTGAAGCGTTATCGGCTAATAAACAACATACAGAAAAAATATTTGGTGATACAGTTATCTTGGAAAAGCCAACCCTAGAAGATATTATGCTATATACGAAGAAAGGGAAGAAGAAATATGTTTAAATTGATTCGTAAAGATTTATTATTACAGAAAAGGATATTAATGACGATGTTGCCACTGTTATTGATATCTATATACTTAACTACTTCTGTTATTTGGGTAGCTATTATATTTTGTATTGCATTTACTATGGATGTTTTTACTAAAGACGAAAGTCCCTCAACGAATTTATTTTGGAATGCTTTACCATTTACTCGAAAAGAAATTGTCAGCTCCAAATATATCGGTGCATTAATTTATATATTTCTAGTGCTCATAACGATCTTTATTGGAAACTTAATCATGTATCAAGAGTTAATACAATGGGAGCAGATACTTTTAATTATGGGTATTGTTTTAACATTTATATCATTTGCATTTCCATTTTCATATCTTTTTAAAAGCCAATATTTACTGATTGCATCTGGTGTATTATTCGTCCTATATTTAATTATTATAAATACATTTGTGCCTAATTTGAATGATATCATAAGAGAAATTACTCAATTTGCCTTATCTCTGGAATATTATCAGTTATATTTATTAGTGTTTTTAGCAATTGTCGTTCTGTACATTTTTTCATGGATGCTATCCATCCGTATTTACAGTAGAAAGATATTTTAGCAATGTGTTGTTAATCCACAAAAACTTTCTAGTAAGTACAATCCAAAAGTCAACTAACCAAACTTTTTAATTTTCTTCGGAAGACTTTTATAAATTCAGTCGAAATTTAAAAGCTAGAGATCAGAGCTTTAATTAACAATGTGATTGTATCAATAGAAGTTGAAAAAGGAAGAGATGTTTGTCCCTTCCTTTAGACAAATATAATAAAGTGTACTTTGAACAATTTTATACCAAAGCTGACTGGAAAAATTCCAATCACTCAATATTTTCGCCAATAGCTACAGTTGTGAATGATAAGATATCTCATTTGCGATGAAAGATGAAAATTCTTTTGCAGTTAAATTTAACGATGCTTGTATCTTAAAAAGGTGGTATAAATAGCGGGGTTGGTGAAGGATATGAACCTACGTGAAATTATAACAGCAATTGGAAAACTAAGTCCAGGTGAAAAGCATCGGTTAAGAGAATTTCTGATTGATAAACTTACTGTTTCATCTACTACTGGTACTGTATTAGAAGAGATTTCTGAACGAAGAAATAAAACTGGGTATCAATGCCCTGACTGTGAATCAGAGCATATTATTCGATTTGGAAAATATACAACCTT